>Ga0114920_10001157_pt1 | contig 12024 bp, 11 predicted proteins | sample ChitaG_FD_88683 | JGI IMG/M metagenome (GOLD analysis project Ga0114920, IMG submission 88683) | Deep subsurface microbial communities from South Pacific Ocean to uncover new lineages of life (NeLLi) - Chile_00310 metaG | ecosystem: Environmental > Aquatic > Marine > Oceanic > Sediment ... | reverse complement strand
TTGTATGCCCTTCGCCAAAAAGGGCTTATTATCTTCTTCAGGCTACCGCCGCTACTTTCTCCTTCTTACTTTGCATAAAAAAATAAACCGTAGTGCTCTTGTCCAAGATACTCCTTGGTCTTGCCTATCCGGGCATCTAGTTTCATACCTATCTGGGGTTTATCCACCGCCAAGCGTCCGATAGCCTTTACCCCGTTTGCAAATTCAACCACGCCAAAGTCAAGATAAGCCTGGTCAAAACCCACCGGCAAAGCCCAGATCCGGGTATAAGTCAGGAGTCGGCAGGAACCGCCTAAAGGAACCCTTTTCCAGAACTTGTAACCTTTCTTTTCCCAGCGAGGTGCAACGTCCTGTTCTGGATAATACCGATATCCGCATTTTTTGCAGCGACCAACGGAAGGATAATGGAGTCTTCCGCATTCAGGGCATTGGTGGGCGTAAACGTTTTTGTCTGGTAAATACAATTTCTCTAGTTCAAGCATGACACTACTCCTTGGCTAAAATTGTGGCTGCCACATTGCTTCCGAATCCTCCGAAGTTGACGGCTAGGCCATATTTCGGATTCTTGACCTGCCTTCCTTCCTCGGCTTCACCCCTCAGTTGCTTGACCAATTCGTGTATCTGAGACATGCCGGTAGCCCCGACCGGATGACCTTTGGCTTTCAAACCTCCGGAAGCGTTGATTGGTAAACGACCATCGACCTGTGTCTCGCCTCTTTCCATCGCTTTCATAGCCTTCCCTTTTTCAAAAAGACCTACCGCTTCGGCTTCACATAGTTCTAGGATGGCGAAGGGGTCATGGAGTTCGGCGAAGGAAATATCCTTAGGACCGATACCTGCCATTTTGTAAGCCCTCTCGGCGGCAAGCCTCACCGCCTTCAAATCCAAAAGGTCTGCTCGATTGTGAGGACAGTAAGTGTCGGTAGCCGAACCGACTCCCGCCACCCGAACTGGTTTTTTCTTGAAACGGTCGGCGATGTCCATAGCGCATAGAATCGCCGCAGCCGCTCCATCGGAGACTGGACAGAGATGATACATACGCATTGGCTCAGCGATATAAGGATTGATAATTATTGAGTCTGGGGTGTCAGATATTGCTTCCAGAGTAACCGGGAGTTGAATGTGGGCAAAAGGATTTTTGGCTGCATTATTGTGGTTTTTAACTGCCAGTATGAATAGCTGCCTTTCGGTCAGACCATATTTTTCCATATAGGCCCGAGCAAACATTCCGGAAAAAGCCGGCAGGGTCAGACCATAAGGATATTCAACTTTAGGATGTTCTAGAGAAGCCACAATATCCGTCGCCTCCCAGCCGGTTACCGCGCGCATTTGCTCACCGCCAACAACCAGGACTACATCTACCAGTCCAGAGGCAATAGCCATATAACCCACTTTGAAAGCTGAGCCACCTGAGGCCGGTCCATTGCCCACCGCCTCGGCCATGGCTGGTTCAAGGTTGAGATTAGAAACCAGCGCGGTCTCAATACCTATTTGATGATTAAACATCCCCGAAGCCATGTTGCCTACGATAACCTGGTCGATCCCTCCATCAATACCGGCATCCCTCATTGCGTCCAGGGATGCATACGCCAAGATGTCGATCAGCTCGTAATCTCTCAGATTACCAAATACAGTATGTCCTATTCCTACTACTCCAACTTTTCTCATCGGTGCCACCTCGGTAATTGTGGATATTCCTTGGGGAGTGTGAGATTATAGTTTTTAGCTAAAAGGTCTTCCGGTACCGGTCGAACACCGGCTAACAGTCTTGGTTTAGCGTCAAAGTAACATTTCCTGGTCATCACATAGGTGGGAACGCCACCAAGTTCATGACGTTCCTCAAAGCGCGGCTCCAGTTGCCATTCGACCATAAACCTTCGGAAACCAATCGGGCTTTCAGCTACAAGATAGATTTCTTTCTGATTCAGGTATTCCATATGGTATTCCATCTTGGAGGCGAACATAAGCGCTCCGCAACGAAGCCCTCGTTTAACGGTTATGGTGTGAAGACTCATGCCTAAATCATCGTTCACCATCCGGCCATTAACGATAGTGGCAACCTCGCTGTCAATTGCTCCGACAAACAAATACTCGTCGACAATTCGATGACGGATCATCGACAGCACCTCGGCGTAAAAACGGACTGCCACGATATCATAATAATCCTCCGGCACTTTAATCAAAGGTTCTATCACTTCCAGGATTAAAGGCAGCTCTTCCTTTCTTACCTCCCGCGCCACCATCTTTTCCCCGGTAGCCAGGGTGATATACTTGGGCGGATAAGGTGGCATCTCCCGACAAGCTGGGCGAATCTTCATCTCCAAATCATAAGTATACCCCATAAAAACTCCTTTTCTTTCCCATTAATTTAATCTACTTTTTGGCGAGAATGGGTTTCTCGCTATTTTATCTGCTAAGTTACACCTATAGACACCTCCCTTCGCGCTTCAGAGCGCCAGTTCCAAGTCTCCCCATCTTAATCACCCCAGTTCCCAAGTCACCCAGCAACGCTGTTGCTCCCGAACCCTGCTGCTACTGTGTCCAGCCCAAAACTCTTATCCCCCAGAGTTAACATCTACCGATAGATTAGAGACGGAAGAATCAAAATTATCTTGGGGAAGAATACACACAAAGCTATACCGATTATCTGAAGAACTATGAAGGGAATGACACCCTTGTATATGTCAGTAAGCAGCACCTCAGGAGGGGAAACTGCCTTCAGGAAGAATATAGAAATGGCAAAAGGCGGTGACAGGAAGCCCGTCTGCAAAGCCAGGTTGAAAAGTATAGCGAACCAAATGGGGTCAATGCCGAATGACGGTAGCACAGGAGATAAGACGGGGACGAAAATAAACATTATGCCGAAACCATCCAGAAACATCCCCAGAACACAGATGACGGCTAGCATTATGGCTACGATACCAAGAGTTCCTATTGGCAGCCCCAGCAGCGTTTCTTTAATTAGGTTACCCCCGCCGAGAGCCAGAAACGCGCCAGTGAAAAGGCTAGCTCCCACCAATAATAAAAGAATCATGCTGCTAGTTCTCATTGTCATGAGAACAGACTCCTTTAAGTATGCCCACCGAAAATTCCTGGTGGCAATGCTCAGCACTATGGCGCCAACTCCACCCACTGCCGCTGCCTCAGTAGGAGCCGCCACTCCAAACAGGATTGACCCCAGGACTGCTAGCACAAGGAAAGCCACAGGAGCTAGACGGATTAATAGCAGCCAAAGTAGCCTTCCTATAGGCACTGCTCTTTCTTCCTTGGGCAGTGCTGGACCCAAGTGCGGTTGAAAATAACACCTGATGCTTACATAGGCTAAGTATAGACCTGAAAAAAGGAAGCCAGGTATAAAAGCAGCGGCAAACAGCCTGGCTATAGACAAGTTAGCTATAGGTCCGTAGAAAATCAAGTATATGCTGGGGGGAATAAGGATGCCTAAAGTCCCGCTGGCCAGGATGGCTCCTGTGGCTAATGACTTATCATAGGCACGCCTGAGCATGGGCGGGAGGGCAAGCAACCCCATAACGGTAACCGGGGCACCAACTATTCCTACAGCTGCAGCAAAGATGGTGTTGACCACTATGGTGGTTATAAGTAATGAGCCTCTAAAAGCTCCAAAAACTATTAGCAGGACATCAAAAAGTTTATCGATAATCTTCGCCCGCTCCAATATATATCCCATAAACAAAAATAAGGGGACAGCTGGAAGGGAGTCGCTCATCATCACCCAGAAGGCGCGGGAGACCATCTGGTCCAAAACCATCGGACCCCAGAAAAGAAAGCCAAATACTAGACCTACGCCCATAAGGACGGCAAAAACAGGAAACCCGGTCATTATACCGGCTAGAAGGGCAACGAACATAAGTAGGGCGAGATACTGAGATTCCATGTTACTTCACACCCTTAACCGCAATACCGAGGTTTCGAATAAAGTCTACCAGTCCCTGAAGCAGCAGTAGACCAATTCCTGCCGGTAGCATTGTCTTAAAGGGATAGATAGGCACCCGCCACGGACTCATTATGGTACACTCCTTCATGTGCCAGGATAACTGGATATAGTCTATCCCTTTCCACAAGAGGACTATCAGGGGCGGGAAAAAGAACAGCAGGTACATACATGACTCAAGAATTGCTTTCCGCCGTGGTGAAAGCTTCCGGTAAAAAACATCTACCCTTATAAACGCTCCGTGACGAAGGGTATAGGCTGCTCCCATTATAAAAAGAGTACCATAAAGCATGTAGGTCACGTCGTAAGCCCATATAGTGGGGGCATTGAAACCATACCTGGCTATTACCTCGTAGGTTATTGCCAATACCATACCAGCAACGAGCCAGGCAACAATCCTACCAGTCCAGTCACTTATCGCGTCAACAGTGCTTGAAGCAACATGCCAAGCAGACTTAACAACTGTATGCAAGGCCTTCCACCTCATTAATGTATCATAACCCAACAGCAACCCCAGAAGGACTCTGAAATCCCTCTGAGGTTGTCTGTTGCAAAATCACCGCAGGGCACTTAAGCCCTTTACTCTTAACGAAGCTCTAGAGGAAGTATGTCTGACCAGTAATGTCGAGCACCTATCATATAGTCGGGGTACGCCCTTGCCTTGTAGGGAACAACCAGCTCGGCAAAGGTCCTCTGGGACTCTAGAACCCTGGCAAAGAAGGGGTTTTTAGCAGCTTCCTTGGCAGCTACTACATCCCAGGCATCCAGAACTGCGTCCAGTATGTCCCTGGGCGTATCTACTACATGAACGCCATAGTTTTCTTCCAGGTCCTTCAAGTCAGCGGCATTTACCGCCAGAAGCCTGGTATAGGACTTCCAGAAGGCAGCGGCGCATGCATGCTCAACAATTGCCTGCAGGTCAGGTGGTAGCTCATTCCAGGCATCTTTATTAATCAGCCAGCCGTTGTGTCCAGATACCTGGTGCATTCCCCTCAAGAGGTAGTACTTGGCAACATCCTGTAAGCCCAAAGACATGTCAGAGGTGGGGTCGCTATATTCAGCGCCATCTATCAAGCCCTTTTCCAGCGATGGTACTACCTCGCCTCCAGGCAGTGAAACTACCGACATGCCCATCTCTTTGTAAACATCCCCGACGAAACCGGGACAGCGGAATTTTAACCCTTTCAAATCCGCTACACTGGTTACCGGTTTTTGGAACCAGCCTGTTGGTTGGGGATGCCCGACGTACATGGCAAACCCTTTAATGTTAACGCCTATCGAATCAAGGAGCTCCTGATGTAGTTCCTGACCCCCACCCCAATAAAACCACGCCTGATAATCGTAGGGGTCCGTCATGCCCCAAGGACCGCCAGCAGCGGTGGAGAACAGAGCAAAAGCCGTATCTTTACCTGCCCAGTAACCATCCCAGTCTTGGGCTGCGTCTACAGTGCGGGTGTGGACAGCATCAAGCACTTCGAAAGCCTCCACTATGGTGCCACAACCAACCAGATCAATCTCTAGCCGTCCGCCAGCCATCTCGTGAATATACTGAACCATCAATTTTGCGCCTTGGAAATACATATGCTTGGGGGCATCCGGATACACGCTTGTGGCCTTCCACTTAATCACCTCGGGGGCTGGGGCTGGAGTCGGAGCTGGAGCTGGAGCCGGAGCCGGGGCTGGAGCTGGAGCCGGGGCTGGAGCTGGTTTAGCACACCCTATAGCAGCTAAGCTTGCTATCAACACAAGCGCCAGCGAAATTAATATTGCTTTCCTTTTCATTCATTTACCTCCATAAAATTCTAAGTTCCACCCTCCTCAAGTCTACATTAAACCTCTCACATACACACCACCTCCTCTCGGGCCAATTTAAATATTACTCACCCATTAACCGCTTTCCTCTTCACTCCTTAAATACTAATAATAAAACGCATCGCCCTGGTTGTCAAGGCTTTCTTCGGTCTTCCCCCACCCTAGAGGGAAACCTTCAAAAAACCATAAGCACTGCCTTCTAACCATGACTAGCGTTAAACTATTCCTTAACTAGAACCCTGTTGCCCTAGGGTTGGGCGACATTATAATGGTTTATCACCTTTTTGTCAATACTTCAATACTTCGGATTGCCTCGCTGCGTAATTTAGCTAGGGGAGAAACTCACCCCCGGCTAATTTTTTGTCTTTCCCAGAATTCCTCCCAGTCATTTTTTTACTTCCACTCTGTCTTCGAGAGCAGACCGTGCTGTTTTCCAGTTTCCTTTCGACCTGCTTTCCAATAATGATGAAATAAATTCTACCCTAAGAAGTTTTAAGAAGCGAATAGAGGTTTTTTCAAAGCCCTATCAATATGCACTCAGTTCACACCGAGAGGAAGAGTTGATGTTTATCGCAACCTGGTTGTCTCATACCCAATTGTCTTATTCTTTGCCATATGTGTCCAACAATTGGGCGAGTTGTGCTCGCTACTGAAGAGCCGACCTATTTCCGCGCATGACTCTCGCCGTGCCTCTTGGAAAGTAAAACCCTTTAATGGATAGGCTTTTAGTGGGGCTTTACCTCGTATGAGCCGAAAATAAAGTCCAGGTCATCTTGCAAAGCAGAGACCTTCTCCTGAGGGAAAAGCTTTTCGTCTATATCAAGCATTACCTTGGTTTCACCTTTAGCTGACCCTACAATATGTACCCTTAGGCATTCCTTTTCAGCCTTGCCTGGCTCGCTGTGAATCTTGAAAGTTAGCGTGCCGCGAGAAATAAATGATGATGAGTCACTAGGTAAGGAGTATGTTTCCAGCTTTGCTTCACCTATAATTGCTCCCTGCTTCTGGACAAAGCCCCTTATCTCGTCAAAAAGTAGCTTGGGATTTACATCTTTGTATGTTTTTCTAATCTGCATCTCTGCCCTTCCTTTAATGCCTATCATAGGACTATGATAAAGCCTTGTCAAGAAAGCAATGCCACCCAGTTTTTCACTAGCAGTAAGCATCCACAATTAGACTAAAATCCTTTCCGCTTCCGCCCCGTCAGTCTCTATGATATAACAAAAGCTCCCTAAGCAGCCTTTGTCTAATTCCTCTTCTATAGCAACCTCAGTGAAGAAGTTCCTTTGCCATCCTTGCCACATATTTGGCAATGGCGGGGGAAGCAGTAAGACCAGGTGATTCTATTCCGACGAGATTTATCAAGCCGGGGAAACCTATTTTCTCTTCGTGGGCAACGATGAAATCTCTGAAAACTTCTCCTGGCGCCTGAAGCTTGGGTCTTATGCCAGCAAACTCTGGCTCTAAATCTTCAAGTTCAAGAAGGGGAAGGAATCTTTTGGCGAATTCGTAGAAAGCTTTTTTCTGGGTTTCGTCAACACTGTAATCTATCTCATCAACATAGCGGGTGTTGGGACCGAGCCTCATCCTTCCGTCGAGACTCCTGGTCACATGAATTCCCAGCCCAGCCTCCCCCGGGATGGGGTAGATGAGCCTTTCTACGAGCTGTCTCCACTTTGAATTCAGGCTGAAGTATTCGCCTTTGCAATAGTGAAGTTTGTAACCCACGTGAGCTATATCTATCCCGGCAAGCTGGGCTATTTTGTCAGAATTTAAACCGGCAGAGTTTATCACAATAGAGGCGATAAAAGAGGAGACTCCATCGCGGTCCCTTATTTGCACTTTATACTTTGTCCCCGCCTTCTCTATACCGATTATCTCAGTATTAAAGATAATCTCAGCGCCTCTTTCCCTGGCTTGGCTATAGAAAAACTTCATCAGAGAATGGGTGTCCAGGATTCCTGAGGTAGGAGAGAGCAAGCCAGATATTCCTTCTATGTTTGGCTCGAGTTTTTTGAGCTCCTTTCGGGAAAGAAGTGTTAAATCATCAACACCATTTCTTCTCCCCTGCTCATAAATCCTCGAAAGCTCGTTGACTTCGTTTTCTTTAACGGCTACGATTATCTTTCCCAGTCTTTTATAGCTTATACCGTACCTTTCACAAAGCTGATAAAGCAGGTTCTTGCCCTCTACACAAAGCTTTGCCTTTAGAGAATCATCGGGGTAGTAGATGCCAGTGTGAATAACCTCACTGCCTCTACTGCTAGTCTCAAGCCCAAAGGTGTGATTCTTTTCAAAGACAAAGATTCCTCTTTGTTCTTGTGCTAACTCAGCAGCTATAGCTAGACCAACAACACCGGCGCCTATAATAGCCCCATCAACTTCAGCAGCCATTTTCCCCCATCTAGCCTGAGGTCTAATCCATTCTGGAGGAAAGCCAAGGCAATTTCCTTTGAAGGACCTTATCCTGGCTCCAGGTCATACACAATACACGGCAAATTCCACATCCATTGCATTTGTCCGTGTCAATACAAATATTTTTAGTTTTACCTTTGACTGTAATGGCGATAGCGTTTGCTGGGCAAGCGGTCAGGCAGAATGGTGCCGGGCAATATTGAGGGCATATCGACTTTAGCATATCGCCTCCTTTATCCTAAAATTTTCTCTGCCTCTTCCATATCCGCTTCCATTACATAAGGGATACCAGAAACATCGGCTGCTTCTCGGGTTAGAGCGAACAGGTCGTTTCTATCTATAAAATTAAGGGCAAATTTACGCTCCCCAGCCATGAGCTGGCGTAAACCAGTGGCAAGTCTACCGTAATAGGTATAGACGCCCACTGCCGCCGGTGGTATCCTCAGGAAATCCTCTCCATATTTTTCCTTAAGTTCTGCCGCCCCGATAAAGGTGCGAAGCAAGGCCTCTTGATATTCTTTGTCGTTCCCAAACTTCTCTTGGAGAAGCTGCCCCTGTGTCTTGCCTACCATAGCCGCAGTAAGGGTGGCTCTACCAAGGCACACCGCCTTTATGTAAGGAGCCCCTAAGGCGATAGCTTTAAATACATGGTCCTCTAGGGCAATGCCTCCAGCAATAGCACAACTGGGGATGAATTCCCCTTTTTCATTAAGCCTCCTGAGGAACTTATAAAGAAGGCTTTCCAAGTACACTGTAGGGATACCCCATTCGTTCATCATTCGCCACGGGCTCATTCCAGTTCCGCCTCCAGCCCCGTCAACAGTAAGCAGGTCTATCTTAGCCTCAGAGGCAAATTTCACCGCCCGAGCCAGATCTGGAGCTTTATAGGCACCCGTTTTGAGGGTAACATACTTGGCGCCTATCTTCCTCAGCCTTTCTACTTCTCTTAAAAAGGACTCCTCATCTACCATTCCCAGACGGGAGTGCCTCTCGAACTCGGTTATCCCGCCTAACTTGTACGCTTCTTGCACATAAGGGTTTTCCGGGTCAGGGTTAACAATGTATCCCCGCTTCTTAAGCTGTAGTGCCCGCTCCAAGGTCGGTAGCTTAACCTCACCGCCGATATCCTTCGCCCCCTGCCCCCACTTTATCTCAATACCCTCAACCCCAAGTTTCTCTACCGCGTATTCGGGGACACCGAGACGGGTATCCTCCACATTTGCCTGAACCAGTATCGTTCCGAGGCCTTCATGCCAGTCATGGTATAACTTTACGCTTCTCTCAAGTTCAGGTGACCTGGCAATTTTCCCATTTTTAAACTCAGCGCCGGGATCCATACCGCAAACATTCTCTCCACAGATAAGCACCGAGCCGCACAGGGCAATAGCAATAGCGGTTCCTTCCCAGTTCACCCTCGCTATTTCAGTCGAGCCTAGAGCGCCGGTAAAGAAAGGGAGCTTCATTTTAATTTTTCTATCCCCGGCACCAATTTCGGTTGAAAGGTCGACGGCAGGAAAGACGGCCTTATCCGGGTCCGCCTCAATACCAACTGCCCCAACACAGGAACCATGAATATTGAAATGGGAAAAATCGACAGGATAGTCTTTCTCCGACCCGGCAATGACCTTTCCAAAAGGTTGCGGATAGATAACCTCCCTTCCCCTAATAGCTGACTTTCCCACCTCACAATAACCAGGGCAACCATCTACGCAGGCCACACATAGTCCTGAGGCGGGCGAGGGTGACACCCTGGTTGTGGTTAATGTCGCTGCACTAGCGTTCGGTTTGCTTAAAGACATCATACTCTCCCTCTATGCTTATCCGGTATTCCTCTATCTTTTAAATATCTTTTGGCTTCGGAGATAGATATTTCACCAAAATGGAAGACGGTTTTGCCCGCATCTGCCCTATACCCAACCACGAAGTCTCATCGCTTCTGCCACATGAGCTACGGCAACAATATAAGCTGCTAATCTCATAGTAACCTTGCGCTTTAAAGATTCAGCCAAAACAGCCTGGAATGCTCTCCTCATGTTTCTGCTGAGCCGGTGGTGAACCTCGTCCTCATCCCAATAATATTTATCTAAGCACTGAACCCACTCAAAGTAGGAAACGGTGACCCCTCCAGCATTACACAGAAAATCAGGTATCACAAATATCTCATTGTGGTTTAATATCTCGTCAGCCTCTGGGGTAATTGGTCCATTGGCTAACGCAGCTACCAACTTTGCCTTGATTCTAGGGGCATTTTCCTTAGTTATTACATTCTCTAATGCTGACGGGCACAATATGGTAACCCCTAGTTCCAGCAACTGGTCATTACTAATATTTTCCGCCTCTGGAAAGTTAATAACCGAGCCAGTTTCTTTTTTATGCTTCAAAACATAACGTGGCTCTAAACCACGTTTATCATAGATGCCACCCTTGGAGTCACTAACAGCTACAATCTTAGACCCTAGCATGCTGTGAATCAGAATGGCTGCATTTGAGCCAGCGTTACCATAGCCCTGAATGGCTACGGTTGCTGCCGACAAATCAAGCTCTAAATGCTTGGCAGCTTCTACCATGGTATACACTCCGCCACGAGCGGTGGCATCACCACGACCCAGTGAACCACCTACAGCCAAAGGCTTTCCTGTTATCACTTCTGGGGTGTAACACCCTCTTAATTTTGAATACTCGTCCATCATCCACGCCATTATCTGTGGGTTAGTATATACATCTGGTGCCGGGATATCTTTATCAGGGCCAATAAACTCCCATACCGCATCTATGTAGCCACGGCTTAACCTCTCCAACTCACCCCTAGACATCTCTTTAGGATTGCAGATGACGCCCCCTTTGCCACCTCCAAAGGGAGCATCTACCACAGCACATTTCCAGGTCATCCAGGCAGCTAATGCTCTAATAGTGTCAATTGTCTCGTCAGGATGAAACCTGATACCACCTTTGAAGGGGCCGCGAGCATTGTTATATTGAACCCTAAACCCGGTAAACACCTTAGTCTGCCCGTCATCCATCTTTACTGGTATAGATACTTGAAGCTCCCTCATAGGTTTTCTAAGGATAGCATGAATATCAGGTTCCAAATCTAATATGTCAGCTACCTCATCTAGCTGGGCTTGAGCCGACTCAAATAAACTCAACGGTTTTTTGTCCATTGCTATACTCCTTCCTGTGACCTGTTATGTTCTTACTGGTATGCCTTTTTCTTTTAGGTATTGCTTAGCTTGCAAAATTGAAATCTCACCGAAGTGGAAGATTGAGGCTGCCAGAACTGCCGATGCTTTACCTTTTACTACCGCCTCATAAAGGTGCTCCAACTTTCCTGCACCTCCAGAGGCAGTAACCGGAATACTCACTGCTTCGGCAACTGCCCTGGTCATCTCTAAATCATATCCCTCCTTAGTTCCGTCAGCATCCTTGCTGGTGAGTAAAATCTCACCGGCTCCCAGTTCCTCTACCTTCTTTGCCCAGCCGACAAGCTCTATGCCGGTAGCCTCACTGCCGCTCCTCACCACCACCTCCAACCGGGGAAGACCACTCCCTGCCTCATTCTTCTTGCCATCAATAGCCACCACTAGCCTGCCCTTGCCAAACTCTTTCGCTGCCCTGATTATAAGGTCAGGGTTCCTGACAGCAGCCGTATTTATAGAGACCTTGTCCACGCCAAGGTCAAGCAAAGCCCGCATATCCTCAATGCTGCCTATTCCGCCGCCTACGGCGAAAGGAATAGTAACCACATCGCACACCTTTTTGACCCATTCCAACCTTGTCCTTCTGTTCTCCACGGTGGCGAAGATATCAAGGAAAACAAGCTCATCAGCGCCCTCACGGCAATAGGC
>Ga0114920_10001156_pt1 | contig 12034 bp, 9 predicted proteins | sample ChitaG_FD_88683 | JGI IMG/M metagenome (GOLD analysis project Ga0114920, IMG submission 88683) | Deep subsurface microbial communities from South Pacific Ocean to uncover new lineages of life (NeLLi) - Chile_00310 metaG | ecosystem: Environmental > Aquatic > Marine > Oceanic > Sediment ... | reverse complement strand
CGCTTCTATTATAATCCGTAGTCATAATGAAGAAAGACACATTGGCGAACTGCTCAGCATGATTATGAAGCAGGATTTTCGTGCTTGGGAAATCATAGTGGTTGATTCTGGTTCTACTGACAAAACACTTGATATTGTGCGGCAATATCCGACTCATCTGATTCAAATTCCGTCAACAAGCTTTACATTCGGATATTCTTTAAATGTTGGTTGTCGGAGCGCAAGAGGACAATTTTTGGTTTTTATTAGCGCACATGCTGTTCCAGTGAATCAAAGCTGGCTTGCCAACATATTGCAGCATTTTCAGAATGGAAAAGTGTCGATAATATACGGACGTCAGTTAGCGGGGCCTAAAACAATTTTATCGGAGGCCAGAGATTATTCATTGAACTACGGAACGCATTCAAGAATTCTTTTAGAAGAGACAGAGTGTAACAATGCAAACAGTGCTATACGGAGAGATCTATGGCAACGGTTCCGATTTAACGAAAAACTGCCAGGGCTTGAAGATAAAGACTGGGCAATTCGTACCCAAAAGGCTGGATACTATGTGGCATATGCGGGGGATGCACAAGTCTATCATCATCATCATGAGAATTACCGCCAGATTTATCATCGGCATCACAGGGAGGCAGTGGCATACCATAAATTTTTCCCAGAGGAAAAATTCACATTTAAGAACTTAACTTACAATATTATAAGGAGTGCACTTGGTGATCTTGTTTATGGTATAAGAGAAAAGAAACCGTTCTCTCGGTTTTGGGGTATTTTGCCTTACCGGGTGGCTCAGCAACTGGCAATCTATAATGGCATGAAACAAACGTATCCAGAAGTTGAGCAACTGGATTATCTTGACAACATCCCGAAGCAATATAAAGCTGTTGTCATCAAAGGACGTGATATGCATTCTGTTGAAATTCGCGAAATGCCTAAACTCAAAACCAATGATGTATTAATTAAAGTTGCCTTTGTGGGAGTATGTCCCACTGATATAGAGGTTGCAGAAGGGAAGCTTGATTATTACGCGAAAGGTATGGCAAGGTATCCAATAGTCCCTGGGCATGAGTTCTCAGGTCTTGTGGTCGATGCAGGGAAAGAGGTTACCAATGTAAAATTAGGTGATAAAGTAGTGGGGGAATGTGCAAACGGGTGTGGGGAATGCCCAGATTGCGCAAGAGGAGATTACTTTGCATGTCGAAACAGAACAGAGGTGGGAGTGATAAACAAAGACGGTGCTTATTCAGAATACGTGACTATACCAGCCAGTAGAATACATTGTTTGCCAGAGAGTATTACCCTTCGCCGAGCTACTTTGATAGAGCCATTAGCTGTAAGTCTAAAGGGAATACGAAAACTAAAGCCTGTGCCGGGAAATTCTGCTACAATTGTGGGAGCCGGTATTATAGGATGTATGTGTGCACTTGCTTTAAAGCATTATGGAGTTCACGTAACAATAATTGATTGTAAGCCTGAAAGATTAGAAATAACTAAAAACTTCGCAGATCAAGTCCAGACTACAATAGGGGATGCGGTTGATAGTGATTTTGCTATAGAAGCGACAGGAGAACCTATAGTGGTCCAGCGTTTAGTTTCTGTTTCAAAAGCGGGAGCAAAAATTCTCATTCTGGGCTTGCCATTGATGGAGCCAACTCCATTAGTTTTTGGAGACATTGTAGGGTACGACAAAACTGTGTTTGGTTCCATTGCGAGTTCACCAAGAGATTGGGAAGAAGCTATCCACATACTTTCGGTTACGAAAGATATGGTTGACTCGCTTATAGGGAAGGAATTCAAACTTTCCGATTACAAGGAAGCATGGGATATGACCAATAAGAAAAAATACCCTAGGGTATTGATCAATTTAAATATGTCCTTAAAGAATACTTAGAACGAAAGGGGGTGGTGAGAAGATATCCCCTCGTTACTGGTGGAGCTGGATTTATTGGCTCGCATCTTAAAAGGAAATTTTAGTAAAATTTAATTAATTAGAGCCTATCCTTTTAGAAAAAAATAGAGTCCATTCATATTAAGAGTCTTAGAGCATGGGGATATTAAGGTAAGTAAAAACGGTTGTATCAGCATGTGACACTTATAGCGTGGACAAATTTGGGGGATTTAAAAAAAGTATAAAAGATGATGAAAAAAGACTCACTAATTTACTCATATAGAATTCATAATAAAGAGATTGGATAATAAAATGAAATTAAAGAGATTTCTTCAAAAATATTTGTCATATCGTTTATACGAAAAGATTAAGAATCATTGGCAAAACTTTTCTCAGTTTATAGCAACGAGGTCTATTAAACAAGCAGTTTGTGAACAGGGACTTTCACAACTTATTGATAAGCTGTCAGAAATTGTACCAGATATCACGCATCAATATAGAACTTTTAAATTAGATAATTTGTATTTAACAAAAAAAGTAAGGGGGCAACATGCTTTTCAAATATCTCTTGTGCAGAAAGCTATCAATATATTAAAAAAGAATGCGAAAAATGATCTTACAATCGCTGACATTGGTGATTCTGCTGGTACTCATATTCAATATATTAAGTCGCTTTTTAGTGACCGAAACATTCGTACCATTAGTGTCAATCTTGATCCAAAAGCAGTGAAGAGAATAAGAGAAAAAGGATTTGAAGCTATATGTGCAAGAGCCGAAGAAGTTGGTGAGAAGTATTCTATTAATGCTGATGTTTTTCTTTGTTTTGAAACGCTCGAACATCTAATGAATCCTGCTGAATTCTTGTATAAACTGTCAACAAAAACGAAATGCAAGTTATTTGTGATAACAGTGCCTTACCTTAGATCGAGCAGAGTCGGACTTCATCAGATAAGAAATTTAAATAAACAAGGTTTTTCTCCAAAAACAATAGTTACGGCAGAAAACACACATATATTCGAGCTTTCTCCTGAAGATTGGCGATTGCTTTTTCAATTTGCAGGTTGGCGTACAGTATTTGAAAGAATTTATCTACAATATCCAAAGAAAAACTTGTTACGGATTACTAAATGGTATTGGAGGATGTTTGATTTTGAAGGCTTTTATGGAATGATTTTGAAAAGAGATTCTAAATGGAGTAAATTGTACACTGGTTGGCAGAAAGAACTGAATTTAAATCTAAAATACTGACAAGGAGATGGCTAAGTAATGAATTCGTTTAATACAATTTTCTTACATTTGCACCGAGGAGTGAAAAACAAAGGCTAAGATGCCAAAGCAAAGATTAGATGATTTAGAATCAAGATAAATCTCAAGGAGGAATTGATACATGAAATGGAAAGTCCTAATCTCAGCACCTTACATGCAGATAGAGATCGATAAACTATCGCATATTTTTGAAGAAAATGACATCGACATCGACCTGTCACCTGTTAGAGAAAGATTATCCGAGACAGAATTACTTCCTATTATCGAAAAATATGACGGAATTATCTGTGGGGATGATAGTTTTACAAAAAAGGTATTACAGAAAGCAAAGAAATTGAAGGTAATTGTAAAATGGGGTACAGGAATCGATTCGATTGATCGATATGTGGCAAAACGTCTCGGAATTCCCGTTTATAATACACCGAATGCTTTTTCAGAACCTGTTTCGGACACTGTGATGGGATTTGTTCTCTTATTTGCAAGGAACATTCCTTGGTCTGATCGAATGATGAAATCTGGTGGTTGGGAAAAAACACGATGCTATTCGCTGTCTGAACAAACTATCGGTATTATTGGAATCGGGAACATTGGAAAGTTAGTTGCCCGCAAAGCCAATGCGTTTGGTATGCAGATCTACGGCAACGATATTAAGGAAATTTCTGAAGAGATCACAAAGTCATTAAACCTCATGATGATCGATAAAGAGACATTGCTAAGACAATCGGATTATGTTAGCTTAAACTGTGATCTGAATGAAACGAGCTATCATCTGATCTCCAAACCTGAGTTTCAATTGATGAAAAACACAGCGATTCTGATCAATACTGCACGAGGAACTATAATTAACGAACCTGATTTGATAGAGGCGTTAGAGAATAAAATAATTGCAGGGGCGGCATTAGATGTATTTGAAACAGAGCCATTGCCTCAAGAGAGTCCTTTGAGACACTTTAAAAATTGTCTACTTTCATCTCACAATGCAAACAACAGTCCATTATATTGGCAAAAGGTGCACGAAAATTCTATCAAAAATCTTTTGAAAGAACTGAATTCCGTGTCCCATTAAAAGGGTGGTCAAAACAAATTGAAAAGATTTGATATTGGTTAATAAAATTTTTCCAATTACCATCTCAAAAAATTGTAATTTTGAAAATATTTTTGAATTGAATAGGTTCAAATATCTTAGATGGAGGCTCTAAAGATAGGTTTTGGAGGAGTGTATATTAATTAAGAAAATCTTTTTATTCTTAGAGGCGGTAAAATAAATCCTTGAAAATCCAGTTTGAGGAGATTTATCGAATTAATTTGGTAGTAACATCTATTTGTGAACATGATGACAAAAGCAACCTCCCAACAAGCTAAAACAGAAGATAACTTGTTGAACTAAGTGCTACATATGTAAGGGGATGGGTATCGAAAAAAACTATTATTAGTAAAGTATAAAAGATCATATGCAAACTTATTAACTATTTTTATAAAATAAAAATAGTACAAATATTTATAGAATTTGAGGAATATATATATGAATTTGATACTTGATTTAAGAAAATTTAATTCATCCGAAAGTAAGTTAGTTAATGAAGTAGCTGAAAAAATTAGAAATGATTATATTAATTTTTTATCGAAAATGGGCAAGAACAAAGAGAATAATATTGATTGGTGGATGATAGAATTTGTAAGTCGTAATACATTGGTAAGTGATTTATTTTATAATTTTTGTAAAATAGTTTTTTTCAAAGAAAAAATAAAAAATGATTTTATTTATAAAAAAATAATTGTAGATTCGATTGCCTTAAAAACCGTTATTGAAAATTATTGTAATAAAAATGGCCATTCTTGTAATGTTGTTTATAAAGGTAAAAACTATTTTTGGATATGTATAAAAAGAATTTTATCATACTTTAAAAGTTGTATACACTTTTTTCTACGCTGGGCATTTGCATGGAATACTCGACATTATCAAAAAAAGAGCATAACGGATAAGGGTATAACATTAATTGATACGTTTGTGCTAAAAGATAGTTTTAAAAATAGTATTTACAATGACCGCTATTATGGAAAGTTACTTGAATATTTGGGGAAAGATGAAAAAAGATACTTTTATTATGTTCCTACTTATTGTGGAATACGAAATTACGGAAAACTATTTGTAAACATGAGAACATCTAAACAGAAGTTCCTAATTAAGGAGGACTATTTAAGAATAAAAGATTATTTATTTGCACTTCTATACCCTTTTAGAGTTCGAAAACTTATGATTGAGAAGAGAATTTTTATGGGATTTAATGTATATCCTTTGATAAAAGAGGAAATATTGAAAAACAGTGTTTCTGGGTCTTCAATGCAAGGGTTATTAAATTTCAGATTTACTAAGAGATTGAAAGAAAATAACATTAAAATTAGAATGATTGTAAATTGGTTTGAAAACCAAACAATTGATCATGGATTTAATTTTGGTTTTAGAAAGTATCATCCGGGAGTTTGTTTAATGGGTTACCAAGGTTTTCCATTATCAAATAATCGTCTTTCATTGTACGCAACAGAGCAAGAGTTAAGTTGCAAGGTGATTCCCAAAGAAGTAAAAGTTATAGGGAAAGGATATGTTAAATTGGCAAAAAAGTTTTGTTCTGACTTAAAAGTAACAGTAGCACCTGCACTTCGTTTTGATAGAGTTTGGAATAAAAGGAAAGTTTATCCAAAACAAGATAAATTTATTATTCTAATATCCTTACCTATATTAATGAAAGAAGCAGAGGAATTGATTGAAATTGCTTTAGAAGTAGCAAAGACAATAAAAATTAATAATTGTTTTTTTCAAATTAAACCTCATCCAGTACAAGATATAAAAAAAATAAAAGTAAAATGGAAAGAAAAATTATCCCAGAGGTTTGAGTTTGTTCAAGGGGATTTTAATTTGTGTGTAGAGAAATCAAATATTTTAATTTCATGTATATCAAGTACTTGTCTGGAGACACTTGCAAAAGGAATTCCTGTTATAGTAATTGCAAGTAAGTCTGGATTGATTCAATTAGATATTCCTAAAGATATCAAGCAAGATATTTGGAAATTGTGTTATGAAGCACGGGAAGTATGTGATGCGATTATCTATTATATGAACTTGGATGTGGCTACAATGAAGAAGTATGACGAAATAGGGCGTAAAATTCGAGAAGATTATTTTGAACCCGTTACGAGGGAAAGTGTACGAAAATTTTTACGATTACAGCGAATGGAGGGAAAATGAGTATGAAAGTCGTTATTTTATGTGGTGATTTTGGTACTCGATTAAGAGAACAAACAGAATTGAAACCGAAGCCAATGATTAAAATCGGAGGTATACCCATTCTTTGGCATATAATGAAAACATATGCTTATTATGGTTTCAATGAGTTTATCCTATGTCTCGGTTATAAGGGTGAAGCAATAAAAGAATATTTTTATAATTATGAAATCCTATCTAATGACTTTACGATTGAACTCGGAACCAAGAATATAAAGATGTATTCTAACCATTTAGAAACAGGATGGAAATTACCTAAGCAGATACAGGTTTAAAAACCATAAGAGGGGCTCGGATAAAACGTATTGAGCAATTTATTGATTCAAGTAACTTTATGTTGATGTCTGAGGATAAGGTAACTGAAAAATCTAATAGAAGATTCAAAAAAAAGAAGTTATTTATAGGAGGTATTATGAAGAAAAGAATATTAGTTACAGGTGGAGCAGGTTTTATCGGTTCACATCTTTGTGAAAGACTTTTAAATGAGGGTAATGAAGTAATCTGTGTTGATAATTTTTTTACCGGGAACAAGCAAAATGTAATTCATCTTTTTGATAATCCTTATTTTGAAATAATCCGTCATGATATAACATTTCCCTTATATGTAGAAGTAGATGAAATATACAATTTTGCCTGCCCGGCTAGTCCTGTTTATTATAGCTTTGATCCAGTGCAAACTACTAAGACATCAGTAATAGGTGCCATAAATATGTTAGGACTTGCTAAAAGATTAAAGATTAAAATACTACAGGCTTCTACCAGTGAGGTGTATGGAGATCCAGAAGTACATCCTCAGCCAGAGAGTTATCGGGGAAATGTAAATCCTATTGGTCCCAGGGCTTGTTATGATGAAGGTAAAAGATGTGCAGAGACATTATTTTTTGATTACTATAGACAATTAAGAATAAAAATTAAGGTAGTAAGGATATTTAATACTTATGGACCCAAAATGCAGCCAGATGATGGAAGGGTTATTAGCAATTTTATTGTGCAGTCCTTAAAAAATAAAGATATTACTATATATGGAGATGGAAACCAAGCGAGAAGTTTCTGTTATGTAGATGAATTAGTAGAAGGAATTATTAATATGATGAATAGTAGAGAAGATTTTGTAGGACCGGTAAATCTTGGTAATCCTGAAGAATTTACTATTTTAGATCTTGCGAAGAAAATAATTAAATTAACTAATTCAAAATCTCAACTGGTATTTAAGGAATTACCTGAAGATGATCCTCAAAAACGAAAGCCAGATATTTCACTAGCAGAAAAAGAATTAAATTGGAGGCCTTCAATATCTTTGAAAGAAGGGCTAACCCATACAATAGAATATTTTGATAAACTATTCGAAAAGGTTTAGAATTATTATGAAAAACTTATTTATTAGTGTTATTGTACCCACATATAACCGTTCTGATTTAATAAGTGAAACTATAAAATCTATCTTAAATCAAACTTATAGAAATTTTGAGTTAATTATTGTTGATGATGGTTCTACTGATAACACAGAAGAGGTGATTAGAAAATTTAAAGATAGCCGTATAAAATACATCAAAACTGATAATTGGGGTGGACCAGCAAGACCAAGAAATATTGGGATAAAGAAAGCAAAAGGTGAATATATTGCTTTTTGCGATGATGATGATATGTGGGATAAAAAAAAATTAGAAAAGCAGATACCTCATTTTCAGTCATCTAAAATTGTTGGTGTAGCCAGTAGGGCTATTTTTATTTCTGATACACCCTATTACCGAAAAAAATATTATGGTAGATCTAAGTTAGACTATATTGATTATAAGTATATGGACATTTTAAACGGCGAGCCAATAATGAATTCTTCATGTATTGTTAGAAAGGAAATACTTGAAAATGTTGGAATGTTTGATGAAAATAGAGACTTTTGTTTTATTGAAGATTGGGAACTCTGGCTAAGAATGGCACAATTTGGTTTATTTAGAGTTCTTGAAGATCCTCTTATATTTTATCTTGTTTCTCGTAAAAGAGGATATCAATCTTCTATAATATCAAAAAATTGTTTAAAAATTGTAAAAAAACAAGTAGACATGAATTATGTTAAATACGATGATATTAGAGAAATAAAAGCTCTAATTTATTTAGGTATAGCACGTAACTTATTGGAATATGATCGCTCACAAAGTAGAAAATATTACTCTAAAGCATTAGAAACTACTTTAAATATTCGTAAAAAGATAAAAAGTGTTGGAGGTATATTAATATCTTTTTGTCCCCTTTTTTTGATAAAAATAGTTATTCTAATTTTTTATAAATTTGATCATATTCTGTATGCTTTAAAAAATCGACTATATAGTTAAATAAAGATTTGTTAATTAAATATCTTACTGAGTCAACTTTTCAAATATTATTTATGATAATACTTATAAGTCAATGAACATGAATATCTAGAATTTACCATTTGGAAAAGGAATTATTAATGGAACTTCTTAAGAATTTTTATATAAAATATGTAAAATAACAAGAAGTGTAAGAAATAGAATAAATGAAGCTTAGGTTTTAAAATAATATAACATTGGTAAAAACAGGAAAATTAATAAATTATTAAATATAAGGAATCTCGAAATTACCATGTTGAATAGCCAAGTCAAAAGAAAAAAAAGAAAATAACGCATTTAATTACAGGCTTAAATTGTGGTGGAGCAGAAACAATGCTTTATAAATTATTAAGTCATATAGATCAATCGAAATATGTTATAAAAGTGATTTCAATGACTAATAATGGATTTTATGGTGAGAAAATAAAAAGGTTGGGTATTAATGTATATTATTTAAATATAAAACCTAAGCAATTGAATATTATGGCATTTATTAAAGCATGTAAATTAATTAGAGGTACAGATATTTTGCAGACTTGGATGTATCACGCAAATTTATTTGGCTATTTAATTAGAAAAATAGTTAAAGTAAATAAATTAATATAGGGGATTCGTCAAAGCAATTTAGATAAAGATGAAAATAAATCTCGAACTTTAAAAATAGTGAAAATTTGTGCAAAACTTTCTAAAAAAGTAGATATAGTTATCAGTTGCTCTAAAGTAGCAACAAAAGTGCATATTGATTACGGTTATTTTCCTGATAATATAGTTACGATTCCTAACGGTTTTGAAATGAATAAATTTTCTTATGATAAAAAAGCTAAGAAAAATTTACTAAATGAATTAAATATTATTTCTAATCCTTTTATTATTTCTTTATTTGGACGTTGGGATGTTTTAAAAGACCATAAAACTTTTTTTCAAGCATTAAGATTGGTAAATCAAGCAAAGGATGATTTTGTTGCAATTTTATGTGGAGATAATATTAATTATAATAACAAAAAGTTGATGAATTTGATGTCACTTAATTGTCTTCACGATAAATTATTTTTATTAGGCAGAAGAAACGATATTCCGAAAATTATGTCAGCATCCGATATATTAGTATCTTCCTCTAGCGGAGAAGGTTTTTCTAATGTTATTGGAGAGGCAATGGCTTGTGAAACCCCATGTGTAGTTACAAATGTAGGAGACTCAGCTTATATTGTAGGTAAAACTAGATTAGTAGTTAAGAAACAAGATCCGAAACAATTGGCTAATGCAATTCTAAAGATGATGGACAGAGAAAATATGAATTAAGGGAATTAGGAAAAGAAGCTAGAAATAGGATAATGGAAAATTATGATATTATTAATATCGTAGGGAATTATGAAGCATTATATTGATTCAAGGGAATATAAATGGAATAATTGTTTGCTATATTAAGTTTAGATTTATTGAATGAAAGGAAAAATAGACATGGAAACAACAGTTTATATAAAACAGTTGAAAGAAAATAAATATTCTAATAAAACACCTTACAACCCACCAATAAATTTTCCAGAATATCTTTTTGGGATTAAAGAATTAGATAAAAATAATATGGTATATAGAAAAATTAGAGAATTACTTTTTGAGATGAATTTAGATAAAGATAATTACAATACAGTAAAATGGAATCCTTTTAAAGAATTAATTAAGCCTGGAGATATGGTTATTTTGAAGCCAAATATGGTAATGCATAGAAATCAACTTAAACAATATTTAACAGATTGCTTAATTACTCATGGTTCTATTATAAGGGTAATAGTAGATTATGTGTATATAGCACTAAAAGGTAAAGGTAGGATAATTATAGGAGATGCCCCATTGCAAGGGTGTGATTTTTCGCAGGTTATTATAAAAAATGGTACAAAAGCTATTGTTGATTTTTATAAGAAGAAAGGAATTATTATTGAACTTATTGATTTTAGAAATGAAAGAGCCATTATAGATTTATCAGGAAAAATGATAAAGGTAGAAAAATTAACTGGAGACCCTCGGGGATATACAGTAGTCGATTTAGGAAAAGATAGTTTTTTATATGATATTATTGCTGATTATAAAAAATTTAGAGTTACAAATTATGATCCCAATATAATGAAATTACACCATAATTTTGAAAAAAATGAATATTTAATACCCAATAGTATATTACAAGCCGGTGTTATTATTAATTTACCAAAACCGAAAACTCATAGAAAGGCAGGAATTACTGGAGCCATGAAAAATTTGGTAGGTATTAATGGCAGCAAAGATTGGTTGCCTCATCATAGAAGAGGTTCATATTTTAATGGTGGAGATGAGTATTTATATAATAATATATTTAAAGAATTTAGCACTATTTTGCAAGAAAAAATAGATATTGCAACTATTAAGAATAAGAAAATTAAATGTTATTTGATTAGGTATATTAAAAAAATAAGTGTTGTTTTTAGAATATTATTATCAAGAGGTAAATATTTAGAAGGTGGTTGGTGGGGTAACGATACTATTTGGCGCACTATTTGTGATTTGAATATATTGTTAATATACGCTGACAAGGAAGGAAATATACAACAAGAACCTCAAAGAAAGTTTATTTCTTTTTTAGATATGATCATTTCTGGAGAAAAAGAAGGACCATTAGAGCCGACCCCTAAAAATATTGGAATTTTAATGGCTGGATTTAATCCATTAATTATAGACACTGTTTTAGCATCTGTCATGGGCTTTGATTTTAAAAAGATACCACATATATACCAAGCGTATAATAGCAAAAAATATCCTATTTCAAAATATAAACCTGAAGCTATTAAGATTATATCTAACAATAGATCTTGGAGTGAGAAAGTTACTGATATTAAATGGAAAGATTCACTGAAATATATGCCAACCTTAGGTTGGAAAAATCATATAGAAATGAAATAGTTTACTTAATCTGGGAGGTTAAAATAAATGAATATGGTTATGGGTAGGCGAATATTATTACCCATTTTATATAAATGGGCAGGAACAAACCGTTTAGAATATTATAATTACTTAAAAAAGAATCAATGGAATTCACTGGAGAAAAATATTCAAATACAGAAGCATCTTTTATTTGAAAATTTAAAATTTTCTTTTAACAGTATACCTTATTATAAAAATTTAAATATAGATTTTGACAGTTTTAAAGAAGATACTATTTTCGAGGATATAAAAAATATTCCTTTTTTAACTAAAAAAGAATTAAGAGAAGAATATGATAGTTTATAT
>Ga0114920_10001155_pt1 | contig 12049 bp, 9 predicted proteins | sample ChitaG_FD_88683 | JGI IMG/M metagenome (GOLD analysis project Ga0114920, IMG submission 88683) | Deep subsurface microbial communities from South Pacific Ocean to uncover new lineages of life (NeLLi) - Chile_00310 metaG | ecosystem: Environmental > Aquatic > Marine > Oceanic > Sediment ... | reverse complement strand
GCTGCCATACCACCATGCGGAGGAGGACCGTACTGGAACGCGCGGTAAAGCCCGGCAAAACGCTTCTTCACGACATCGGGGCCAAGCCCAGCATGACCAAACGCCTTCACCATGCTGTCGGGCAGGTGGTTACGGATCGATCCTGAGGCAATCTCCGAACCGTTGCACACCAGATCGTACTGCCAGGCTTTCAAATCCAGCAGTTCGTCATCCGTCTTCGCCGCCTCCAGCGCCTCAAGACCACCTTGTGGCATCGAGAACGGGTTGTGCGAAAACTCTATTCGCTTCTCGTCCTCGTTCCATTCGTACATCGGGAAGTCGATAATCCAGCAAAGTGCAAACCGGTCTTCATCAAGCAGCTTCAGCTCGTGCCCAACTCTCTCGCGCGCGGCGCCAGCGAACTTGTGGAAATTGCGCGGATTGCCGGCGGTAAAGAAGACGGCATCTCCGTCCTTCAAGCCAAGCTGCTCGCGGATCGCGGCTGCCCGTTCCAGCCCGATGTTCTTGCCGATCGGGCCGGCCCCATCACCTTCACGGAAGAAAATATAGCCAAGTCCCGGTTGCCCCTCGCCCTGCGCCCAGGAGTTCATGCGGTCGCAGAACGCCCGCGAGCCACCGGTCGGCGCCGGGATCGCCCACACTCGAACCTTCGGATCCTTCTCGATCATCCCCGCGAAAACCTTGAACCCCGAGCCGCGGAAATGTTCTGTGACGTCCTGCATCTCGATTGGGTTGCGCAGATCGGGCTTGTCCGATCCGTACTTCGCGATCGCCTCATCAAAGGGAATGCGTGGAAACACTTCGGTCACCGGCTTTCCGTCGGCGAATTCCGCAAAAACCGACCGGACGATCGGTTCCATTTTCTGGAAGATGTCCTCCTGAGTAACGAAGCTCATCTCCACATCAAGCTGGTAGAACTCACCGGGCAGCCGGTCGGCGCGTGGGTCCTCATCGCGAAAACACGGCGCGATCTGGAAATATCGGTCAAAACCCGACACCATCAAAAGTTGCTTATAAAGCTGCGGCGCCTGCGGCAACGCGTAGAACATGCCCTCGTGCAATCGCGACGGCACCAGGAAGTCGCGCGCGCCCTCCGGTGAGGAAGCCGTCAGGATCGGCGTTGCAAATTCGAAAAAGCCCGCATCTTCCATCTGCCGCCGCATGAAGCGGATCACTTCCATTCGGCGCATAATGTTTGCGTGGAGCGTTTCGCGCCTCAGGTCCAAAAAGCGGTAAGTGAGGCGCATATCTTCTGGATAATCCGGCTCGCCGAACACCGGAACGGGGATTTCCTCAGCCTTCGAGAGAACCTCGATCTCAATTGCGAAAACCTCGATTTCACCGGTCGCAAGCTCTGGGTTCAAGGTCCCTTCCGGCCGCTCACGCACCCGCCCGTCGACGCGGATCACCCATTCTGAGCGCACAGCCTCCGCGGCTTGGAAGGCAGGACTGTCAGGATCGGCGACGACCTGCGTCAGCCCATAGTGATCGCGCAAGTCGATAAACAGCACGCCCCCATGGTCGCGCACCCGGTGAACCCAGCCCGACAGCCGGATCTGCGAGCCGATATCGGCCGAACGCGGCGCCCCGCAGGTATGCGAACGATAACGGTGCATGTCCGCGCTAGAACCTTTGCCGTTCACTTCAGCCATGATCGGTCTTGCCTCGAGTGCTGTATTTGTGTGTGGTCGCCAAATTAACGCCGGAAAAGCGCACGCAGCCTTTACGATGTCAAGCCAGCCCAGCGGGCTCGAAATCTGCCGCAGGATGCGTCGATAGCACCTCTTTTGACCTCAATCTCCCGACAGGCGACAAATCGCCCGCGATACGCTATAGCAAATTTCAATATGACACCGATCTCAACCACCCCCGAACTTGCAAGCCTTTGCCGCAACCTCTCATCCGCCGATTTCATCGCGGTGGACACCGAGTTCATGCGTGAGCAGACCTATTACCCAATACTCTGCTTGATCCAAGTTGCCAGCCCGGATGCTGCCGCAACCATTGATCCGCTTGCCCGCGACCTTGACCTGAAACCGTTGTGGGAGCTGATGGCCCAACCTGGTCAAGTCAAGGTTTTCCACGCCGCTCGCCAGGACTTGGAAATCTTCCATATCGAGTCAGGCTTCATCCCAGCGCCAGTTTTCGACACTCAGGTCGCTGCAATGGTTTGCGGTTTCGGCGATCAGATTAGCTACGTCAACCTGGTCCGCGCCGTCACTGGTGAGCAACTCGACAAATCCTCTCGCTTCACCAACTGGTCTAAGCGCCCGCTGACCGACAAGCAGCTCCAGTATGCGCTCGGCGACGTGACCCATTTGCGCGACGTCTACCACCACCTCCAAGACGAGTTGCAAAAGTCTGGCCGCGCCTCGTGGCTCGACGAAGAGATGGCGGTACTCACCAACGCATCAACCTACGAACAGCACCCCGAGGAAGCCTGGCAACGTCTCAAGTCGAAAGTTAAAAACCGACGCTCCATGGGCGTCCTCATGTCGCTTGCCGCCTGGCGCGAGCGCGCAGCTCAAAAGCAGGACGTCCCGCGGCAGCGCATTTTACGCGACGATGCACTCTACGACATCGCCAACCAATCGCCGCGTTCAACAGAAGACCTGGCAAGCCTGCGCTCTCTGGGCGAGGGTTTTTCCCGCTCCGGCCGCGCCAAGGAAATTATTGCCGCAGTCGATGAGGGACTGGCCCGCGACATACAAGGCGTCCCAACGTTACGTCACGGGCAGCCGCTTTCGGCTGAAGCCACCGCCACGCTGGAATTGCTGAAAGTGCTTCTAAAATCCGCCGCCGCACGCCACGGCGTAGCACCCCGTCTCATCGCCGATGCCTCTGACCTTGAGCAACTCGCCCGCCACGAGAATCCTGATGTTCCAGCTCTGCAGGGCTGGCGCCGCGATCTGTTCGGCGCCGACGCGCTGAGCCTGAAACGTGGTGAGCTGGCCCTAACGCTCAAAGACGGCGACGTCACTGTCATCCCGGCCGGTTAACTCAATCGGCTAGGCAGCCCGCAAGCCAGCAATTTCGAAAACTGCCCGCCTGCGGCGAGCACTCCACTCACCCGTTCAACCCGCCACCGCTCCCGAATATTAATTTCTCTTGACGACGTCTTTGTGCAAGATTTTATTCGCGCTGAGCCATGCAGCTCAGCTAATTTTGGCGCCTTTCCGTGTTCAAGGAGTTATCTCGTATGTTCTCGCGTTGCGTGAAGTCGCGAAGCGGGCCACACCGGCCATGCCGTGACCTATTGTTTCTATTTATCTCGCTGTTTTTCGCAGCATCACTGAGCGGACAAGCCATCGCCCAGGACAAAAGACCAAACATTGTCGTCATCTGGGGTGACGACATCGGCGAATCGAATATCAGCGCGTATAACTTTGGACTGATGGGATACAAGACGCCGAACATCGACCGGCTCGCAAAAGAAGGCATGATGTTCACCGACATGTATGCCGATCAAAGCTGCACGGCTGGACGCTCGTCCTTCATCACCGGTCAGGCCACCATCCGCACCGGACTGAGCAAGGTTGGGATGCCGGGTGCGGCGCAGGGCCTCAAGGCTGAAGACGTGACCATCGCCACGCTACTCAAGCAAGAAGGCTACGCCACCGGCCAGTTCGGCAAAAACCATCTCGGCGACCGCAACGAGTATTTGCCTACGCTTCATGGCTTCGACGAGTTCTTCGGCAACCTCTATCACCTGAACGCCGAGGAAGAGCCCGAGCAACGCGACTATCCTAAGAACCCTGCATTCCTGAATAAATATGGACCGCGCGGCGTGATGAGCTGCGTCGCAGCCGACGTCGATGACCCAACCGAGGATCCGCGCTTCGGGAAGATGGGTAAGCAAAAATGTGAGGATACAGGACCGCTAAATAAGAAGCGAATGGAAACGGTCGATGACGAAATCGCCGGAAAGGCTGAGGAATTTATCAAGCGCCAGGTGTCAGCCAAGAAGCCTTTCTTCACGTGGATCAATTTCACCCACATGCATTTCCGGACTCATACGAAACCCGACAGCCTCGGGCAGTCCGGTGTTGCGCAGAGCTACTATCACGACACGATGATCGACCACGACAAGAACGTGGGCCAGATCCTCGACCTGATCGATGAGCTCGGCATCGCCGACAACACCATCGTCGTCTACTCCACGGACAACGGCCCGCACCGCAATTCATGGCCTGATGCCGGCAACACAAAGTTCCGCAGCGAAAAGAATACCGGTTGGGAAGGCGCCTACCGGGTACCACAGTTCGTGCGGTGGCCCGGCAAGATCAAGCCCGGCTCGATTTCTAATGAGATCATGTCGCAACTCGATTGGGCGCCAACTCTGCTCGCCGCTGTCGGCAACACCGACGTCAAGGAAAAGCTTCGCACGGGCTACGAAGCCAACGGTAAGAACTATAAGAACCATCTGGATGGGTATAACTTCCTGCCCCACCTGACTGGTCAGGAAGACAAGGGACCACGCAAGGAGTTCCTTTACTTCTCCGACGAAGGCGACCTGATGGGGCTTCGCTATAACAACTGGAAGCTCCACTTCATGGTACAGGACCAGACTGGCACCATGGAGATCTGGCAGCGTAAGTTTAGAGGTTTGCGCATGCCGTACCTCTACAATCTGCGCACCGATCCTTACGAGTTCGCGAGAACCACGTCCAACACCTATTGGGACTGGTACATCGACCGGGCTTGGGTTCTTTATCCGATGGGCGACGTGATTGCTCCGTTCCTTAAATCGCTCGAGGAGTATCCGCCCTCTCAGAAGCCAGGATCCTTCACGGTCGGCGATGCTTTCAAGCAGATACAGGCTGTCCCGCAACAGTAATCTCGAAAACTGTGCCACTTGGGGTGACGCATGGTGGCATCACCAGCGTCACCCGGTGCGCGACGTTCGGGGCGGCAAAAGGCCGGCAACTTCTCAACCGACTAGGTGATGGTAAAAATGCAGGAGCCGCCTGGTTCGAAGTCGTCGCATTGGAAGTCGTCGCATTGAAGGAATCTGCTCAGCGCGGCGTGGTTTAAAGTTTTTGCCAAGAGTATCCATTCATGACCGTCCATGAGCAGATCTTAGAACTCAAGGCACGCATGCAGCGTTCGATCATCGGTCAGGAGGAGGTGATCGATCGTCTGATCATTGGCCTTCTCGCTGACGGTAATGTTCTAGTCGAAGGCTTGCCGGGCCTCGCGAAAACCAGAGCGATCAAGAGCCTGGCGAAAAATTTAGCCGCCGAGTTCTCCCGCATACAGTTTACCCCCGACCTGCTACCCGCGGACGTAACCGGAACCGAAATCTACTACTCAGCCGGTGGCGAGGGTCAGTTCAAATTTCAAGCAGGGCCGATTTTTGGAAACGTCGTACTTGCCGACGAAATAAACCGGGCACCTGCAAAGGTCCAAGCAGCCCTGCTCGAAGCGATGGAGGAGCGTCAAGTCACGGTCGCCGGCACGACGCACAAAATGCCCGAATTGTTCATGGTCATGGCGACCCAGAACCCGATCGAACAAGAAGGCACCTATCCATTGCCCGAAGCTCAGATGGATCGGTTTCTCATGCATATCATGATTGGTTACGGCGATGAGGCCTCAGAAGCGCAGGTGATCCGGCTGGTGCGCCAAGAAAGCACTCCGGAAACCGGTAAAAAGAAAGAAGAGCCCACACCGATTCCGCAGGAAGTGATCTTCAACGCTCGCAATGAGATCGCCGCCATACATACCTCGGAAGCCATCGAGGCCTATCTCGTCGACGTTGTTTTCGCGACGCGATACCCGGAGCGCTACAGCGAGGAATTGAAGAGCTGGGTCGAAGTTGGAGCAAGTCCGCGAGGCGGCATCGGTCTCGACAAATGCTCGCGGGCGCACGCTTGGTTGCAAGGCCGTGATTTCGTGACGCCGGAAGATGTACGCGCCGTTGTCCATAACGTGCTCCGCCATCGGCTTATCTTGAGTTACGAGGCCAATGCCGAGGGAATTGGTCCCGATCGAGTGATCAAGGAAATCATGGCCCAGGTCGCAGTCCCCTAATGCGTCGTCACAAAGCCCAAGTTTAGATCGCGCGTCACGCCGCTCCGTAAATCCCCCTGCTGGACCGTGAAGCACTTCCCACCAGGGTAAAACGAAAACATAAAGTCTGAACCCATGCACCGAAACAAGGTGTGATATCGGTATGGTTGATGGTGCCTACACGAGTCTGACGAGCCTCACCCGCCTGAAACATCAGGCGACACGGTTCTCATTTCTGCCTCGCCAACCCGTCCAGAGCCTTCTGGCCGGTAGGAAAGCTTCCCGGCTTCGCGGACGCGGATTGAATTTCGAAGAGATCCGCAACTACCTTCCCGGTGACGACATCCGAAGTATCGATTGGAAGGTGACCGCTCGCATGCGCGAGCCGCACGCAAGAATCTACACAGAGGAGCGCGACCGCCCGACACTGCTCGTTATTGACCAACGCCTCAGCATGTTTTTTGGCAGCCGGGTTGCAATGAAATCGGTCACGGCGGCGGAAGTTGCTGCCTTGGCGGCCTGGCGGGCGCTGGATGTCGGTGATCGCGTCGGCGCTATTGTTTTCAATGACACGGAAACCGTGGTGGTCAAACCTCGACGTAGCAGTAGGACCGTTATGCAGATCCTGCAGGCGGTGGTAGCTCAAAACACGGCACTCAAAGCGGATGGCGAGACACCACCGGATTCAAACCGCCTCAACTTCGTACTCGGAGAAGCCTGCAGGCTGGCTACGCACGATACGCTTGTCTGCATCGTGAGCGATTTCGAAGGAAATGATGACAAGACGCGGCGGCTCCTCAACCGCCTCGCGAGGCATAACGATATTATTGCCGCCTTCGTTTTCGACCCATTAGAGGCCGATTTTCCCAGCGCCGGCCGCTTGGTCGCAGGCGACGGGGCAAAGCAGATTGAATTCAACTCCGCGGATCGTGAGCTTCGCCGCAGCTTTGCGAAAACCTTTAAAAACCGGCTCGAAAAAGCACGCCAGTTCCTATTGCGGCGTCAGATTCCAGTTCTCCCCCTTCAAACCGATCTTCCCGTTGTCGAGCAACTCGCCAAACTTCTCGGCCACGCACCTCGGAGGAGGCAGGCATGACCGACAAGCAATCTCAGGCAGAGATCTTTGGATCGGACCGGATGTGGGGACTGAAAGAGTTGCCGCTTCCCGATCCTGTCAGCTGGTGGCCGCAAACACCGGGTTGGTATCTGCTCGGCACCTTGATTCTTGCCGGCCTGTGCTACCTGGCCTGGCGCTTGTGGTTACGCTACCGGCATGACGCTTACCTTCGGCAAGGCTTAGTCCGTCTTGACGAAATGACGACGGATCCGGCAGCGCTCAAAGAACTGCCATTGCTATTGAAGAAGTCAGCCTTGATGGCGGGAGCGCGGCAACAGGTTGCCAGCTTACAAGGACACGCATGGATTGCGTGGCTGAATGAAACAGCTGGCGACGACCTCTTCTCGACGTCCGATGCCGACACCCTCGAGTTGCTGGCCTACGCGCAGCCTGGTCGCGCCTTACCAGACACGACAAAAGCCGCGCATCTGATCGAAGCGAGCAAGAGCTGGATGAGGATGCACCGTGCTACAGTTTGAGTACCCCTGGGCCCTGGCGTTGCTTCCTCTTCCGCTGCTCGTCTACTGGTTGGCGCCAGAATTTCGCGATCACGGAGAAGCAGTTCGCGTTCCCTTTTTTGGTCGTCTTGTAAAGCTGACAGGTAAGGATCCACAATCCGGCGCCGTAGTGCAGCTCAAGGGACCGTTACAGTTATTGGTTGGGATCGCATCCTGGTTGCTGGTCATCGCCGCACTTGCAAAACCAGTCTGGGTCGGGGAGCCGATCGTGCAGGAAAAATCGGCGCGCGATATGCTCCTAATTGTCGACCTGTCGCAATCCATGGATGAGCGGGATTTTACTGGTGCTTCCGGCGAGAAGGTGACGCGGCTCGAAGCCCTGAAGGAGGTGCTGCGCGATTTCATAAAGCGGCGCGAGAAAGACCGGCTCGGGTTGGCTGTATTTGGCAACGCTGCCTTTCCGCAAGCCCCGTTTACCGAGGATCATGCCACCGTCGTTGTACTCCTGGATGAACTCAGCACCGGCATGGCCGGACCAAAGACCATGATCGGAGATGCAATCGGGCTTGCGGTACGCCTGTTCTCGGCGAGCGACAAAGAAAGCAAGGTTGCCATTCTTCTTACCGACGGCAATGACTCGGGCAGCCAGATGCCGGTTTCCCGCGCCGCGCAGATCGCCTCCGAGAACGGCATCGTAATCCATACGATCGCAATGGGTGATCCCACGACCGTTGGCGAACAGGAACTGGACACGAAATCACTTGAGGACATCTCCGACAAAACCGGAGGCAAGTATTTTCTGGCGCTTGATAGAGCCGGTCTTGAAACCATCTACACCGAGCTCGACCGGCTTGCACCCGAACTGCTCGAGACAATCTCATATCGGCCCAAGCGGCAGCTGTTTTACTATCCGTTGGCAGCACTTGTGATCTGCATTCTGTTATTGGCGGCTTTAATGCTTTTCGCCACGGCACGGCGGGAGCAAGCACATGCCTGAAACGGGCTTGGAGCAGTTCCACTTCCTACGCCCGGCGTGGCTGGTGATAGTTCCAATCGCCGCCTGGTTGTATTTGCGGCTGCGCGGCCGCTACAACGCCTTCGCCCAGTGGCGGCACGCCATTGCACCCCATCTGGTTGAGCATCTTGTAGTTGGTTCCGGAAGTCGCTACCAGCTCCGCCCCTACCAGCTGATGACGGCGGCATTGATTGTAGCGTCGATTGCACTTGCTGGGCCGACATGGCAACGCGAGGTCACGCCATTTACCGAGGATCGGGCCCCCCTCGTGATCGCACTCCAGCTAACGCCGACGATGCTGGCGACCGATCAGCCACCAACAAGATTGGAACGCGCGAAACACAAAATTCGCGACCTACTCGCGCAAAGGCAAGGCGCGCGAACCGCGCTCATTGCCTTTGCGGGCAGCGCCCATTTGGTCCTGCCACTAACCGATGATGCAAATCTAATCGAGACCTACCTGGAATCACTCGTGCCTTCGATAATGCCGAGCGAAGGCGATGACGCGGCGGCCGCCATGCAACTCGCCCGCGACATCCTGGCCACTCAACAGTCTGCAGGTACGATTCTGTTCATTTCCGATGGCATCGATAGGACCCAGGCGCCTGCTTTTATCGAGCCTGATCAAAACGACAAGAACCAGCTCATCTTTTTGGTTGCCGGCCGCGATGAGCCCGCTCCGATTTCAAAGACTGGCGCAAACGGGCATGATTTCGGTCTCATCGACGGAAAAGCTCCTGGAGCCGATATCGCGGGAACAAGGAGCGTGGCTGAGGCTACCGGAGGTGTCGTCATACGCATGGCATCAGACAGCGCCGATGTCGATGCTGTTGCACGCCAGGTACGAACCCATCTCGTCAATACCATTCAGGACGACGAGCGTTTCCAATGGCACGATTTCGGGTACGTCCTGGTGTGGCCTCTGGCGTTCATCATTCTATTATGGGCGCGCAGAGGTTGGACAGTTCAATGGGGCTGAAGAACATGCACAAGTTAGCTGTTTTGATTGTACCGCTGCTATTATGCCCAACCGCGGTCCAGGCCGGAACCTTTATGGACTGGTGGCTAACACCCGATCAACAAGGACGCCTGTACTTTGAAAGGGGTGAGTATCAAAAAGCCGCGCGCAAATTTGTGACGAAGCAATGGAAGGCAATCTCCTTCTACAAGGCTGGCGACTTCGCCAACGCTGCAGCGTTGTTCGATCAAGAGGAAACGGCGGCCGGCCGCTTTATGCTGGGGAACTCGCTGGCGAAACAAGAAACACTGCCTGAGGCGATCGCCGCCTATAAGCAGGCACTCAGTCTCCAACCCCAATTTCCAGAGGCAGCCTTCAACCTCGAATGGGTCGAGGGTTTGCTCGCTCAGGATAACAAGGAATACGACGACGCGGGAGGAACCGGCGGCAAGCTCGGCGCGGATCGAATCGTAGTCGACGAGCGTGGTTCACAGGCAAAGGGAGAGGTCACCATGCAGGAACTGCAAGCCCAGGAAGGCTTGTCCGACGAAGACCTCCGCGCCATGTGGATGAGGCGCGTACAAACCACACCCGGTGATTTCCTTCGGTTGAAATTTTACCATCAGCGCAACGCACAAACCGGCGATGGCACGGCAGAACCGGCTAGCAAGCAATGAGGACCTTGTTTGCCATTGTCCTGGTGCTCTTAAACACCTCGGCGGTTGCTCAATCGCCAGACAATTCGTCACCACTCGAGAGCACCGCTAGAATCCGCGCCTACTTGGAGCCGGAGAACGGCATTTTCGTTGGCCAGCTGGTGCGCCTGTGGATCGAGATCAAGTCGACAGGCCGGTTTGATAAAGCGCCACGCTACCCAGACCTAGACGTCGACGGGGCAATCGCAATTATGCCCGAGCAACTCGGTGTGAATTTCAGCGAGAGCGAAGGAGACCAGACGCTAGTCGGACAAAGGCAGCGCTATGCGATCATCCCGCAACGTGCAGGCGAACTCCGCATCCCGGCAATCGCCGTCAACATGACGATCATGGGAGAAGACGCGCTCCCTAAGAAAGTTTCATTGCGCACGGAAGCGATCTCGTTTGCCGCCGAAATGCCGCCAGGTACCGGAGGAATGAAATCGATTGTCACCGTGCCCAAGATCGACATCGAGGAGAGTTACAACCGCGATTTCCAAGGATTGACCGTCGGAGATGCCATTACTCGCACGATAACGATGAGTGCCGATGGGACCCTGGCACTGGCTCTTCCGAGAATAGCCTTTCCAGAGCAATCCGGTGCACAGGTCTATCCCGCCAAAACCATCTTCGAGGACAAGATCAATCGCGGGACCTACCGTGCGAAGCGAACCGACGCTGCGACATACGTTCTTACTCGCTCCGGCGAATTTTCGCTGCCACCTGTCGAAGTTAGTTGGTTTGATCCCGACACTAAAACCCTCAAGAGCGAAGAGTTACCTGGCATTCGCTTTTTGGTGCAAGCCGATCCATTGGCCGACATCGCTCTTAGGGAGGAAACACCCAAGGAAGATACGTTCACGCGACTCTCGCACCTGACAGTAACGGTGCTCGAATGGCTACGAAAGAACATCGCGGCGCTGACGCTGGCCTGCATCCTTTTCTACGTGGCGGTATTGATTTGGAATCGATACGCGGCAGCCTTCATCAGCGCCGTCAGATCGGCGGTTAGAAAATTGCTCAACTCAGAGCATTTCTATTTTTATAGGTTCAGGCAGGCCTGCATGAAGGGCCAAGACGACGAGGTCATCAAGACGTTCTGGAGGTGGCTCGATAGCCTTACCCCTCTAGACCGCACAGCAACAATCGAGTACTTCTCCAGATCGTTGAAGGACACGCACCCGCTGAGACCAACTGAAAAACTGGTCCAGGGCCGATACGGCAGCGGGCTTGCACCGATATCACTGGCTCCTAACACGCGCGAAGTCTACCGAATAGTCTCGCGTTTCCGGCACGAAGTCTTAGAAACAAAAGTCGCTTCACAGCCCCGCGACGCGTTGCAGCTGAACCCTCGCAGCCCCATCCCGGGAGGCGGATTGACGTGAGAGATTAAGCGTTGAGTTAGCCGACAAGAAGTATAACGCTCCGCGCCTCCAACCCATCGCCGCCCCCCAAGAATTAATTTTGTAAACAACGCCTTTTGTGCAAGATCTTGTTTTCCCTGACCCATGTAGCTCGATAGATTTCAGCCCCTAAACACGTATCAAGGAGGAAGCACGTATGTTCTCGCGTCGCGTACAGTCGCGGAGTGGCCCAAAGCGGTCGTACCGTGACCTACTCGCTCTATTTATATCGGTGTTTTTCGTCGCGTTCCTGAGCGGACAAGCCTTCGCCCAAGACAAAAAACCAAACATCCTCGTCATCTGGGGCGATGATGTCGGCATCGCCAACATAAGCGCCTACACAATGGGCCTCGTTGGTTACAAAACACCCAACATCGACCGCATCGCCAAG
>Ga0114920_10001153_pt1 | contig 12055 bp, 9 predicted proteins | sample ChitaG_FD_88683 | JGI IMG/M metagenome (GOLD analysis project Ga0114920, IMG submission 88683) | Deep subsurface microbial communities from South Pacific Ocean to uncover new lineages of life (NeLLi) - Chile_00310 metaG | ecosystem: Environmental > Aquatic > Marine > Oceanic > Sediment ... | reverse complement strand
CCATGAATGTAGAGTATTGATGGATATCTTCGTTGCGGTTTGAATTCCGGCGGTGTGACCATCCAGCCCTGGATGCTGGTGCCGTCGAATGATTTGAACGTCACCTCACGCGTGCGGCCCAGTTTGAGTTCACTCCGCAGCAAAGGATTCAGATTTGTATGCCTGACGGCCTTTTTCTCGCTCCCGTGGACGGTCGGGCAAGTCACGATGTCTCCGGGGTTACCGATATCGGCGTGAACGAGCGCCGCCACACGGCTCTTGTTGTTGAATGACGCTGCCTTGATATGACATTTCCCTTTGAAGATTCGTGTTGGTTTGCCTCCCCTCGCCGGGACATAATAGAGGTTGGTGCTGCCGGTATCCGATGCCAGGAAAAAGAGTTTCCTGCCGTCGGCCGACCAGTAGAGCGCACCCGCATCATGGACATCCGCCAGGTCCGAAATGGACTGGTCATATGTCATTCTGTCAAATGTCGGCATGAGATCACTGGCTTTCGGACGTCCTGTTATACCAACAGTCCAGACGTGGAAATTGGTCACTCCCCAGGCGTCCTCGGGGTTGTCGTGCCCCACATAGCCAATCGTCCTGCTGTCAGGTGAGAAGGAGAGCATGAATATCGGCCCGGGTGGGGTCTCTATCCGTCTCTCTTTGCCGCCGGTGAACGGGATAATGAACAGGTCGTCACGAAGCGAGTCGATATCTGGATTACGCGACCGGTTGGATACGTAAGCTATCCATCTGCAGTCAGGCGATACTACAGGAAGCAGGTTGTCCCGTTTACCTTTCGTGATCCTGCGCAGTTTTGCCGAGGCGATATCTATCGTGTATACCTGGAACTTATCTTTAGGTAGATATCCCTGGCCATCCAGGCGGAAGAAGAGCCGTGTAACATGACGATAGACCGGTGACTCCTTTTTCTTCTTTTTGTCTTTGATGAAGTGCGAATCGTTGTACCTGAGGCAGAATACCAGATGTTTTCCGTCCGATGCCCACTTAAGATTTGCAATGGAAGCTTCAACCTCGATCAGTTGCTTCTCCGCGCCTCCTCCTTCCGGCATCAGGTATATGCCGACTTTCTTATCCCTGGTGGAGACGAAAGCCAGCATCCTGCCGTCGGGTGACCAGACCGGGCAATTGTCGTTGTGGTTGCCATGTGTGAATTGCTGTGACTTTCCCGATTCTGTGTCGTGGATGAAAATGTTGGCGAAGTACTTGTTCTCTTTCTTGTCCATGCGTTCAACCGAGTAAGCAATCTTCTTCTCGTCCGGACTCAGCGATACACCGGTCGGGACACGAAGGTTGTAAAGGTCCTCGGCTCTCAGGCTGCGCTTCCTGGGACTTCTTCTCTTCGGCTTCTTCATGTTCGCCTCTTTTCCTCTGTGACAATTGCTTGCAGGTATCCGAGGATAATCAATCTGACTATGCTCTACAAGTGGAATGTGGAAACCAATCCGCCCATGATACAGTTGTATCGTGTAGCGGTAGACCGGGAGGTCTGCCGCGCACTCAAATCCACAGGAACGTGTCGGGGTTTGACCTACCTATTCTTCTCTGTATCGGCACCTTCCCTGAGTACAAACCGTTTCAGCCGGGTCCTGTCAGTCGGTTCAAGGATCAGGTAACCACCCGTCACAGTGACTGCCGTCAATAGAAGTACACCTGCGAAGAAATTCAGCCAATTCATTGGCGGTAGCAAGTTCGTTATCAGGAATGCCACCGGCGTGCAAATGCAGATCGCCAGTAAGCCGGACAGGATACTTCTTCGTACAATACTGCCGAACGGTACATCTATCGCCTTTGACATCAGATACGGGTAGAGTGTTGTGTAGAGCAGAAGCTGCGGTATTGCCGCCGCCAGCGCCATACCGGTAATGCCATACGACCTGATCAAGAATACTGAAAGCAGGATCTTCAGGGACGCCTCTCCGATCAGAACATATAGAAGGTATCTGTGTTTGTCGATGCCAAACAGGACAGCATTGCCTATGATCTGGGGAATGAAAAAGGCGCTGCTGACAGACAGAATTATCATAACATTCGCAGCTGCCGCGAATTCCGGGATCAGCCAGAGAGCCACGAACGGCTTTACCCAGAAAATAACACCGACGGTTATGAAGAAAGAGAGATACGAAGTGTATCTGATTCCCTTGAGATAGACCTGCTGAACTATTTCGGGATCGCGAGTGGATTCCCAGTGTGACACTGCCGACGTGAGTGGAGAGCCAACCGAATTGACGATGTTTCTGAAAAGAAGCATCAGTTGAGCGGCAGGGGCATAGATACCTGCGGCTGCGGTTGAGGCCAGAAGACCCAGCAGAATTGCGTCTGTGTTGAAAATGACCAGCCAGGCCAGCGTGATCCCGAAAGAAATCCTGGAATAGCCAAAAAGATCGGAGGCGGTTTTCCGACTGGCGTTCTTGAGGCTCATTGTCACAGGTGGAAAGAGTCTTTTAAGCCAGCAGATGGTGACTATCTGTCGAAGGAGACTGACTACCAAAATAGCCAGGGCCAGCCAGGCCAGTCCGTAACCATTGGCCAGCAGCCAGACCATTACCAGTACTCGAATAATTTCTTCGACTATGTATACCGCGTTGGCTGCATCATACCGCTGGAAACCGCCCAGGGAATCGCCAAACGGCAGAAGGTAGAAGCGAAGACCAAGATAGAAACCTACAATGATTAGCGCATTTCGCCCTTCTTCAAGCAAGGCTGCGTCGCCAATCTTGAAGTAATCGAACAAAAAGATTGCCGTCAACCAGACTCCGGCTATTATTACTGTGCCGACAATAAGATATGTGAGCCAGGCCGTGTTGAGTACACGGTTGATATTGAGAAAATCCCTCTGACTCAGGAACTTGGATAGATATCTGATGACTGCTTTTTCCAGACCGAAGTCAAGAAGTGAGAAGTAGTTTATTGTTTGGAAAAGGATGACCCAGACGCCGTAGCGATCATCGCCAAGAACCGATGTTATGAATGGGATGAAGAAAAAGGCAATGATAATTCTCAGCCCATGTGTGGCCCACGAGGAGAATATGTTTCTTGCCAACTGGCGGTGTCCAAAAACCATGCAGACGGCCTTCATTGATACGAATAAGCGGAGTATACGATTTCTCCGCCCTGTCTGCAATTGTTTAACGGGAACTGTTACCACCCGCCGGGTAGAGCAGGTGAAGACTGGCGGTGCCGTGCTGATCTTTTTATTGCTTTTGTTTGTTGTCTCGGGTCTTCTTGGGGGCTGTTCCTCGCCGCCACCGGTTACTCAGATGATTGATCGTCAGAGTGTTTCGCCGCAACTGCCACCCCGGCCGGAGCATTTCGACATGGGATTGCCACATCCGGTGAGCTTTCCCGTGCGGTTAGCAACCCGACAGCCAACCCCGGAGATTAACACGTATGTTCCCATTGTGCTGACTATTGATACTGTGGGTGCTGTAACGGACATACTCCCGTTGCACGCAGGGGATTCGGCATACGCACACATGTATGATGACCAACTCATGGCTGTTGAGTTTATGCCGGGCCTGATCAATGGAGAAAAGAGCGTTTTCCGACTGGCGGCAAGGCTGCGCCTTCTCCCGGGAACGCGACGCCCACATATTGAGTTTCCGGTTGACGGGAGGCGGCAGGTATGTAACACCGATTTATACTTACAGAGTTTCGAACTTAACGGGATCGTGCATGCAACCATCAAGAGGTTCCCAGCTTACTTCAGTGATGTTGAAGTACATGATTCGTTGTACCTGGCGCCATTTGTGCTGGCGGCCCTTGATCTGGATTCTGCCGGCCGGCCGGTTTGTATCGAGCCGGTTCTCTCGACTCTGCCATTCCGGACCAGCGAAATCCTGTCCGCGATTAACTGGGGAGTCTATTCGCCTGCGATCCATCATGGCAGACCTGTTGCGAGTCAGAACCTGCTGGCTGTTTTTCTCTATCCCGAGGTAAACTATCCAACTAAGACGATAGATTCCGACAATCCCGACACTGTAAATGTATTTCACCGAACACGGGTAAAGTTATTACCTGCACAGATAGAACAACTATCGCCTGCAGTTCCCCGAAATGCTGTTAATGGATTGATTACGGTCGGTGCTTACTCCAGTTCTTATCACACCACTGCGAGTGCTGTTATCAGCGTCGATACACTGGGGAAAGCCAGACTTTTGAAAACTGATCGGAGCGCCAGGAAATTCAATGATGACTGCCGGTTGATAATCGAGCAGCTACGGTTTTATCCTGCCATGGACTTCCAGGGATGCCCACAGCGATTCAAGGGGCTTGTTTACCTGGAATTCTCCGGCAGTAAGACCATACGAATTCGGTACGAATGGCTTTCCCCTCATGATTTCACCGCGGCCCGATAAGCTGCTGACAATCAATAAGTTACGACTACGGATTAAGGGCGCCGTAAAAGCCTGGCGCAAGCCCTGCGCTTTGGAGTTGTAGCAGCCAGGCTGCAACCTTCAAGCCCTTCGCCAACCCTTTGTTAGACAACTAATTAGCTGCCCGGCTTGATTTCACCAACCGATACCGGCATGGATGTTGTGTTGGATATACAGGTATGTATTCAGTGACAGCCGGTGTGTCGGTGAATGTCCTGACGGGGGTTGAAAGAAAGGCCGGTTGAACGTGTATAATAAGAGCAGAGGAAAGGCATTGATTGTCGCTGCACGGTTGCTGAATCTGTTTTCGGCTCTGGTTGTGGTGTTGACCGGTGCCTATGTCGAGATCACGTTCGCTGAATTGTTGTCGACAAGCTGGAAGCTGGTCGTAGCAGCGGCTGTTGTGGGTCATGTTGTATTGCATGTTCGATGGACGGTATGGCGTAAATGTGACAGGTAGAAAGATATGTAAAGGAGGCTGGGACGGTTGGAATAAATTGCTTGACTCGACGTGAATATTTAATATAATTTTAAGATTGTGTAGATTAACAATGAGGGTCGCTACGTTGAAAAAGTGTATGTTGACACTGTCGCTTGGGGTTGGTATTGTGGCATTGTTGATGGTTTCCGTCGGTTTCTCGCAAGTGGTACATCCGGAGATACGGCAGGCAATTGATGCCGGTGACACCGACAAGGCAATCGAACTTCTCCAAAGCGACATCGAAGCCGATCCCTCATACTATGTCAATTACTACTTACTTGGTCGTCTCTACTATGACCTCGGACGTTACTCCCAAGCAAGGGAGCAGTTTCAGTTGGCTCTCGACAGGAAAAGTAAGCATTACGAATCGCTCTACTATTTGAGTCGCTCCCTTATCGAGCTGGGTGAGATTGACGAAGCTGAGAAGGCTGTAGAAAAAGGGCTCAAGAAGGCAAAAGATCTAAGAGCACAGTTTGAGAACGGCATTGGTCTCATTGCCCTGGCCAGAAAGCAATACCAGGAGGCGGATCGTGCCTTCCGTCGCGCACTGGCCGAAAGCGAGCAGAATGAGCGAAAAGAGCTTAAGGATCTTGAGAATGCTCCATACACCGAACAGGACCGGCGGCGATTGATTGACTCCGCAAGCGCAAAGTATCGTAAGGCAAATGCTGAATACCACATTAACCTGGGTGATGCCAATTTCTATCAGGGCGTGCCGTCCCTGGCGGTTGCCGAATACGAAAAAGCTCTTGAGGTTGACACCGGATCATTGGAGGTGTATTACCACTGGGCCGAAGCCTGTCTCGAGATGAAGGATTACTCCTGCGCCATCGAAAAACTGAACATAGTACTCACAAAGGACAGCACCCACGCCAACGCCTGGATGCGGGCCGGGGGTATCTATTTCAAGGCGGCCCGATCTTCGCGTAACCGTGACGAGCGCAACCAGCGGTACAAGGAAGCGATCGGTTCATACAAAAAGTACGTCGAACTGTCCCGGGCTGAACCGGACTCTTCAACAGTACGTGTCTTTTTCGAACTGGCTATGGCATACAGCAGCCTGTATGGTTACGAGGATGCAGCAAGGTATTTCGAGATGGTGCGTACTATCCCGTACGAGCCAAGGGATTTCTATTTCTATTACGGCAAAGCACTGTGGGGAATAAAGGACTATAAGAAGGGAGCCGAGATACTCCTGGAGCATCTGGACTGGGTGAGCAGGCAGGACGAGAAATATGTCTCCAGTGTCAATGATGCCGAGTTGTATCAGGTTCTCGGTGACTGTTATTTTTACCGGAAGCCGAAGGACTTCGACAACGCTGTCAGGTACTATGTGAAGTCCCTTGAGAGCAAACCCGAACAGAAACGCATTCTGCAGAATATCGCAGTCGCCTATCACAACACCAAGAGCTATGCTCAGGCCATTGAGTACTACGACAAACGTATTGCTTTGGGAATCGACAGCACGTCTGCCAGTATTTACAAGAATGCTGGGTACTGTGCTCTGAATATTGCAAATCGTGAGGATGAAAGCGAAGAACTCGACCTGGAAGACGAGGAGTTGTCTGGTTTCGACGAACCGGATCCGGACAAGAACTATTTTGAAGTATCCATCGATTACCTGAAGAGTTATCTCGAGTTCAGACCGGGTGATGACAAAGTGGTGCTCATGGTTGCCACTACGTACCTGCGCGATTTGGCTGATTGTGCCAATAGTGTCGTCTATTATGAAAAGCTGCTGACGCTCGACCCCTCCAGTTGCGTCGCCAAGAAATGGCTCGGATACGCCTACTTCGGTGGTGTGTGTAACAAGAACTACACAAAGGCGCTCAGGTATCTCAGGGATGCTTACACCTGCATGTCCAACTCTCAGGGGCCGTGCGCCGATGTTGACGTTGTTAAGTGGGTCGCTCAGTGCTACCATCTCAGGGCTGTTGACAGAGAGGGCGATGCCGGTAGCGATTTCAAGAACGCTTTCGAGTGGTATGGCAAATGCCTCAAGTGTAGTCCCAGCGACGAGGATTGTAAGAAAGGACAAGACGACACTCGTTTCGAGTTTTAGTTTTGTGGAGGAAGACGCACAACCGAGGGCACGACCGAGGTTGCTTTTTTTAGTGTACTGGAGTTTGCATGGCTGACGAAGACAAGAAAACCTCTGTTGGCAAGCGTGTTACTGCCGACCAGCGGATGAAGTTCATAGGCTTTGAGGTCTTTCCCGGGAAGACCAAGGACCTGTTCAAGACTGAAGCCGAAAAGGAGAAATACGTCGACGGTGTTCTGGCCAGACGAACTGAGGGAAAAATCATTCGGGATGACTGTAAGCTGCTGGAGGAGAGGGTCTCTGCGAAGGAGCGCATCGTGCTGACGATTGCCAGCGTGGTAGTTGTCCTCGCTCTTTTTCTGCCCTGGTATTCAGCCTATACGGAAATCATCGAAGAATCCAGTCCCACTCAATCTGAACTGACGGCCGATACGACATTGATGCCTGACAGTGTGCTGCTGTCCTCGACGGAGGGCGATACGACTGCAATGCTCGCCCCTGTGGAGACTGAAGTTGCGGGCGATGAGCAGGCTGACTCGTTGGAAACTCCCTCATTGTCTTCAGAACCTGTTGAGGAAATCATTACCCATCACCGGGTGAAACAGAAAGTGAACAGGGAATATCAGAAGCTCTCAGGTATAGGTTCGTTTATAGCGCTCGGTACGGTTGGGTCGCATATCTTTTCCTCAGGAGCAATTGTTATCCTCACGGCGATCATCTTCCTGTTGAATTCGCTTCTTTGCCTGGCATTGCCCGCTCTCACGTTATACTGCTTATATGGCCTGAGAGGGGATGAGGTGAAGATTACGTTCAAATTGAAAAAGTACTTACGGCTGAACTGGTTGCCTGTCATTCTGTTTACCATCGCATTCGTGATGTCGTTCTTCGGAGCTGACTACGGACCCGGAACAGTCGGTGCGTTTACAAGTATCGGTAACAGCTACGGCCCAGGAGTTTTCCTCGGGACACTCTCGTGGGGTGTGTTTGTATCCATGGCGGCTTTAATTCTTGTAGCTGTCAAAGGAATTGAGATTTAACTGAGTCTAACTGGAGGATAAACGTAAGTGGTTAAGCAAACGCTTTTTGTGACGCTCAATGCCATCGTGGCCTTTTGTATCGGTTTCGGTCTCTGGTATGGCGTGTTCAGAACCTCAGAGAATCCGATCGTTCACTCGATCTACCAGGGCGGTCCCCTTGTTGTGGTACTGATCATGATCTTTATCATGTGTCTCGTGTTCGCCATCGAAAGGTATTTCTCTCTTTACTCAGTAGCCAAAGGCAAGAGTTCCGTCCAGGTGTTCTTCAAGAAACTGGTGACTCTTCTACAGGCTGACGACTATGACGGTGCCCTGGCTGCCTGCGATAAGCAGCGCGGCACCACTGCCAATGTGCTTCGGGCCGGTGTTGAACGGTATCGCGAGCTCAAAGGTGACGGTTCTGTAGATTCTGACAAGCGAATTCAGTTGACGCAGTCCGCGATCGAGGAAGCCAACGCGCTGGAGGGACCGCTGCTGGATCGGAATCTGATTGCCCTCTCGACAATCGCTTCGATTGCCACTATGGTCGGTCTGCTGGGCACGACTATCGGTATGATTCGCGCCTTTGCCGCAACCGGTAATGTGGAAGGCGGCGTAATTGACGCTACTCAGTTAGCGGTCGGTATTTCTGAGGCGCTGGTCAACACCGCCGGTGGTTTGCTCTCAGGCATTCTCGGGATCTTTTTCTACAATTTCTTCGTAAATAAGGTGGACTCCTTCAATTACACTACCGACGAAGCTACTTTTGAAGTGCTGCAGATCCTGAAAGCAAAAGAAGGCAAGTAGGCAATGGCAGGAATCAAGAAAAAGCGCCGGGTCTCCATCAGGATCGATATGACTCCTATGGTCGATATCGCGTTCCTTCTGCTGATCTTCTACATGGCGACCACGCAGTTCAAACCGCCGGAAGCACGCGCGGTTGAATTGCCGCAATCGCACTCGCAGATTGAATTGCCGGACAGAGACATTATCAATATCACTGTTACCCAGTATGACTCGATATATGTTGATTATGTTCAGCTGGTCACAGTGAACATTGAAGGTCAGGATATCCAGACGAAGGGTCGTGTGGTCCGCCGGTGTGATGTTTTCAACGTTGCCACCGAGATCAACAAAGCCCGTGCCAAGAATCGCAGGGCGCTGGTTGTGATCAAAGCCGACCGGGATGCAAGTTTTGGAATAATGCAGGACGTGATGAAGTCCATGCAGGAGAACCACCTGGAGCGTTTCCTCATCATAACGGACAACGAGCTGGAAATCCAGGAAGAGGAAGAAGACTAAGGGCTTCTTGTATAGTGTGTTGGCTCCTGGCAGACATTGAGGTGAAAGGAGAGTGGTTGAATAGATGGCTGGCGAAGTAGCGGAAAGAGGAGCAAAACCTGGGAAAAGGGGATTAAGGCGCCCCAAGCGACGCATATCGATTCGCATCGATATGACCCCGATGGTGGATATCGCCTTTCTTCTGCTCATATTCTATATGGTTTCAACGGTGTTCTCCATGCCGCAGGCTATGGAAATCAACCTGCCGCCCGCAGAACAGGAAGAAGAGGTTGAGATCAAGGAATCAAACCTGCTGACTATTCGGGTGGATGCGGACAGCCGATACTGGTGGAATCTTAAAACTCCAACGCCTGAAAACTTGCCACAGTTGCTGCCGCCGAATCCCGGCAGGCCGGATACTGTCGCATATGCTCTTTACTCCGACACGATACGCGGCCTCCTGGTTGAGCAGAACCGGGCAAACTCCAAGCTCAACACTCTGGTACTGATCCATCGTGATGCCAGGTACGAGGACATGGTCAACATTCTGGATGAAATCGATATAATTGAGCGGTCTTGGAACCAGCATACTGCCGATCGTCTCGGTGTGAAGATCTATAAGATACCGAAGGATCAGAAATTCTCGTACCGCTATGCAATCGGCAAATGGGAGAGCCGTGACGACAAGATAATGGATGCTGCGCTCCCTCAGGCTCAGCAGATGGGAGTGTTGTGATGCCCCATGTAGATAGTGCTCTCTATTCTCCGTACGGAGCCTACGAGCTCAAAGCCAAATACCAGCGCAACTTCCTGTTTGGTACAGGCTTGACACTTGGATTTGTGATACTCGTTCTTATCATTTTCTGGATCGTCGCAGTTGTGCAGGAAGAAGAAGTGGTTTCAATGACACCCACAGTGATCAAGACCGTTGCTGAACTGGGACCACCGCCCACTGTAACAAAGAAGCCGCCGCAGGTCCAGGTGCACCAGCCACAGGTGGCTATGCCTAAGGTCGGTATTCCGAAGCCTGTTGCCGATGATGAGGTGATGGATGATGATATTGTTCTTGCCACGCGCGAGGAACTAGCCGAGATAGTGGCCCCGGATATCACCGTCACCAGTGAGGGCAGGGGTGATATCGTGGTGGATATCGATGACGATGAGTATCTACCGGCGATGGATGAGTTCGTGCCGGTCGAGATTATCGCTGAGATGATTTACCACGAAAAGCCGAAGTATCCACGTCTGGCGGAACAGGCAGGCCTTGAGGGGCTTGTCAGGGTCAAGGCACTGGTCAGCAGGGACGGTACCGTGAAGGATGCGGCGATCTATGTCTCCTCCGGCATGCCTTCTTTGGACGAGGCAGCGGTGGAAGCGGCTTTCAAGTGTCGTTACAAACCGGCTATTCAGAATGGTCGTCCCGTGGCCATTTGGGTGACCTACAAAGTCGAATTCGTACTGTAGCAATAGCCTGAGCCGTTATACGGATTCTCAGGACCGGGATTGAGCATCTTGGGTTCATCCTGGTGGCTGCGGTCTTCAATGTTCTGCCATAATCCAAAAAGAAAAGAATAACCTTTGGCGGCAAGACTGCACCCAGCCGAGTCAGTCTGTCCTGTCACCAAATGGTTGATCATCAGACGTAGCTGGCGATCTGGCCACCAGATCGTATGTCAGAGCGGGGCAGTTCTGTTAGATATTGAGTTTCCTTTTTCCATCCTTCTCTCTTTTTTTTATAATTCTGCTTGACAACTGCACATTTGTGCAGTATTATTGATTGTCACCGATAAGTAGAGTACAGGCTGAACCGGAAAGGAGCAATTCTATGCGAGAGGCTATTACCGCCAGTATCTTGAGCAGCCTTGAGATGTCATCGGGAGAGAGCCCGGTCGCGCTGGATTCGGCGGAAGATATGTCGGTTCCGTATGCTGGTCAGCTACGCGAAGCCGAGGATTGCACATACCTGAATGCCGCTACCTGTCCGGATTGCTCCGGCGGTATGATCCGCCAGGGGGGCTGTTGTTTCTGTCCCGAGTGCGGATTTGAAAGCTGCGGGATGTGAAGCTATAGATCAGCGGCGGAGAAATGAAGATGACAGGAATGGAGACAAAAATCAATGCGATTGAGTGATCTGGAAAGACTGGGAATACCGCCACGGATAGTCAATATCTGGCGGAAACGTCAGGGGGAATCACTATTGCCGGTGCAGAGACTGGCCATTCGTCGGGGGCTGATTGGCCATGTGTCGGCAGGTTCTTCGGTTCAGTCATCACCGGGCAGTATGATCATCTCCGCTCCGACTTCGTCCGGGAAATCATTTTGTGCCGAGATGGCGGCTCTCGGTGCGCTGGTGTCGCGCCGGAAAGCCCTGCTGCTTTTTCCGCTGAAGTCCCTGGCGGAAGAGAAGTACCGGCTTTTTCAGGAAACGTACGGTCCGCTGGGTATCAAGTGTCTGATTGCCACTGCTGATCACCCGGAAAACGACCAGAGATTTGTCAATGGCGAGTATCAACTGGCGGTGAGTATCTATGAGAAGTTCGACCTTCTGCTGGCTGCTGACCTCGATGTGCTGAAGAGCATCGGGCTGGTCGTGATTGACGAACTCCAGATGCTGGCCGAACCGGGCCGGGGTGCAGTGCTGGAGCGACTTTTGACCAAGATCCTTGCCTCATCATTTGAGCCGTCGATCCTCGCTTTGTCCGCTGTCCTTGATGACGATTCTGTCGCTCGTCTGGCAGAGTGGCTGTCGGCCCAGGTAGTGGAGGAAAGCACGCGCCCCGTTGATCTCATCCGCGGAATCGCCGCCGAGGGGTCATTCAAATTTCGTTCGTTCAACAGCGGGGAAGATGGCAGT
>Ga0114920_10001152_pt1 | contig 12055 bp, 22 predicted proteins | sample ChitaG_FD_88683 | JGI IMG/M metagenome (GOLD analysis project Ga0114920, IMG submission 88683) | Deep subsurface microbial communities from South Pacific Ocean to uncover new lineages of life (NeLLi) - Chile_00310 metaG | ecosystem: Environmental > Aquatic > Marine > Oceanic > Sediment ... | reverse complement strand
CGTATATGCTGCATTTTTCTCTTGACATTGGGGGGGTGGGAGATTAGATTGTATAGAAAAAGGGAGGCAAGATCATGGAAGCAATGAAAAGGGTCCTATACGATTTTACTAAGGAGTCGGAGGATGTCTTTCTGGTAGTGTGTAATGTTGGTAATTCTTTGGTTATTTCTATCGGTCCACCACAGGGCCTGGAGATAAGAATAACCGAAGCGCAAGCCCGGCGGTTAGTAGAGAGTTTACATGGTGCACGGGTGGAGTTGTCTGTTAAGAGGATTATTGAAGAGAGGTAAAACCCATGGCATATCAAGACTATATCAAACAAATTGTCGACCTGGCCGTATCCGCCTCACGTGAGGCCAATTATCCTGATCCAGTCGCCCGGCTTTATCATGTCTTATTAGACATTAGCGCTAGGATCAACGAGCGCATGGCTGAGATGCGTGAGGTGGAGCGCGAATTGAGGGAGGATAGATAATGATAAGCGACAAAAGAAAGGATCTCCTTTACCGTATTAAGCTTGCTATAGATCGACTGCACGAAGCATTAGAAGAGGCGGATCGAGATAGTTTTGAGGGCGCCGATATGTCATTGTCGTTCGCAGAGGTATTTATCAAGAGAGCAAGGATACAACTTAAAGACGAAGGGAGGTGAACCATGAACACCGGACCACAAAGACGTAAGGAATTTCGACCAATGTGTCCTTCGTGCGGTAGTTTTGAAGTCCGTTACCGTTCAAAGTCCGGGACTTTTATTTGTCGTCGTTGCGGACAGGTTTTCGGAGGCAAAGGCAGTCTGAAACACCGTATAAGGAAGGGGAGAAATGAGACCTAAGACAGCCCGGCGTTTTCTCCGTCATGCTTGGCCGTACCTGGCCAGGTGTAATACATTAGGCAAAAGGGCACAGCCTGCCGTTGACCGGCGTTATCGGGAGGCTGTGAGGACACTATTAACATTAAATTGTGGAGGTGCGAGAAATGAAGTTCACAGAAGAGTATGAAAAGGCAAAGAAGCAAAAAGAAGTTACGGACCTTACCCCGGAGTTCTTGACCTGGGAGAAGAAGGGAGATACCATTGTAGGTGAATATAAGGGTAGATCTCAGGTCCATGGTAGTTTTGACAGCGACTACTATCAGTATATATTCAATACTGATAAGGGTTTAGTCAAATTTCACCTTGGGGCGGCCTCTGATGCTGATATCGGGACCAGTTTGAAAGTGAATGCTTGCTATGCTATTACTTTCCAGGGACAGACTAAGCTCAAGGGTGGTAAGCGCGTCAATAAGTTTACAGTCGAGGGATTTGTTATCGAGGGAAATGAGCCTGTAGGTGGTGAGGATGATGTGCCGTTCTAATGGGATCCACAAGGCCAAATCTCGTCCCTGGTATGTTATGGTAAGCTTATGGGGTGGAAGTCCTTACCTACGGTCCAAATGGGTAACGAGGCCCCCGGCTGAGAGGGCAGTCGACAGGGCAAATGAGACTGTCGGGACCGAAGCTTGGATTGAATACCGTCCTGAACGGGAATAAGAGCGGGATTTAACAGGGATATTCCGGGTTTTTCGCTCTCCTTTTACCGGGATATCCCTTTCTTTTCAAGGAGGTGATAACCATGATAAAAAAGGTATTTGGGGTAGTGTTGGGAATAATGTTGGTGATACTCTTTATGATGACTTTACTGGCACTTATAGCAATTATTGTTCCACAAATGGGAGGTTAAACCATGACAGCAAGAACCATGCGAAATAAGCTCCGCTTTCAGGCGGAGAAAGCCATTGAGAAGCTTGACGATAGCATGGACCATATTCAGACATTGGATGAAATGTGCGACAGCCGCTCCCCGTATATCAATGAGAGCATTCCAAAACTGGTAGTGCTTTATGCACAATTCCGACAGACTTTAGTTGCATTCCGTACAGGTCTGTGATAAGGGAGAGAAAAGGGGGTAATAAAAAATGATGGATGAAACTACTATAGCCAATCAGTTTATTGATAGTATTAGAGAAATTGACCAATGCCGGGCATTGCTTGAGACCCTTTATAAAGACCCGGAAATAGCAACGCCCTTTAACAAACCTGTTATGGCTGTCTTGATATCTGCCTGTGAATATTTGTCGATAAACCTTGCTCTCCTTCGCCGTAAGATTATAAAGCTCTAAGGGGAGGGCATACTCCATGGCAGGTTTAACAAGCGCCATTGGCCACATGATCCTTGGTCGGCTTTCTACTTTAGGGTGGAGGCCGACCAGGGCCGTCAATCATATTATCAACCTTGGCTACGGATTCAGGCGTACGGAGATGTTTAAAGCCTATCACCGCTTCCGTAACCTTACCCGCCTTCGACCTATCTGCGAATCTTTCGATATCGAGGCCAAACCAACCAGAGAGATCATAGGACAGGTCGATTTTATCCGGCCCCGGAAATACAAGATACATGCAATAGAATCGTATTTTGATGAAGACTTGCAGGCATGGCAAGAGAGTAGAATTTCCTGGTATACCGATAAATCCCTTACTAAAAGAGGCTGGGCAGAGGACTATTTAAAAGAGACAGAGGAAGAGGAAAACTACCCTCAAAGATCCGGGCGTTCAGTAAGCGTCATAAACATCGAACACAACCGGAGATATCCTTATTGATTATTTCACCGCCTCAAAATTTGATCCTTCCCAATAAAGGCAACCAACGCCCCTCTCGTATGCTCTTCTTTGACACCGAAACCAGGACACAACAAGAAGGCGACATGGAAAAACACCGCATGGATCTTGCCTGGACGCTTTACTGTCAAACACGTAAGGACCGAAAGAATAATACCGAACAATGGGAATATTGGGAGGATACTAAAAAGCTGTGGACTTATGTTGAAACACTGGCCAGACCGCGCACCTCTCTTTATATATTTGCCCATAACGTGTTCTTTGATCTCCAGGCGTCGGATTTCTTTTATCACATGAGTAAACAAGGGTGGGTGCTTCGCTTCTGGTATGATAAGGGCCTGACCTATATCCTTGCTATCTCAAAGGGAAGGCGAACCATTACCTGTATTTCAACCACGAATTACTTTCCGGTAAGTCTTAAAGTCCTGGGAGATCTCATGGGATTAAAAAAGATTGAAGTCGACTTCAAGACTACTCCCCGGTCTGAGCTTAAAGAATATTGCAAGAGAGACGTCGAGATCGTAAGGAAAGCCGTCGATTATTGGATTGAATTTATCGACACTCACGACCTGGGTAATTTCTCTATGACACGCGCGGCTCAAGCTTTTACCGCTTTCCGACACCGCCTGCATGGCTGCAAAATAGCAGTCCACAAAGAGGAAAGCTTATCGGAGTTTGAGAGGAAAGCTTATCACGGAGGGCGCGTCGAATGTGGCTTTATCGGCGAAGTTAAAGAAGGCCCTTTTGTCTCCCTGGACATCAATTCCATGTATCCCTATGTGATGAAAGAATTTGAATACCCGGTTAGATATGTTGATTCGATCCCGGACCCGGACGACAGGCAAATCAGAGATTGTTTGAAACATTATTGCGTTATAGCCAAGGTTTTTCTCGATACCGACGAACCCGTCTACGCCGTGAGGCGTTTTCACAAAGTGATATTCCCTGTGGGGTATTTTGCCGCTTATCTTTGCACCGAAGGTTTGAAGTATGCTCTCATTCATAAACACGTTCAATATATCGAGGAAATGAAGATATATCAAAAGGGAAGGCCGTTCATTCCTTATGTCGACTTCTTTCATACTTTGAAGGAGCAATATGAAGCGGAGAAAAATCCTGTTATGAGAAAGATTTGCAAAGACTATCTCAATAGCCTTTATGGGAAATTCGCCCAAAAGAGGCCCGTGATTGAAGAGGAAACGCAAATCACTTACTCCGGGTATGAGAGAACAGAGGCTAAGGACCTGGTAACAGGGAAAACGGAAATTACGATAAGGATGCTCAACAAGTTTATGATAATATACGGAGAGGAAACCGGGAAGCGCGCCCTTGTTGCTATATCCGCTCATGTTACGGAGAACGCGCGTTTTTATTTGTGGAATATTATGAAGGATATCGGGATAAGAAAGATTCTCTATTGTGATACTGATTCAATCAAGATAAGAGAAGCGGATTTGAAGCATGTTAAACATGAAATTGCAGACAATAAGCTAGGTGCATTAAAGGTCGAGGAAAAGTTTCAAAAGTTTCATATCTATGGCCCAAAGGATTATGAAACAGAGAACGTAACAAAGATCAAAGGGATACCGCCTCACGCTGAAAAGGTCGAGGACGGCGTTTATAAATATACTTCTTTCACACGTCAGGCGACACACTTAGAGAAGCAAATTACGAGGTATTATATTACAATCCCTATGGTAAAGAGGCTGAAAAGGATCTATACCAAAGGGAAAACTCTTGAAGACGGAACAACGAGACCGATCACTCTTTCAGAGACTTCGACAGGTTTGACGCCTCTCTCATTGTACGCTCCGCCCTTTTGACGCTTGTAAGATCTAATTCCCTGTTTCGCTTCATCTTATCCTTTAATACCTTCAACTTATCTTTCAATATCCCCATGGCCATGTCCTTTCTATTTCTTTTTTGTCAATGCTAAATACCAATCTGTGTACTCGACATTGTAGCCAAGTCTGTGCATTTCAGCAATATATCGGCTTTCGTCGATAATCCCGGCCTTGAAAAACTTGTCCATATCAGTCTTTGACGGTACTTTCATATCATCCATTTTATCAATCTTCCACTCCGTCATTAACGCGTCGACATAATCTCCGGTAAGATCCAAAGTATTTAATTCGGCTCTGGTATCAAATTCATCGACCAGATTATTTCTGAACCTCTCCCCGGAGCGCTTTACTTTCATGTCCCGGATCTTTTTTGCTTCATCGTAGTCGACCTTCGTTATTAAATAATCAGACTCCCGAAAGTCATAATCCATTTCTTTAAGATATTCATACGTTTCATCTTTGGATATAATTCTTTCCTTATACCCGGTAAGAATCTCGCCCTTTGTCAAATCCCGGTCTTTTTCCTTGTTATACCGGATAGTGAAATCAGCCATCCTTTTAGCATTTGTTTCATCATAACCCTGGTCCATGTAAACCTTAATCAATTCACCGTCTGTCAATACTCCAAGGTCGTGCATTCGCCGGGAGTCGACACGCGTTAAAGGCATAAATGCGATCTTAGTCAACTTGTCACGCCAGTAGGGAGGTATCTCGACGGTCCGAAAAAGCATGTCCAGTTCATCCATGCCTATTACTCCCCTGTGAAGCATTTCAAACCCCTGGCCGATAGAAGGCTGATCCCAATGCGCATACCAATATTTCCTAGCCCACTCTTCCGATATCCCTTGTTTCTTTAACCATGTAATTTGGGCCGCGGGAAATTCGTCGTCGAGTCCCATTTTTTCAATCATTATCGGTTCAAACGCTTCTTTGGCTACCAGGTGAAACAGATCCATTGGGCCTGGTATGATCTCCCAGGATTGAGCTATTTCCTTGATCCTGGTATCGGTATAACCTAGCTCCCTCATTCTAATAAACATCTGGTCTGTGGTTAAAACCTCCCTTAGAAACAGATCCCTTATCATGCCTTCGTCGTAAAGCCGATACCGTGATAGAAAAATCAAGTCGATATATTCATCGGAGAAACCGGCCTTTTTCATAGCCTCCCTTGCTACAGCTGTTTTTTCAGGTGCAATAAATGAGGCAGCAGCAAGTGTTCCCGGATCTGGAATTTCAGGACTGTAACGCGAAGCAAGCTCATGTCGCATTCCCGTCATTGAATAATCAGTCGATATGGAATAGTGGTCCATGAGGACCTTATAAAATGTAGTGAAGTAAAAGAGAAAATCGAATGGGTGAGGTGTATCTTTAAGCTTTATTAAATTATCAGCTGTCTCTTGATTTATCATTTTGGCATCAATAAATGTTTGAAGCATATCCTTCCAACCCTGTTCCTCAACCGACGGATAAGTTTCAGCAATACCGTCCCATATCTTTCTAAACATTTCCGGCCAAAAAACAGTGAAGCCGCTCCACACAGTTTCAAACATAGCTACAAACCACGGCTTTACTGTCTTATCAAACCAGCCCGGTAGATCCCTTTCTTTTCGCCGTGTCTCTAACTCTTTAATAGCTTTAACAGCCGCTACGTCTTCGGGTAATACCATGTTAATATTCTCCCACAAACCAGGTGTGTCTAACTTTTGCCGGAACACCCGGAGGACGTTTTATTGTTCCCACTTCTTTAGGTAGGCCGACAGGCGGAGCAGGTGTAAATTTAACCGCTTCAACTATGCTTTGAAGTCCTGTCTCCGCCTCTATGACTGTTTCACCAAGCTCAATTTTTTGGTCGTCAAGGTGACGGTCTGTCAAATTATACATGAGCATTTCTTGATAGTGACGACCCTCGATAGAAAGATTGTCGATCTCCGAAAGATAACCGCCCGGCCTGTCGATCCTTCCCTCGATATCCTCTGTTTTGCCTTCAACCAGCCCCATTGAATCTACCAAACCACTGATACCGTCCGAAAGTGAATTAAGATCCGCCAGATAAGTCCTGTCGATAAATTCATCTATCCGGTCGGTAATTGGTTTTGTGTAAGGAGCAATATGCTCTTTAATAGTGTCCGGCAAATCTGCAACAAGTCGAGCAAGATCATCCGATAGTGTAACAACTGAGGCAACGACACTTGTTGTGAGCTTCAACGTGCCGTCGATAGTCATAAGAACGGTAGCCATAAAGCTACCCTTTGCATCCATGGCAGGCGCTACCAACCATTCATCGAGATCAAGGAACAACATTTCAGGACTGTTTCTATACTCGTTCATCTTTTCACTCATTTTAGTAAGCGCGCCGTTTAAATCTGTCAACCATCCCACCTCTGCTAAATCATATTTTCTTCCCATAGTGGATGAAGCATCGAGAACCAAAGTCCTGACATTTCTAATTGCAATACTGATAAACTGAGGCCAAAAACCCAATGCCGCGCTCACCTCAGATAGCCGTTGATAAACTTTCCTCATGGCTTCCCGGTAAGAGCTTGAAACAAGCATGGATACATTATGCAAGGCAAGAATAGTTTTGAAATGAATTGCCTCAAGCAGCGCCTTGAAGCTTAACGTTACTGAAGTTGCAAAAGACGTAACAAAGGTAGAGGTAGCGGCCCACGCAGTAGCCGCCGCCCCCTCCGCCGCCGCCGCTGCTACAGCCGCATCGAGATAAGCCGCATAGATAGCAGGACCGATAATCGTCACGGCCAGGATTACTAAAAGCATGACCTGAATATTAGGATCATTAAGCGCCGACGCTACTACTCCAACCAGGTCACAAACTACGTCCCATACGTCCACTGCAACGGCTGTTACCCAATCCCAACCCGCTTGAACCCAATCGACAACAAATCCCATTTAACCAAACTCCCGGAGTAAAATCTCCCTGGTCTTTTTCACCCAGTTCATTTTCTCCTCTAACTCTTTGGTGTCCATACCAAGCTCTTTCAGGACGCCGACTGCATGAAGGACCCGCTCGATATCATCCTCGGCCCGGATCATTTTGTCTTTATGTTCCGGAGAAAGCTTCACAATCGGGATAGGCGGTTTTTTTATTGCCATGTTGTTACTCCTCATACTCAAAAATGTTATCGACAATTCGTAAGATCAGATCATCCCACTCTACAGCGGGATCATTCACCGCATCTTTCAGAAGTTTACGCAAAATCTTTTCATAAATCATGCAGGCAATTTGCCATATAATAACGCTTTTCATTTATCATCACCCCCTTTCCTATGGTTATTTATCAACCATTTAATATTGGTTTCAATCCGGGAGAGACGCCTTTCAGTGTGAATGAAATAAACGCCCAATGCCACCAGTAGCGGCCACAGTTCTTGTATAGGATTAATCCAATTCATATTACTTACATCTCATATCCGAATACACCTGAAATTGCAGTCAAATCGGCTACAGATGAGCTAACTGCAAAATCCCAATTCTCTGAAACCTCCATGGGAGGGATAAGATTACCGGTCAAACCAGGCACAACATTCCCTGCCACAACGTAAATATATCCAAGCGGAAATTTAATTGCATCAAGATGATCCCTTACGATTAAATAAACATAACCACTGGCAATTGTATATATTCCAAGACTCCACCCTGTAAGATAAAATGTTTTACCCGCTGTAACAGTATGAAGGACTGAAATACCGTTACAAGCGCCTGCTTGGAGTATATATTGCGTTCCACCGTCCGGAATTTTACCTACCGGAATAGGATCGGCATTTTGTGTCGGAAGGATACCCCATGCCCTGACCAGATTATCTTCTTTCATAAATAAACACCGCTCATGGCACTAAAGCGTAATACAGTAAACCGCTTATGCTAAGTTCTCTACCAAGAGTATGATAAACTTTAAGGGTTAATGACGATTCAAATGTTACGCCTGTATTAATCGAAATGACGTAATTACAATTAACTGGATCATAGTGGATTAAAAATAACACGCCTGTTCCAGGGATTAAGTGGCCGCCGTCGAATAAGTCGATAATTCTCGCTTCTTGGAGTAAAGCAATATCCGAGTAGATTCTAACTGTCAGAGCGTCAGATGATGCAATATCAGTCCACCAAATACCACCACTATAGATACTACCCCGACCGGAAATAGTAATAATTTGTGTTTCGGAGCCTGATGAACATGGCACATCGGACGCCACTTCTCTTTTAGCCTGTCCATAGGCAGGCCTTACCGTCATGAAATCAAGGTCCTGTACTGCAAGATTTGATTTCAATACTCCATCAGCATCAACAACTCCCCAATAGTCCGCCGTCCCGTGTGCCATCAGTTAAGTCGCCTCTACCCAAACTAAAACCAGGAATGTATGAGCATACGTATCATCTTCATTAAAAGCCGTCACGGTCAAACGATATAAAGGACCAGCCTCTTCCACAATATCATGTCTCACGTCGTTATAAAATTTATCGTCGTCTCCTTCAAGCCATTGACTGGCCTCCGTCGGAACAAGGAGCGTCGACTCTTGCGCCAGTCTAATACCGGTCAAACCAGCATGACCTCTTGGAATGATAACACCAAGCCCTTCGATAGTCCCTGCTACAAGCGTTATATAGCTCGTTTGTGGCGCTCCCTCGGCAGTATCTTTCGCTACAGAGACATACTCCGCAAACCGTTTGATACCCGGCTTTCCTTTATATTCCTTAGTGAACATTTCCCAGGTCCCGGTCTGGCCGACATTCCAATTACCCGACTGGCCTATGACCCAGGCTCCGCTCTGAATTGACTGAACGTCCCAATTGCCTGATTGTGCTACACTCCAGGCGCCGCCCTGATTTGATGTAACAGTCCAGGCTCCGGTCTGACCGACACTCCAGGCATCCCGTTGTGCCGCGTCGACAAAAGCCGAATAATCCGGCCTTCCCGTTGTCATAATAAACCCCCTATGTTTCAAGCCATGGAAAAGGTGTCTCTAAAACCATGGCCGCTTGTTCTTGTTGTTCTCGTTGTTGTTTCTCCCTGAGCGTTTCCAGCATTTCCATAAAATACTTGTATGTATAAGTGGGCAAAAATCTTGCCTGAAATATTTCTTGACTCACCATACCCAGGCGTATTGTTACAGCATGGGAGTAAGTGTCATCCATATTATAAGTGATAATAGTAAAATTGAAAGGAGCGGCTTCTTTTAGATAGGTGTCGGGAAAAGACAGAAGAATATTCTCCCCTTGAAAGGTCTCACCGGGAGTTGAAGGCCATGCCTGATAACCGCCGTCCATAACCACAACATGCAACAAACCGGCAGATCCGGGAGGAAAATAAATCTCTACCTGATAGATTAAGCCCTTGGTCACGGTCAAAATAGAACGGTCGGCATCGACAGGTAAAGTATCCTTAGCGACAGTGACCGTCTTTTGATAAATCATTTTTTATGCTCCGTGAGCTAAATGATTTATGGTGAATCATTCAAATACTGAATAGTAACCCCGGTGGTATCTTCATCAAATTCAAGATAGAGCCCCTTATTAAAATAAAGGGGTAAAGCACCTTGAAAGATAGGACAACTACCCTCACCATATAGAGTAACAAGAATAGGTGAAACACCTGTCTCACCATTTCTTAAATTGATTTTGGCTACCTTGTCAGCACCGGACACATCGGTTATGACACAAAAAACCCAACAAGGTTTAGCTGTCACCCTACTCGAACCGGTAAAAAAACCAGTAAAACACAGTCTTGAGAGTTCAAGAATTGCCTCCCCAAACTCGTTCTTAATAGGTAAAGCTTTCATTGATTGACCTCCGATTAGAGAAAAACTCCGCCTCCCTTCTCAAAGAAGGCGGAGCATTAGGAGTAGAGCTATACGAAAAGCTCGTTTAATACCGTCTCAATTGTTGCGTTACAATCCTGGTCATACCATGTTGCGCTCTCCCACCGCCATTAATCCGCAGCTTCAAACTCCCCACGTTAGCAAGATCATACCAATCTTCGATATCGTTTTGCATACCGAAAGGAATGCATACGCAGTTGTGGGGGTTCTTGCCGTTGACCAGGCATCGAACCACAACGTCCCCGGTCTGTGCTTCGACAACAAAAGTGTTACCGGCAATACCGGCTATGCCAAGATAATTAGCCCGGAGAGCCGTCGACGCTTGAGGTGCATAGAATTGCCCCGGCGTGCAATAAACCCTATTCCCGGCCTGTGTGCCTCTCATAACGATATGATCGACACACTCCCCGGACACCGGGTCGAGAATGCCCCTCAAATTATAAATGTCGCCGTCGATAGGAACACGCTTGTCATTATCCTCTGAAAGCTTGATGTCTTCAACCGTGCTTCGCACTGTCCGGCCCAATTCAAACCCCTGAATTATCAGCTTTCTCATGGGATAATCAGTGGGTAGATCAGTGTACTCATATCCGCCGGCTGCTCCGATATATGCTTTGATCTCTTTGTTCATAAGAAATCCCATCGGAGAAATGGCCTTTTCATCGAACAGTTGGGCATATATCTGGAAGCTGTGACTGCCACAACTACCATCCCAGGCCGCCTCATTGTGCGTCAACCTGATTTGTGGGTTAGCAAAATTACCAGGCACAAAGGCAAGCTCTGTATCCCACAGGTAACGGCCAAAGTCGATATTGATAATGATATAGGGAGTACCGCCGTTGCGATAATCAAGGTGTGTGGCCATTGGAGTCGGCGCTTCAAAGATATTGAGTGCATGGCCTTCAGGACCGGTGAGGCTATAAAGAATATCAGATCCGTCGATCAATTCCAGCCTGGAAATAGCAGCCACAACATGAGCGATTGCCGTATCACTTCCACCAATCGGCTTAAAGATCAACGTCAACCGGGAAATAGGATCAACCACAGAGAGATCTATAATCTCAGTGGCCGCTCCGCCAAAGTCCGTCGCTGCTAATACTTCAGAATGTCTGTATCTCATTTTTTATCACCTCCCCCTTTCCTTAACCTTTACGCTGAAACTTCGACATGTGCCGGATAAAGGTCGTCATACGATTAATATTGTCCTCAAGGGTAACGTCGGCCAGCTTCACGATAGCCGCTTTCCCTGCATCGACATGAGGCAGCAATTCAGAGGCGAATTGAACCACCTTGTCATGTGCGTCGTCGATACCCCTTGGAATACGCTCGACTCCCTTATGAATGGCCTTATGTTTCCACTCTTCAAGAGTCACCCTCTTCAGCCCCCTCTCCCATTTGCCGCTATCCAGGGCAGCATTTAGGTTTGTCTTCATTTTGTCTTTCTTTGCAGCCGCCTTTAACGTCGGCGCTTCGGTCACTCTGTCAATGCCTACCCGAACATCTTCAAGAGCGCCCTTGAGCCGCCTGGCATGTTTATCTGCAAATTCTTCCGGATTGACCTTAGCCATGATAACACCTCCTTACGTTGAATGAATATGGATTCGATACAAGCGGCCCGCGGCCTCTCGATTAGTGTCTACCAAAAGGGAAAGATCAGTCTGTCTATCCTTCCCGACGTCAATCCCTTTTGGCAGCTGTTAAGCAAAATCTATACCAACTGTCTT
>Ga0114920_10001151_pt1 | contig 12058 bp, 8 predicted proteins | sample ChitaG_FD_88683 | JGI IMG/M metagenome (GOLD analysis project Ga0114920, IMG submission 88683) | Deep subsurface microbial communities from South Pacific Ocean to uncover new lineages of life (NeLLi) - Chile_00310 metaG | ecosystem: Environmental > Aquatic > Marine > Oceanic > Sediment ... | reverse complement strand
CATAGGCAGTTGTATTGGGCTCTATTTCACTTTCAAAAAAAAAAAGAAACACAACTTCACATTAAAAACGGTGTAATTGTAGGATTAGTTGGTTCAGTTTTATTACTATTTTTGATAGGTCTCTTTAATTGGATATGGTACTCAATAGATTTTGGATTCGAATTTATCAACTTGTTAGATTTATTAGTGTACTTATTCGTGTCGAACGGTATAATTTATGTTATAGTAGGAGTAATTCTAGGTTATTTATTTGGACATTCTTTTAGAAAGAAAGATACTCCAGAGACGAAATATCCCCTTTATAATTAGGGTTTTTTTAATATCAACCTTATTTTCTTTTAAACAATTCAAAATGTAGAAGTAAAATTGTCAGAACAAAAATTTTACCAATGACAAAGTTACAGAAAAATATGGAACCAATGTAGAAGCTGAAGGGTTTTTTACTAGTGACAAAATTAAGCCTTCAATCGTTTTTAAATCAAAAAAGTGCAAATAAGTTGCTGTAGCTGATATTAGCCTTAATTTGCATAAAATTATTGAATCCTAATATAAATTTGAAATAGTTAATATACTATCTGGAATATAAATAAATAAAAATTGTCTAAATGTAATATGTAAATTTAATAGGTGACTAAAATGACTAGTTTGGATTTAGAGGTTATAGGAAAAGAAACTAAAGAAAGAACTTTTAAATATTCTTGGAAAGATGTTATACTGTATAATCTAGGGATTGGTGCTCAGCCTGACGAGTTATCGTTTGTTTATGAAGGAGTTAAGGGAGGGTTAAAAGTTTTTCCTAGTTACGCTTGCATCGTTGCAGGAATAGGATTCCCAAGACATAGTAAGAAGGGAATTGATGGTTCTCGTTTTATTCATGGAGAACAAATGATTAAACTTTATCAACCTTTTCCCAAAGCGGGCGAAATAAAAGTTATAGGAGTATGTGAAAATATCTTTGATAAAGGAAAAGCAGCAGTTATTCATACAAAAATGACAGGTAGGAATGCTGATGGTAATAAAGTGTTTGATGTTAAATACGTTCACTTCTATATTGGTGAAGGGGGTTTTGGTGGAGAAAGTGGGCCGAAGGCAGAACCGTTAAATCCTCCCGAAGGAATTAAACCTGATTTTAGCATATCATATAAAACTAATGACAATCAAGCTGCTGTATATAGGTTAGTACAAGATTTGAACCCCCTTCATATAGATCCTGAATTTGCTAAGGGAAGTGGAAAATTTACTAAGCCAATCCTTCACGGGCTCTGTACTTATGGTTATGCCACTCGAGCAATAGTTTACGGTCTGTGCAATGGAGATGTTTCTCGTTTTAAAGAATTTAAAGCAAGATTTACTAACGAAGTATACCCCGGAGAGACTTTAACAACAGAGGGTTGGAAAGATAACGGACGTTATATAATACAAATGCGAACAGATCGGGGACCAGTAGTTCTAGGTAATGCATATGCTATAGTAGATTAAATAGACGCTTTATAATTCAGATGCGAACATATCTGGGGCCAGTTCTAAGTAATGTAGGTAATGTTTATGCAATTGTAGACTAATACAGTCTAAAAATGTAAAAACTAAAAAAGGAGAAAAAAAAAGTTTTATCTTAAATTTTATTCGGGTCGAGGGGGTATTTGCCTAACAATTCTTTCGTTCTCTACAAGAGATATTGCTTGTTCTGGACACATATATGCACAAACGCCACAACCGATGCATCTTTCTCCCACTTCGGCCACATTATTTTCATTTAATTTCATAGCAAATGTATGGCAATTTTCAACGCATATCCCACACCCGGTGCAGGATTCTTCGTCAATTTGAGATATGTACTTAGTTGCATTGACATTAACAGATTCATGTCCAGCTTGGCCACAACAACAATTACAGCAAATACATAAGCTAGTTTCATCCCTAGATGTGTCAAAGTGGGGATGATAAGCTTTATGAACTAATCCGTCCTCATCTGAGTTCTTTATTATCTCTAAAGCTTCCTCTTTGGAGATTAATCTTGTAAACCCCTGGTCTGAAGTATAACGTGCAGATTTTCCAAAAGTAAAGCAGTTTTCTCTTATATCTGTTTGTTTACAAGGATTATCTAATAAATCTTGTTGATGGCGACAAAAGCAGTGACCAACGGCGATATCATCGAATTTTTCAACAAGTTCTTCTACTTTTTGAACAGGTAAAATCTTCTCTTCAGGAACCTCTAATGTTTCATTCACTACTATTTCAATTTCATTTCCAGTAGCTTTATTAGTGGTATAGGGTATAGTTCTATCAACTGGTGCCCTTCTTTTCACAAAGGCCTCCACAGCTTTGTAATTATTTTTTAATAAGTCCTTAAGTCCACTCGTTAATTCGTGATACAATTGTGCTAATTCCCTGTTTGCCTCGTTATCTTCTAATTTTCCCATAAATGTGTATTCAAAAACACCAACGTCAATGAATGGCATTAACCGGTATACAACAACACCATGTCTATTAGGCTGGTTAAAATTTAACCCTACTTTTGCGAGCTTATTTAAGTTAGGTAGTAATTCTTCTTCAGTAAGACCGCTAGTTTCTATTAACTGTTCCATTGTTTGGGTTGTCTTGGCTTTAAAGTATTTTACATAGCTAAGAGCCTCTTCATCAGGTAAAATGTGCCTTAAAATTTTAATTAGAGTGTCACCAACTCTTAAGGGAGTACCACCCGCACCATTTATTATCGTTGCAGCCTTTTTATATTTCCTGTATAAATCTGGGTCCATTGTTTCAGTCATTTTTTTTCTTCCAAATAATATATATTAATTCTATTTATTTTCTTAAATTGTTTTTATTTTATTTAGCTTTCTTTCTATTTCATTCAAATATTAAACTTATTCTATTTATTTTAATGTGAGAAAAAAAAATTATTTAGGTTTAAAAATAATAGCGGGTTTATGCATTTTTGAGTAAATGAATCCTGAAGTTTCTTGAATTTCTCCATACTTAGCTCTTAGTTCCTCTAGCGTTCCGGAATCTAGGGCCCGAGCATAACACGACTCAACACATACAGGTCGCTTTCCTTTTTCATGTCTGTCAATACAAAAATTGCATTTTTGCATTTTAGCCTTCTCTCCGCTATCAAATTGAGGAGCTGAATACGGACAAACATCCATACACAAGTGTCCCGCACAATTTAGGCACCTCTCAGCTTCAGTCATGGCAGCTTTTTCTCTGTACCCCATTCTAACCTCATTAAAATTAGAAATTCTGTCTGCTACCGGTAAGTAGGACATAAGCTGACGTTCAGTTTTGACAACATCAGACGGAATATCAATTTTAATTGAAGTTGCTTCAGGTACAGGAATCAGTTTTTTTCTCAGTACATCTCCTTGTAAAAACCGATGCATATGCGACGCTGCATTCTGTCCACTAGCAATCGCGTCTATGATACTTGCTACACCACTGAAACAGTCTCCAGCAACAAAAACACCTTCTTTATTAATCAATTGGGTTTCATTATCAGCTTCAATAGTACCATTAGCATTGATTTTGATTTTACTAGAATTCGATATATCTGGTTTTTGTCCGATTGCAAATATTACGGTGTCAGCTTTCAATATATGTTCATCATTGTTTACAATATCAAATTTAGGTTGACCTTCTTCATTAAAGACACATTCTGTGATATCTAGGCACCCTACTCCAGAAACTTTTCCATGATCGCCTTCAATACGTGTAAAAGTATGAGAATCGTGAATTTGAATTCCTTCTTCTCGAGCATGTTCAACTTCTGAAATTGAAGCAGGCATATCATCACAACATTCTAGACATGATACCGCTACTTCAGTTGCACCTAATCGTCGAGCAGTGCGAGCACAATCCATGGCAACATTTCCGCCACCAATCACTAAAACTTTACTGCCTATTTTTACGTCATTTCCAAGGTTAACATCCCGCATAAAAGAAGTCCCTACTAGAGTTCCTTCTAATTCAACGCCAGGGATTTTAAGCTTTGTTCCTTTGTGATTACCGATTGCAATCAAAACCGCCCCATAATCGTCCTTAAGAAGGTTATCGATACCATTTTCTAAATTAATAGTAGAGTTAGTTTTAATTTCTACTCCTAATGCTTTTATGTAATCAATATCTTTTTGAAGAATTTCTCGTGGAAGGCGATGATTTGGTATTCCTACAGTTAACATCCCCCCTGCTAAAGGTAAAGCTTCAAAGATAGTTACTCCATAACCTAATCTAATCAAATCGTACGCAGCAGATAAACCAGCTGGACCGGAGCCTATTATAGCAACTTTAGCTGATTGAGTCTGCGAAATTTTGTTTGGAGTTTCTGAAGGAACATGATCAGCTACGAACCCTTTGAGGGATTCGATGGCAATCGCTTGATCTACTTCTTGTCGTTTACAAACATCTTCACAAGGGTGGAGACATACTCGACCACAAACAGATGGTAAAGGCATTCTTTGCCTGATTAAATCTAACGATTCTTTAAACTTTCCCTTAGAGATCAGAGTCGTATAAGCTGGAATATGAAGATGAACGGGACAAGCAGTTTGACAAGGTGCTTGTGTTTCGCCATATAGGGAATTAGGACCCATTGAATCTTTTGAAATAATACCACACTGGTGTTCCTCACGACATTTATCTTGATCAATTTCTACTATCCCATCGTTTTCTCGCTTTGTTATGGCGTCATTAGGGCAAACAAAAGAGCATATAGGTTCTTCGCAATGATAACAAGGGGAAATTAAATAGCTACAAAAGATGTCTGGAAAAGGACCTTCCTCATGATAGTTGATCTTCATCCATGAAGCGGGGCCTGCAGGTACATCGTGCCAATCTTTACATGCTATTCTACATGCATGGCACCCAGCACATCGCGATTGATCAAAGTAGAATCCAACCTGCAATTTAGGCACCCTCCTTCTCTAATTTAACTTGAACTAAACATGTCTTCAATGCCGCAGCACCTCCCTCACTCATAGCGTCCTTGGTCAAAGTATTTGCACACCCACCTCTATCAATCCCCCCTTCATCAGGATCGTACCACGCTCCTTCTGGCATTGCGACCACACCAGGAATAATTCGTTTTGTTACCCATGCTTTGATCGAGATTGTTCCTCGTTGATTAAAGACTAAAATTATGTCTCCATCTCGGATATTTCTTGCCTCAGCGTCAACAGGATTTATCCATAATCTATGTAATCCAATTTCTCGTAACCATTCAACTTTTTGTAATTCTGAATGAACTGCGTGCCGGGGATGGAAACTAAGAAATTGAAGAGGATATTTCTCTGCTAAAGGATCGTCACGATTTTCCCATGTAGGAACATATTTTGGAATAGCAGGACACATTGGATTATTCCAACTAGCAATTTGATCACAGAATATTTCGATTTTTCCTGATGGTGTGGGAAAAGGGTTGTTCTCAAAATCATCGATATTCTTTTTAAATGCTATATATGGCTCTTGATTTTCAACTCTATATACTCCCTCTGCTTTATACCTCTTATAATCTTTGATTTGCTTCTTTAAATCAGGGGCAACTAAAGTAAACACCCGTAACATTTTTTCTTCAATTGTATCATATCCGTCAATTTCTTCCCTTGCACTCTTAGGCGTAGCCTTCACAAATTCCTTAAAAACGCTTTCCAAATCGAAATTTTCAATACCTAATCTTTTCGCAAGTTCCTCAGCAATCCGTATGTCGTCTTTGCATTCTCCAAGTGGCTCGATTGCTTTGTTCATGTGACCAAAATAAGGTCCTGAAGGCCACGGTCTAGTAAGATCACTTCTAGCTGCAAAACTCGTGACTGGAAGGACTATATCAGCATATTGTGCAGTAGGCGTTAACCAAAGCTCGGGAACTACTGTAAACAAATCTTCTCGTTGCAGAGCTTTTCTCGAAAGATTTGCATTTCCGATCTGATTTAAGAAATTGCATTGAAAAAACATTGCAAATTTAGCGTCAAAAGGATATCCACCAGCTTTTCCTTTAAGTATTGCGTCAAAAACTTTATTGACATGCACTTTTGTACCGAAGCGATCCCTTGGATTAATATTGCCTCTTAAAGATGGACCTTTGGTGTAAGCTTTATTAACTCCTGGAGGAATCGCGATCGTTCTAAACATATGCCCATTTGGTATTCCATGAAGTCCCCCACAAGCACTTCCTCCAGGTTTTCCTATGTTTCCCGTCATTGCAGTTAGAATAATTGCTGCGCGGTTATATTGCCCACCCATATAGGATCTTGCTGGACCTTGAGCGTCTTCTAATGCAGCGGGCTTTGTGGTAGCATATTCTCTGGCTAATGCTAAAATAGTGGAAGCTTTTACACCACAAATCTTTTCAGCCCATTCTGGGGTTTTTAGTATACCATCTTCATCACCCATTACATAAGCTTTATATTTGTCAAAGCCATGAGTGTATTTATCAAGAAATTCTTGATTATGAAGATTTTCTTTTATCATCACGTACGCCATAGCAGCCATCATAGCAACATCAGTTCCAGGAATTATTGGAATCCATTGATCTGCTACCGTTAAGGCTGTATCTGTATATCTAGGATCAATTACAATGATTTTTATGCCCTTTTCCTTTGCTTTAATAAGCCACCATAGGGTATTTGTCCCCCCAATCATGCGAGCGGGATCAAAACCCCAGAGGATTATTAATTTTGAGTTTAGCCAATCTTCTCTACTGTGTCCGACAAATATTTGACCAAAACCATATGAAGCTTGAGTACCAAATACCGCACCTTGTGAAGATATATTTCCGTATGTAGTAGAAAATCCTCCTAGTAGATTAAATAATCTTTGATATGCTACACTAGGCATATGCAGGGAAGCTAAATATCCTCCATTAGCTACTACTAAAAGGCTTTGGTTACCGTATTTATCTATTACTTCTCTAATTTTAGCAGCAACGGTATCAAGAGCTTCATCCCATGAAATCCGTTCAAATTTACCTGAACCTTTAGGACCTGCTCTTTTTAAAGGATATTTTAATCTTTCGGGATGGTAAATATAACCTCTTATTGATCGACAACGTAAACAAGCTCTAAGCTGATTATCGTCATCAGCAGTGTCGTCACCTTCTACTCTAATGATTTTCCCATCCTTTACATGGAACCTTAATGGACAACGACCACCACAATCAAAAGCAGAAGTTGTGTGGATAATTTTAATATCATCATCTTCTAAAACTTCTTGATTTTCCATATTATTATTTTCTCCTCATATTATATATCAATATTTTTTTTATGCATTTTTTATACTTATATTTTGAGTATTATCATTTAAACTTCTTAAAATCGGGTTTTCTCTTTTCAAAAAATGCTGTAAAAGCTTCTTGGGCTTCTGGTGACACCTGCCTTCTCACAAATTCTACATCTTCATCGGGGATTGATTTTTCCAAAATGCTCTTATGGTATTTCTTTAGTAATTTCTTCGTCGCTCTTAGAGCTGTTGGTGGCCTTTCAGCAAGTTGTTCTGCTATCATTGTAACTTTTTCAATCAATTCTTCTTCGACAAAGACTTTATTCACCATTCCAATAAAATGTGCTTCTTCCCCTGTAAAGAAATCTCCAAAAAATAGTAGTTCTGCAGCTCGGAATTTACCAACCAACTCTGGAAGACTAAACGAGGAACCAAATTCGGGGACTAATCCTAATTTGGTGAATGGAAATTGAAATTTTGCATCTGGTGCCGCATATAACAAATCAAAGTGTAATAACATTGTGCTTCCAACCCCGATGGCATAACCCTGAATAGCTCCTATTATTGGTTTTGTAGCATTCATTAATTCTTGCTTTAGTGTTGTAGTTGGTCGCTCTTCAGAAGACTTAAAAAGATCAATGTTTTGAAAATCCTTTAGATCATTACCAGCACAGAAGCTATCTCCATAACCATAGATTAATATTACTCTTACATCTTTATCGTTTTCTCCTTGTTTTATAGCATTAGCTAGTCCCGCATACATCGCCCTTGTCAACGCGTTCTTTTTCTTAGGCCGATTTAAAATTATGTGGAGAACTTGATTTTCTATTTTAGTTAGAATTTGACCAGTCATTTTTATCAGTTTGGATTGCTTTAGAATCTTAGCTTAAGCTTAAAATTCAGGGTACTAAATGTTAAGAGAATTAAAAAATGTTTTAAATGTAAATTGTATATTTATTAAATATTCTCGTATCCTATTTATATTTTATATAAATAAAACATGAGGTTTAAAATGTCAGAACAAGAATTTGAACATATAAAAATTGATAGAAGAGAAGAAGGAAATTACGCAATAATATCAATTAATCGTCCTGCGAAATTAAATGCTTTACAAAATAAAACTTTGAAAGAAATTGCAGAGGCTCTTGAATCGATGGAATTAGATAAATCCGTTAGATGCGTAGTTCTGAGAGGCACTAAAGATTTCGTAAAAAAACCAGCATTTTCTGCTGGCGCCGATTTATCAGGCAGAGGGGCTCCTAAAATTGATTCCAAAAATTTAATGGATCAGAGCCATATGATGTATATTAGACATAAATACTATGATTTAATAGAGAAATTTCCAAAACCTATCATAGCTGCTGTAGATGGTTATGCTTTAGGTGGTGGATTTGAATTAGTTCTAGTTTGTGATATTGTCATTGCATCAAAACGATCTACTTTTGGTTTTCCAGAAATAAAGCGAGGGATAGCCCCCTTTAATGGAGGGACACAGAGACTAATTAGAAGCGTAGGAAAAATAAGAACTAAAACAATGATATTTTTTGGTGAACATTATTCGGCAGAAGTAATGTATGATTGGGGTGTAGTATCATTTTTGGTCGATACTGAAAACTTCGAAGAATTTTTACATGAAAAAGCAACTTGGCTTGGAAACGCACCTACAAAAAGCCTATTTGTTATAAAAAAGGCCATAGACTATGGAACTCAAGCTCCGCTAAATGTAGGGCTCCAATTTGAATACTTGGGTTTTGCTGTTAATTCGCAATCAAAAGATGTTATAGAAGGAGTAACAGCGTTTTTACAAAAAAGAAAGCCCAAATTTACTGGTGAATAGTAAAAAAAAATAATAAAAAATTAATTCTTCTTTTTTTGTTTGTTTTTTAATTGGTCATAATAATTTCAAACCATGTCAACAAACTTACCTGTTTTAAGTAATTCACAAGGTTTTAAATATGGCTTTCCCAATTTCTCAGAAAATTCTTTTAGAAGCTCAGATAATTCAGCATAGTGCTCAGTTGCATATTTCATAGGTCCAGGAAAGTTCATTCCGGCTAAAATCGCCTCATCTATAACATTCCAACTATTAACAACCCCTTCTTCTAAAATTCTACAACCTTCATTAGCACTAATAGCTGCGAATACTAACCGGTTTACTAAGCCAGCTTTTTTAGAAAGATCAGGTTGTGGTCGTCCTTTAGACCAATCGTAGAAACCTTGACCTGTTTTTTTACCCAATGTCCCTTCATTGTTTTGCATAGTTAAAACTTTACCCGGTTTGAAATCAGGAGAAAGTTTCTCAGCATAATATAATTGGGTGTGGTAAGCAATATCCCTACCTACAAAGTCTGATAATGTAAGCGATGTCATTGGAGCATTAGGACCGGATAAATCAGCGTCAACTTGTTCCCATGGAATATTTTTCTCATAAGCAAGATCAACTATATAATTTGAATAGATACTACTTGGGGATAAAACGCGGTTAACGATAAATCCGGGACGGTCTTTTAGAACGCGGGCAACAAAACGTTCTCCTCTTAAGCAAGGTAGAGATTCTGAGACTTCGACTCCAATATCCATTGCCTCCTCAGAGCTCTTATCACCTTTAATAACTTCGATCAAACGCATTAGCGGTGCGGGGTTGAAAAAATGGATTCCAATGACATTTTGCGGTTTCTTACACTCTTGAGCAATTTCAGTAATACTCATCGATGAGGTATTCGACGCAAAAATGCAATGATCTGGTGAATTATCAATAACAATATCACAGAGTTTTTGTTTAAGATCTATTTTTTCGACAACAGCTTCTATAACTAAATCTGCATTTTTGACTGCTGTAGCTAAATCTTTGTTAACGCTCAACCTTGCCACTATATCGGTTGCTGAAACGCCTTCGGGTAATTTCCCTTTAGCTTCGAGCTTTTCGAAACCTGTTTTATTGTATTCTAAACCTTTTTCAATAATTTCGTCTCTCACATCAACCGCAATGACATTATAGCCTGCCATTAGGCATACTTGAGCAATCCCCTTGCCCATGTCTCCAAATCCAAGCATAACAATATTTTTTACTTTTGTCATAACACTCTTCTCAAGATTTTAAATTATAACTATTTACCAAACAATATATCAGGTGTAGCCATGCCTTCCATTTTAGAAGGTAAGTTCTTCATCAATTCATTTTTAACTTGCTCAGCTAAGAGTTCAGGTGTGTATGGTTTACCACCATTTTCGATCATTTTTACTGCTCGCCATCCACGATACACCCAAACTTTATCACCTATTGCTCTAAAAACCTCCCCATTGATTTTTCTAGCCTTATCTGAGGCCAAAAACACAATTAAAGGAGCAAAGTGAGCAGGGTGAAATATATCAAATCCCTCTTGCGTTTTAGTATTCATCCACTCAACCATTTTTGGAGTTTCATCAGTAGTCATCGGTGTTCTCGCACTTGGTACAACGCAATTAACAGTGGCATACTTACTTAGTTCTCGAGATACAATTAAGGTGAAAGTCGCTATTCCTGATTTAGCTGCTCCATAATTAGATTGACCAACATTACCATATAATCCAGAATCAGAAGCCGTATTGATAATACGCCCAAAATTTTTTAAATTAGAATCTTCCTTACCCATCTTTCGAAAATATACGGCAGCATGGCGTGTTAGATTAAATGTACCCTTTAGGCTAACGCCAACAACCTCGTCAAATTCTTTTTCCGTCATATTGAAGATCATTCTATCCCTAATAATTCCAGCATTATTCACAACGATGTCTAATTTACCAAATTCCGAAATTGCTTGATCAATCATCTCTGCAGTTTTCTTATAATCAGTTACAGAGTCAAGATTAGCAAAAACCTTAACTCCAAGCTTTTCACATTCCTTGGCTACTTCGTTTGCGCCACTAATATCATTAACAATCAAATTACATCCTTCTCTGGCCATAGCCAACGCTTCTTCTCGCCCTAAACCACGTCCCGCGCCAGTTACAATGGCAACCTTTCCTTCCAACATTCCCATTTTTTTTTCACTTTTATTTTTTTTCGATATATATTTCTTAATGATAAATGTATATTTAAAATATTTTTATTTTAGTCATAAGATACAGATTTTTCTTCACATCTATCTAGATTAAGGAAGAAAAGATAATAGTCAGAAAAAAAAATAGTCATTTCTATTCCTTATAATCTGATTCTTTTACAATTAAGTTTGGATCTGTTAAACCCAATTCTAATTTTTTTAGCACGTATTTCCTAAATTCACTACTTGTAAAAGGTTGAGTTTTATATTGAGTAGTTTCGTCTGCGTTTGTTCCTTCATAATTATTACTATTTTCAAATGATCTCATAGTATTTTCTACAATTGTAGCCCCTAAAATTAAACTGTATATAAAGAAGGAAAGCATAGCACTGTTACTTTCTTTAATTTCTCCTGCATTAATAGCTTCTTGTATTTTTCTCGTTGTTCCGTCTAAAAAATTGAATGCCTTATATTCCTTTTCAAATTTCCCTACCTTATCAGAGGGGGGAGAAGGTATAATATGCATCATACTGGATGCTGCGAAGTCATTCTCGGCAAACTCAAAAAAATGATTAAAGATTTTGATCAACAAATCTACATTAGGGCCTTCATGAGATTCAATAATCCCTAAATTCTCATCTTTAAATTGCTTGTAAAATTTATTTCGAATAGCTATCCAGAGTTCTCGCTTGCTATCTACATAATTATAAAGGTTATTTTGGTTCATATCAAGAATTTTAGCCAAGCCTCGTAAACTAAAACCATCCCTTCCCTTATCAAGAAATAATTGCTTTCCAGCCTCTAAAATTCTTTCAAATTGTTGAGCTTTCTTT
>Ga0114920_10001148_pt1 | contig 12072 bp, 4 predicted proteins | sample ChitaG_FD_88683 | JGI IMG/M metagenome (GOLD analysis project Ga0114920, IMG submission 88683) | Deep subsurface microbial communities from South Pacific Ocean to uncover new lineages of life (NeLLi) - Chile_00310 metaG | ecosystem: Environmental > Aquatic > Marine > Oceanic > Sediment ... | reverse complement strand
TCAGATGCTGGCTGAGGAGCTTGATGTGCCCTTAAACGCTGTCGATATGGTTATGGGAGATACTGCGCTCTGCCCCTGGGATGCCGGAACCTTCGGTTCCAGAAGCACCAAATATTTTGGGCCTCCTTTACGGCAGGCCGCAGCAGAAGCAAGGGCTGTTCTCATTCAGCTGGCTGCAGAACACCTCAGCACACCTCGGGAAAATCTGATGGCAAAGGACGGCATAATATATGTCAAAAACGACGCAGGGAAAAAGGTCTCCTATGCCCAACTCACAAAAGGGAAAAAGATCGAGAGACATCTTGAGGAAAAACCTCCTATTAAACATTATTCAAAACACACTATTTCGGGAAAACCGACCGACCGTTTGGACGGCAAGCAAAAAGCCACCGGGGAAGCCAAGTTTGCAGGGGATATCCGTTTGCCCGGAATGCTTTATGCCCGGATATTAAGGCCTGCTGCTCATGGAGCAAAGCTCAAAAGCACAGATATCTCTGCAGCCCAGAAAATTCAGGGGATTCAGATCATTCAGGATGAAGAGATGATCGCCGTTCTTCACAAGCACCGCGATGTGGCCGATAAAGCCTTGGGATTGATAAAAGCCCAATTCGAACCGTCCGAATCCAAACTGGACAATAAAACCATATTTAAACATTTGAAAGATTCTGCCCCTAGTGGAAATATCGTAACAGAAGCAGGGAATCTGAATGAAGGAAAAGGCCTGGCAAGCAAGAAATTCGAAGCGGAATACCTCAATCATTACGTCGCCCATGCGCCAGCAGAGAACCATACGGCCGTCGCAAAAATCGAGGGAGATAAGGCCACAGTCTGGGCCTCGACACAGGCTCCTTTCAGAGCCCAGGGCGATGCCGCCCAAGCCTTAGGATTTTCTCCCGAGAATGTCCGCGTCATCACTCCTTTTGTTGGGTGCGGTTTTGGCGGAAAAAACAGCGGACGGCAGGTAGCCGAAGCAGCCCGGCTTGCCAAATTGACCGGGAAACCAGTGCAGGTTGCCTGGAGCAGGAAAGAGGAATTTTTTTACGATACCTTCCGCCCAGCAGCTGTCATACAAATTCAATCCGGTCTCAACAGCTTAAATCAAATCGTCTTCTGGGAATATCACAATTACTATGCAGGAAACAGAAGTTCTCAGCCTTTCTACAGCATCCCCTATTACCGGGTCCTTTCCTATGGAGGACGGGGAGGCAGAGGCGGCGGCAGTGCTCATCCCTTCGGTGTGGGCGCCTGGCGGGGTCCTGGGAGCAACACCAATGTGTTTGCCATCGAATCCCACATCGACATAATGGCTGAAGGAGCAGGGATGGACCCTTTAAAGTTTCGGCTGCATAACTTAACAGATGAAAGGATGAAGAGAGTTCTCAACGTTGCAGCAGAAAAGTTCGGAAGGTCCTTTTCGAAGGCTCCCAGCGGAAAGGGCTATGGGATCGCATGCACGGATTATTTAGGCACGTACTTGGCCACAATGGCAGAGGTCAAGGTCGATGAGAAAGAGGGGGAAATACGGGTGGAGCGTGTTGTGTGTGCTCAAGACACGGGCGAGGTGATCAATCCGGAAGGAGTAAGGATGCAGATCGAGGGCTGCATCACCATGGGGCTTGGATACTGTCTCACCGAAGAAATCCGATTTAAGGATGGCAGGATTTTAGATGAGAACTTCGATACATACGAGATTCCCCGCTTTTCCTGGGTGCCGAAGATAGAAACCGTGCTTGTGGATAATCCCGAAATGCCTCCCCAAGGATGTGGAGAGCCTGCTATCACCTCTATGGGAGGTGTGATTGCCAATGCGGTCTACGATGCCATAGGCGTCAGGCTGTTTGTGCTCCCAATGACACCGGCCAGGATAAAAGAGGCTATTTTTTGATCTCGTTGAAAATGGCTCCAACTAGTCCTGCGTGATTTTCCGGAAATTCTTTTTTAACCTCTTCCAGGCTCTTCCCCTGTTCAACTAGAGATTTGACTTTTCCCTGAATTTTTTTCGTCTCTTCGATGTGATGTTTGACCGTGCTGCGGTCTATTGGTTCACTGTGTCCGCTGCAAAACCTTTCCGCCTTTAATGTTTCGAGCATTTTCGTGAGACTTTTCACGTGCTCAAAGGAGTTGCCGCCCTTATAAGAATGGATGAGTTGGGGTCTGCCCATGAATATCTGGTCTCCGAGAAAAGCTGTTTTTTCTTCCGGGAAATACACAACCGTGTCTCCCGTAGTGTGGCCGACGCCAAAATACCATAACTCGACTTTCTTCGAACCCAGATAGATATCCATATTATCGCTATATGTCAATGAAGGTATAAATGGCGCTAATTCAGGGTTGTTCCATGCAGATGGTTCCCCGTTTCTCCGTGGATGAAAAAATTCTTTACGGCAGTTCTCATGAGCGACAAACATCACTGTCTTTGGGAAAAATTTATTCCCGCTAATATGATCTCCATCACTGTGGGTGTTGACCAGGTATTTGATCGGTTTATCAGTTATTTTTTTAATTTCCTCTATTGTCTGTTCCACTGCTTCTTTTGTCATCTTGGCATCGATGACGAGGGCGCCGTCATCGCCTATGTATAACCCTCCGTTTGCGCCTCGACCTCCGTATATTTCGTATAGCCTGTCTGAGAGCTTCTCAAGTTTGACGGGTGTTGTTTGCCTCTGTTGAGTAAAAAGAGAAGAAGAAACGAATAAAAGAGAAAAAAGTAGGATAAAGGTGAGCTTGCCTTTCTGTCTCATATTAAATCCTCCTTTCGAATAAAAAAGTTGATTCATATTCAAAGAATATGAATTTATATTTTCCTGCTGATATAAATATATAGCTTTAATGCAATTTTACATCACATTTAAAAACTGCCGATATATTTATTTATCTGCTAGAGCGAATGCAGCCAGATAGGCCAATCGGGTGATTTTTTCAATTAAATCAGAGCTGACCTTATCCGCACTATCACTGGGTTGGTGATAGTCTTCAGTCATGGCGGCCATGAAAAAAGCCCAGGGAATTTTAGCCCTGGCAAAGGGTGCGTGGTCGCTTCCGCCCGAGGCTTCTTTTTGTTCCTGAAGGTGTATGTGGAGGCCTACATGGTTATTGTTTTCCCTCATGATTTTTCCGATATCAGGAGTGTTAGCATCATAGGAGAGGCTGACGTATTTTTTGACATCGATTTTTTTCAATACTTCTTTTCCTATTTTGGCACCCCATCTTCTGGATATCATGGCCAGACGCTCTTTGTCGTAGACTCGGCTGATCATATCCAGATTCAGATTGACTGCGGTTTTCATGAAAGAATTGGCCACGTAATACCTTGATCCCAGGAGTCCCTTTTCTTCACCGGTCCAGAGAGCGAACACGATTGATCTTTTGGGCTTGACAGGATTCTTGGCAAAGGCTTCGGCGATTTCCATCACTCCGACTGAACCGGAACCGTCATCGTCAGCTCCGTTAAAGATGTAATCTCCTCTCCGGCCGAGGTGATCCAGGTGACCTCCGATCACGATTGCTTCTTTTTTCAACTCAGGATCTGAGCCTTCGATGTATCCAAGAACATTCATGCTGTTAACCAACTTGGTATCGGCCTTATTTTTGACAGTGAAGGACACGCCTTGGAGTGCCATGGAGTGGCTCTTGAGTGTCTTTTCGATTTTTCCTTTCAGCGTCTCAACATCCTGGTCCACAAATCCAAGGATATCATTGGCCATACCCCGTGAAATCCGGATGGTTGGAATTGACTCCCCACGCATGGACTGTCCCACGTTCTCGGCGAGGGAACTCCTGCGGCGTGAACCGGGGTATATTGGCCTTTCGTCGTTGATCCTCTGTGCATCAAGAGCTCTGCGAGCTACACTGGGATTATTTTTTGGAGAGTTTTCAACCTGTAGAATGGCTATTGCTCCCAAATCTTTAGCCAGCTTGCTCTTAGGAGAAGTCATCCGTCTCATGCGTCGACGTTGGGGATAATATTTTTCTTTTAGCTTACCTTTGTTGAAGGGGGATTCAGGATCGTCTTTTCCTGGAGCCTCAGAGAGCATCATGATGAATTTGCCTTTGACATCCAGATTTTTATACTCATCGAATTTCAAAGAGGGCTCTTGAATACCGTAACCCACGAATACAACCGGAGCGGTCAGAGATTGAGTCTCCGAGGCAAAATAGCTGTAATCCATGTTCGGATGAAAAGCCTTGGTCTTTTTTAGCTGACCTTTTCGCCATTGGACTTCGGCTATCCCTTCATTTCCCAGAGTCTCTTTAAAGGCAATGTTTTGGAAGTAGCCCCTCCTGGCCTTTGATGGCGGGCGTTGCGGCGCTTGGAACATTCTGCGCATACTCATGCGGGCGCGAATAGGGTCTCCAGCAGGTTTGATTCCCCAAAGCTCAAACATAGTGGCCGCATAAAGGGCTGCAATGTCGTATCCTTCGCTGGCTGTGTCTCTCCCTTCCAGAAGGTCGGAAGAGAGGAATTTCAAATAGGCGACAGCGTCCTTGCCTGTGATGGATTCAAAGCCCACCTTCACCTTCTCTGGTACTGGCTTTGTCTCTGTGACGATGGAGAAGTTCTTCATCGGATCGGGCTTCTCTTCGGCTTTTTCCTGTTGCCCGATTAGCAAAGAAAAAGTAAAAAGACATAGAATGGTGATAAAAAGCACAGGTTTCCTCATCCTTTACCTCCTCTTAAAAGATTTTTGCATCCTAAGGATTAAATAGAGTTAATTAACCTGAATTAGCCAGGTTAATTAAATATCGAGTATATCCTATGAAATTGAATGAGGCAATATTTAATTCTTAAAATTATACTTTGACGTTTTTGAAGCCCAAGAAGGACTTGACCTTAGTCGCCACAGTATCCGAGATGGAGTAAAACGTGGGCAGAAAGATCAAAGTGAAAAGGGTCGACGTGGTCAGTCCACCGATGATGGCAACGGAAATGGGAGCCCACATCTGCGCTCTCCGTCCTGCTCCAGGAAAGAGTTGGGGCAGAAGGAAGGGGAGAGCTAACGGCAGCACTCCGAAAATAGTGGTGATGGCCGTCATGATGATAGGCCGCATCCTGTCTTTCCCTCCTTGTACGATGGCCTCGTCCCTGCTCATCCCGGACTTGCGCAGCGTCCTGATGTGATCGATGAGTATGATCCCATTGTTCACCACGATCCCGAACAGAACCAAGAGCCCTAGATAGGAGGTCGTGTTCAGCGTGATGTGTGAGAGGGAGAAAAATATGGCCACTCCGAATAATGCCAGCGGAACAGTCAAAAGAATCGTGAAAGGATGCACGAACGACTCGAAAAGCGAAGCCATGACGATATAGATAAAGATGATAGCGAGAATGAGTGCTATATAGGATTCCCCTTGGGATTCCCGAAAACGCCTCCACCCGGATCCCAGACTCCATGTATAGCCTTCAGGGAATTGGAGGGTGCCCATGGCCTTGCTTATGTCGTTGGATATGCCCATCATTCCCTGGGTTTTGGTGTTGATTCGAATGATTAATTTGGATTTTTTATTCTCCTTACGGATGGAGGTCGATCCCATCCGGTAGGAGATGGTCGAGATTGCGGAGATTGGGATCCGTTTGGATTGGATTGGGAGGCTGATGTTCCGGAGGTCCTCTTCTGTGAATCCACCCTCTCCTTGGATTTTCAAGATTATGTCGATCTCACGGTTTTCGGTTTTAAATTTTCCGATGGCCCGGTCAGAGAGAGAGGAAGAGATTGTCCGTGCCACCATTTGGCTGCTCACGCCTGAACTTTCCGCCTTCCTGCGATCTACCTGAACCATGAGTTGTGTATCGCCACCTTCAAGGTCACTGGTTACATCCTCCACATTCTCGACTGTTCGGAGCTTTTCGATGACCATGGGAGCCAGCTCGGTCAATCTGGTGTAGTCCAAGCCGATGAGTTCCACAGAGATTCCTCTGCGATGTCCGCCGCGACCGAAGCGCTCAGCGTATTCGTACGTGATGCCCGCCCGTATAGGCAGCAGTTCCTTGAGTCTTTCCTTGATCTCGGTTACCGACGGTCCTTCTTCCTTCAGTTCCAGCTCTATAGACCCGCGGAAGCGTCCTTGTCGCTGGTTCCGTATGCCGAATTCTGTTGACAGGTGTTTGATGGCCAATTCTTCCTTCCTGGAAAGGAAAATCTCCTCATAACGATTGAAAAGAACCTTCATTTCTTCCAGAGTAAAGCTGCGAGGCATAAAGACTGAGACATTAACCTCCCGCTCGTCACTGCTGGACATGAATTCCTGTTCGATATTTTTAAGGATTTGGAATGAGATGAGAAAGATTTCCACTGCCAAGCTGACCACCAGCAGTTTGGTTTTCCAGTTCTTGATAGTGAAACTGATGATACGCTGGTAGATCGCTGTCAGCTTGATCAACCAACGGGCTTTTTCTCTGGTCTTTCCGGAAAGAAAACGGCTTCCTGCCAGCGGTATGAATGAAAGTGAGACAAACAGAGAAGCGATTAAAGCCAGGGAAATAGTCAGTGCAAAATCCCTCAAGAAGCGACCAAATCCTGACTGGGACATGAAGCCCAGCGAAATGAACACAATAAGAGTTGTCAGCGTGGAGGCGGTGACAGCCATGGCTACTTCCTTAGCCCCGGTCATCGAAGCCTTTAGAGGAGAATATCCTTTATCCTGTCGCAGGCGGAAGATATTCTCCAGGACCACTACGCTGTTATCCACTAACATGCCTACTGCCATCATCAATCCGCTAAGGGAGATGATGTTGATGGTAATGTCGGCGCGGAAGATTGTACGGTAAAGATACATAAAGCTGAAGGTGAACACCATGGCCATGGGTATAGCCATTGCGATTATAATAGTAGTCCGGATTTTTCTCAGGAAGGAGAGCAAGACAATAACTGCAAGAATGCCACCGATGATCCCGGAAATGGCTAGGCTATTAAGGCTTTTGAGGATGTCCTCTGATTGGTCCCGGTAGAAGATGACAGTCATATTCTGGAGTACTGGTTCTGTTTCCTTGATCCGAGCCATGGCAGCTCTGACATTGTTGCATACGTCTACGATATTAGAATTAGACGCCCGATAGATCTGGAAGCGCACAGTCTCATTCCCGTCCAGGCGGTTGAAATTCTCTTTAGGGGGATAGTCATAGGTCACACGGGCGACATCGGCGATCGTCAATCCTTTATTGCTGACAGGAAGGGTTTTTACGTCCTCCAGGATTTTCAGTTCACCAGGAACGCGCGTCACATAGCGGATGGGTCCGTCTTCCACATAACCGGCAGATACGTTGATATTATTATTACGGATTGTGCTGATCAGGTCTGTGATGCGGATGGATGAGGAATAAAAGACCTCAGGTTTAAGGTAGATGGTCAGGACTTTGTTGCGGATTCCCCGGATATCCACATTGGCCACGCCTCCTATCCGCTCCAGCTGCTGCATGATATAATTTTCCGACCAGTAATACAGGTTTTCCAGGTCACCAGGCATGGATAAACTGAAGTGGATCACAGGGCGGTCGCTCATCGAAAAGCGACGGATTCGGATATTTTCGATGTCATCTGGGAGTTGATCTCGCATTTGGTCGATCTTATCACGGATCTCCATGGTGGCCAGATCCATGTTCGTGCCTCCCTTGAACTGCATGTGGATATTGGAGGATGACCGAGAGGAGGTGGAACTTATGCCCTCCAGGTTGTTGACAGTGGCCAGGATGTCTTCCAGGGGCCGGGTGATTGTGCGTTCTACCTCTTCAGGCGAAGATGAGGGGTAAGGGATCTGCACCATGAGTCCCGGGAAAGATATGTCAGGCATCATCTCCAGGGGGAGTTTGAGGATAGATATTATGCCGATGGTAAAAAAGATGAGCATGGCCACAATGATAGAAACGGGCTTTCGTATGGAAAATTCAGGTAAGTTCATGGTTTACTCTGTTTCGCTTTCTCGAGGGAGAGGGCCGTTTTTGTGCTTTTCAGGAAGCGCATTAGACGGTTTTCTTGCTCCGCAGTCGCTGTGGTATCCCTGACTACTGCGTTATAGACCAGAGGGATAAAGACCAGGGTAAGGAAAGTTCCGAAGATTAAGCCTCCTATCAACGTTAAGGCCAGAGGTATACGGATCTCGAATCCCTCATTGAAATCCAATGCCATTGGCATAAGTGCCAGCACTGTCGTGATCGATGTCATAAGGATCGGACGCCACCGCACTTGGGCAGCAGTTTGAATGGCCTCCACTTTGGGCATTCCTTGTTTCTGTAGCTTTCCGATGTAGTCTACCAGAACGATCGCGTTGTTCACGATGATACCGGAGAGGATGATCAGACCGATGAGTACGATCACATTGATGGACATACTGAATATGAGACCGACGATCACTACACCAATAATACCGAGCGGGATAGTGAACATGATTATAAACGGTTTTTTGAAGGACTCGAACTGTGATGCCATGACCAGATATACCAGAAATATGGCTAGGACGATGGCAAAGATCATGGAAGAAAAAGCCACATCCTGCTCCATGCTCTGTCCGGCCAAGTAGATCGAGCATTCGGGACCACAGTCTATGGCTGCGATTGCAGCCGTGACTTTTTCTTTAGCGGCGTCCAGCGAGATTCCCGAGATATTCCCGGTAATGACCGCAGATTTTTGCTGGAGGATTCGGCGGATTTCCGCCGGACCTTCTTTGATGCGGATCTCGGCTAGCGCCTTAAGCGGTACCATAACGCCCAGACCATTGCGGATGTTGATCCGGCTGATCTTTTCCACTCGGTCGCGAAAACCCTCGGAGAGGCGAACACGAATATCCACCTCCCGGTCGCTTTCGATAAAGCGCGTGGCAATCTCGCCTTCGATTTTATTTCTGAGCTGGGCTCCCACCGAATTGATGGTCATGTCCTGGGAGGCGAGAACTGCCCGGTTAAAGATGATCTGTATTTCCGGGTAGCCTTCCTGCATGCTGGACTTCAGGTCGATGATCCCGTCCACGCCACGGATTTTCTCTAAGAGTTCGTCGGAGACCTGTTTGATCATATCAAGGTCATTACCAGAGACTACCACTTCCAGCGGGGCTTTAAAAGAGAAAAGGCGGGGTTTATAGACCTTAACCTTGGTGGTAGGGAACCTTTTCAGATCGGCTCTGATCCGATCCATAATTTGATCTTCCTTTTTTCCCAGGATGCCCGGTTTCAAGCGGATGGTGAACTCGGAGAGGTTTTCCCGCTCTTCCTGAAAGGATATACCTCCCCGGGATCCTTTCCCGATGAGTTCGTAGATGCTGTCGATTTCCTCGTGTTTTTTAAGGGTGTTGGATATGTCCGCGATGATGGCGGTGTTTTCTTTGAGAGGGGTTCCGGGCTTGAACTCGACATTAATTAAAAATTCCCCCTGGGAAATGACAGGGATCAGTTCCTGTCCCATGAAACGGGTCATGAAGATGGCAGCGATAAAGAGCGCGATTACGGTGACGAAAATGATTTTTTTATGTCTGAAAGTAATATTCTGAGTTTTTTTATAAGAGAGATAGAATTGGTTGTACACTTTGTCTAGGGGTTTAAATAGAACCTTTAATCCTCCAGATAGCCGCTCCCTTGCGTTTTCACGATGTAGGGTCGCACTGAGCATGGGAACGAGTGTCAAGGAAACCAGTAGCGATGCCAGCAGGGAAAAGGTCACTGTCAGGGCCATATCCTTGAACAGCTGACCAGCGATGCCTTCCACAAACACGATTGGGAAAAATACCGCCACTGTGGTGAAGGTGGAGGCGGTCACGGCGCCGGCCACCTCGGATGTGCCCTGCTGGGCAGCCTTGCCCAGGTCTACCCCCTTTTCCCTGTAACGCTGGATGGACTCCAGCACCACGATAGAGTTGTCCACCAGCATACCGATTCCGAGCGCCAATCCGCCAAGCGAAATGATGTTTAAAGAGATATTGGAGGAATACATGAGGAAGAACGTGATGATAACGGAGATGGGAATGGCAGCCCCGATGATCAGGGTGCTGCGCATGTTTTTCAAAAAGTATAGCAAAACCAGGATGGCCAGTATGCCCCCGAAAATGGCGGTCTTCTTGACTTCCTGGATGGAGTTTTTGATGAATTTTGCCTGGTTGGTGATTATCATGTAATCCATATTGCGGGGCTTCAAGATGTTTGCTTGAACTGCCTTCAGCTTGTCGGTAACGGCATTGGATACTGAAACAGTGTTGGCGTCTGCTGCCCGGTAGATGGCTGCTTCGATGCATTCCCGGCCGTTGATGCGTGAGATGACTTTGCGCTCTTTATAGCCCCGGAACACATCAGCAATGCTGCCCAAGGTGATCCATGAATTGCCCCGCTTTTCGATGATGATGTCTTTGATTTCCTCAACAGTTTTGAACTGGTTAACGGTCCGGACCAGAAACTGGCTATCCTTTTGCTTCAAAATTCCTGCAGAGAGATTGACATTCTCCTGTGCCAGACGGCTAGCCACAGTGGTGATGGAAATGTTGAGCAGGCTGAGTTTCTGTTCATCGATGTCGATGTGGATTTCATCCTCCAGTCCGCCGGAGATAGAGCAGGCCGCAACTCCTTCGATACTTTCCAGGGCTTGTTTGACCTCCCTTTCTGCAGTGTAACGGATGCGACCCAGATCGGTGTCTCCGGTCAGGCCCAACTTCATGATGGGCTCCTGGTTGGGATCGTATCGGAGGATGACCGGCTTGGTGGCGGCAACGGGAAGACGAAGGAGGTCTAGTTTTTCCCTGAGCTTCAGGGCGGCAAAGTCCATGTTAGTATGCCAGGCAAACTCGACCATGACTTCAGAGAGCTCAGCACGAGAAACAGAAGAGATGCGCACGACATTGTCCACAACACCACAGGTCTCTTCAATAGGCTTGGAAATGATGTTCTCGATTTCCGAGGGGGCGGTGCCGGGGTATTCCGTCTTGATGGTGAGGGTGGGATAGGAAATCTTTGGCAGCAGGTTCAGGTTCAGTTTGGAGTAGGAGATGAAGCCAAAGATGATAGCGGCGACGGTGAACATAAAAACGGATACCGGACGATTGATGGAAAACTTAACGATTTTCATTGGATCACATCAACTCTTTTGCCGTCTTTGAGTCCTTCGACTCCGACTGATACGATGACTTCTCCTTCTTCTAGACCGCTTGTTACCTCCACGTAGTCTTCCTCGAGAAGGCCGAGAAGGACCTCGCGCTGAGATACTTGATTATGGCTCAAGACGAAGACAAACGTCTTGTTTTGTTTATAGAGGATGGCTTTCCGTGGGATAATCAGGACATTCTCTTTCATCCCGATGGCGATTCGGACTTCCACGAACATCCCCGGCCTCAGGCTGAGGGATTCATCTAAAACCTCAACGGTGACTTTGACTGTTCCTGTTTGGACATCAATCCGGGGATTGATTAATTTGACATCGCCTTTGAACACAGTTCCCTTAAAAATTTCAGTCATTACCTCCGCGGGCATTCCGATCTTGAGCTTAATGGCATCTGATGTGGGGACAGATACGCGGAGTAACAGAGGCTTGAAATCTTCGATAGTATAAACCTGCTGGTTGGCGCTAACCCGATCGCCCATTTCGATTAAGCGCTCTGTGATATAACCCTCGGAAAGAGTCCGGATCTGTGTCCAGTTCAGCTGGAGTTGGAGATTTTTATAACTCTCCAAACGGTCCTGGTGATCGAGCTGGCGTTGTTTATGCTCGGCTTCCTGAGTTTGGAAATCCTGTTCAGAAATGAGATCACGCTTGATCAACTCCTGATTGCGCACGTAGTTCTTTTCCGCTTCTTCCAGGCTGAGCTTGGCCTGTTCCAGTTGGATCTTGGCCTGTTCGTGGCTGATCTTGATTTCCGTATCGTCAAGGAGAGCCAGAACATCATTTTCTTTGACATAATCCCCCTCTTCCTTCACAATCTTCTTGACATAAGCAGAAAGGCGGGAAAAAATCTCAACTTTACGTTCAGGCTCCACGATGCCGTTTAGGACGAGGTAAGAGTTTAGGTTTTGCCGGTTGACCGGTTCCACACTCACCGGAACAGCATCGCCACCGCCCCTTGTGCTGTCTCGACCTTGAGCCATTGCAAGCATTTCAGCGATCCTTT
>Ga0114920_10001147_pt1 | contig 12077 bp, 10 predicted proteins | sample ChitaG_FD_88683 | JGI IMG/M metagenome (GOLD analysis project Ga0114920, IMG submission 88683) | Deep subsurface microbial communities from South Pacific Ocean to uncover new lineages of life (NeLLi) - Chile_00310 metaG | ecosystem: Environmental > Aquatic > Marine > Oceanic > Sediment ... | reverse complement strand
GGTTTTTTTGTTTTGTTTGTATTATTAAATTTATGAAATGGCATGATTTACTTAATCGAAGAGAGGTGTGATTACTGTGGGGTTTGCGTCTCTGTTTGCGTGCCCAATGTTATAGAATTAAAAGAGACGAGTATAAAAATCCTTGATGGATGCACAAACTGCAAGTTATGTATATATGTTTGTCCGTTTGAAGCGATAAAAGAAAATGAAAGAAGAGTATGATATAATAATAGTTGGGGGTGGACCTGCAGGTTCCACTTCTGCTTTCTATGCAGCGTCTGAAGGGATGAAGGTCCTTTTATTAGAAAAAAGGCGAGATATTGGATTTCCTGTGAGGTGTGCTGAAGGTGTTGGTGAGGCAGGTTTGAAGGAATTTATGAATCCCGATCCAAGGTGGGCTGTTAACAAAATAAGTGCTTTCAGACTTGTAGCACCAGATGGAACTAAAGTAACGTTAAAAGAGAGAGAAATCGGCTATATTCTTGATAGAAGGGTATTTGACTATATGCTTGCAGAAATGGCTGCGGAAAAGGGGGCTGAGATAATGACTCGAACATATGTGAATGGAGTTATTATGGAAGATGGAAATGTAAAAGGGGTGACTGCAGAATATCTTGGAAAAAAGTTCTCTATAAAGTCAAAAATTGTCATCGGAGCAGATGGTGTAGAATCAAGAGTAGGAAGATGGTGTGGAATAAAATCTAATACTAACCTTCGTGATATAGAGACCTGTGCTCAGGTTACAGTTTCCAGTAATAGAATCGATTCAAGTTTCAGCGACTTTTATTTTGGAAAAAAGGTTGCTCCCGGAGGATACGCATGGATTTTTCCGAAAAGCAAATATATTGCAAATGTCGGTGTTGGAATTTCAGGAATTTATTCAAAAAATAAATCACCACTTTTTTACCTTGATGAGTTTCTTAAAAAAAATTTTCCCGATGCTTCTATACTCACAAGGATAGCAGGTGGTGTTCCCTGCGCTTCTCCTCTGGGTAAAATTGTTAATAATGGCCTGATGCTTGTTGGAGATGCAGCCCATCAGGCAAATCCGATTACTGGCGGGGGAATTATAAATGCTATGAAAGCAGGTAGAATTGCAGGAAGAGTAACTGCGGAGGCTGTAATAAAAGGTGATGTCTCTGAAAAAATGCTGAAGAAATATTCTCAAGAATGGAACAATTCTGTGGGTGAAATCAACAAAAGATGCTATAGAATAAAGAAGATGGTCTTTAAACTATCTGACAGAACTCTCAACAGACTTGCCAGAGTGTTGAGCGAATTTCCACCTGAAAAATTAACATTGAAAGATATTTTTGTTGGTGCATTAAAAAAATATCCTCCAATTGTAATCGACGCTATTAATGTATTTAAATGAAATTTTTTAATATTAAAAATAGGGTTTCACGAAAATCGTTTTTTAAAATTTTTTTTAAATTGGATTATTTCTGGAATTTCTTTGATGATGTAATTTTTTTAAATGATTGACATATTTTGACCATATTTATAATAAAAAAAATAAATATGAATACTAACGGAAATGTATTAAATTTCATATAATATTGGATTTAATATAGGAGTAGAACACAGTGTGCAGGTATTGTTCTGTCCTTACAATAAACAGTTAACATGCTCTATTCATAAATGATAAACTATATAATATCATAGAGTGTCATTTTCCGCCAGAGGCGGATCCACCTTTGGTGGACGAGCGGAGTCATGATTTATCACGTTTATCAAAACAAAACATTTTCTTTAAAATAATTCATTAATAAATGTTGTCAATAGCAAATATTTTAAGTATAATTCGGGCTCTTCTGGTTATTCCTGTTGTATATTTTTTAAATAGAGGATATTTCATAGATTATCTAATAGCATTTTGCTTAATAATCGCAGCGGTATTGACTGATTATTTTGATGGATATTTTGCAAGAAGGTTTAATCAGATATCAATAACAGGGAAAATATTAGACCCTCTTGCTGATAAAATATTTATTGGTGTAATAGCGATTTTTCTTGTAATAAAAAGGAGTTTTCCTATATGGTGTGTATCTTTGATTATAGGTAGGGATTTGATAATTTGCATTTTTAATTCTATTATTATAAAGAAAAGAAGACAGGTAATTCAATCAAACATTATCGGAAAGATTACCCATAATATTCTTGTTTCGTCTGTTGGAGTATATATTATAGACTGGGATTTTATGAAACTGCCTTTGGTTTACTTAGGAACATTTTTTATAATACTTTCTTTGATTTCTTATGGGCGTCTTTTTTTGAGGTTGCAAAAGAACACTGTTAAGCCGAAAGTCTAATTGTAGGATATTTTTTATAATGAAGAATGAGTTTGAAAAACTGAAAGATAGCCTTTCCATGACCAGAAAGGGATTTTTAAGCAGAATAATTGGGGTTCTTGGTAAAAAAAGAAAGATTGATGAGGAGATTCTTGAAAATATTGAACAGATTTTAATTGAGGGGGATATTGGCTTCTCTGCAAGTATGAGTATAATTGAAAATATTAAGGAAAAATTTAGAGCAAATAAAGAATATGATTCAGACAATTTATTTTTATTCCTTAAGGAAGAGATACTCAAGATGCTGGAGAATAATGAATCATTTCAAGAAGAAATGTTAGGAAAGAAGCCATGGATAATCCTTGTTGTAGGAGTTAACGGGACAGGAAAAACAACTACAATAGGTAAACTTGCATATTGTTATAATAATTCTGACAAAGATGTTTTGGTGGCTGCTGCTGATACTTATAGAGCGGCAGCGATTGAGCAGCTTGATATATGGCGAAAGAGGGCAAATGTTGATTTAATCAGGACTCAGCAGGGTGCAGACCCGGCTGCAGTGGTTTATGATTCTGTGAAAGCTGCTTTGTCGAGGGATGTTGATGTGCTTATTATAGATACGGCCGGGAGGATGCATACAAAGATGAATTTGATGGAGGAACTAAAAAAAGTTAAAAGAGTTATGGCAAAGCTAATTCCGGATGCCCCCCACGAAGTGTTGCTAATCCTTGATGCTAATATGGGACAAAATGCTATAAATCAGGCAAAAATATTTCTTGAAGCAACAGAGGTAACAGGAATCGTGCTTACAAAACTTGATGGAACTGCTAAAGGCGGAGTAATTATACCCATAAAACTTGAATTGGGTCTCCCTGTTAAATATATCGGAATTGGTGAGGATATATCTGACCTCGAAATTTTTGAACCAAAAAGGTTTGTTGAAGCTTTATTTAGTTTTTAATCCATGAGGATTCGGCAAGCCGAATCCTCTAAAAAGATAAATATGTTTTTTGAGTCTTTATCCTGAATAATTCAGATTATATAGTTTTTAAAAAAAAATTGGAATTATTTTTATCTTTTTTGGGTTTAATAATATAGAAATATGGTATTATAATACCACTAATAAATGAAGTTGAAAAAACATTATCAGTTTAAAAAAGATTAGTGCAATTTATTTCAGGGAATTATTCGAGTAAAAAATTTTTAGTTTAAAGGTTTCTATAAGGTTATTCAAGTGAGTAAAGTTAGTTTAATAACACTTGGCTGTCCGAGGAATATAGTTGATTCGGAGGTAATGGCAGAAATTATAAGCAGGGGTGATTATATATTTACGGCAAATCCTGAAGAGGCTGATACTGTTTTAATAAATACGTGCGGATTTATTAAAAGTGCGGAACAGGAATCATTGGATGAGATATTTAAAGTAGCGAAACTGAAAAGGAATGGAAAACTTAAGGAACTCATTGTTTTTGGATGTCTTGTGGAAAGAGATGAAGGAAAATTAAAAAACCTGATATCAGAAGTAGATTATTTTTACGGAGTTGAGGAGTTTCCTGAAATTGCATCCCATTTTAAAATTGAAGGAAATTTTGAAAATTATAAAAGAAGATTTTCACTTTTCAAACATTTTGCGTATATTAAAATATCAGAGGGTTGTGATTCCGACTGCAGTTATTGCACGGTTCCTAAAATAAGAGGAAGATACAGAAGCAGATGTCCAGAAGATATATTTGAAGAGGCACAAAAATTGGCAGAATCGGGCGTAAAGGAACTTATCCTTGTTGCTGAAGATACTGCAAATTATGGGAAAGACCTTGAAAATGGTTTTGATTTAGGGTATATTTTAGCGGGGCTGGATAAAATAGAAGATGTTAATTGGTTAAGAATAATGTATTTGCATCCAGCAAGATTGAGCGAAAAAATATTGAAAGATATTTCTTCGACTGGAAAGGTATGCAGATACCTCGATATTCCACTTCAGCATGTTTCAGATAAAATTCTTAAAGATATGAGGAGGAAGATTTCAAAAAAGGGGATAATTAACCTCCTTGAAAAAATAAAATCAAATATGCCTGAGACTGCATTAAGAACAACATTTATTGTGGGTTATCCCGGAGAGACTGAAGAGGATTTTAATGAACTGTATAATTTTGTCAAAGAAGCAGAGTTCGATAGGATGGGAATTTTTAAATATTCTAAGGAAAAGGGAACCGATGCTTATGAAAGAAAAAATCATATCCCCGAAAAGATTAAGGAAGAGAGATACCAGGAAATAATGATGCTTCAGAGTGGAATTTCTTTGAAAAAGAACAGGGAGTTAATTAGTAAAAAACTAAATGTTTTGGTTGATTCCTTTGATTTTAGAGATTGTATCTCAATAGGGAGAACAGAAAAAGATGCTCCGGAGATAGATAATTCTGTTATAATTAAAGGTAAAATTGAACCAGGAAATCTTGTTGAGGTAGAAATTAAAGATGCTAAAGAATATGATATTTTTGGAGAATTAATAATATAATAGAGAGGAATTATATATTATGTATTTTATGATTAAAAAATTTAATAAGAATCTATTAATGATTTATATTATGATTTCATTATTTTTTTTGCATACAGAAGTCTTGAAATCTGAGTCAGAGTTTGCTCCAAGAGTTTATTATCATTTTTTAAATTATCCAGTAAAAGATGATTTCAGCAAAAGTGGATTGAGAATATTTTTGGAGGTTCCTTATAATGATTTGTTGTTTATAAAGAATGAAGATTATTTTGAATCTACCTCCGAAGTAAACATACTTATGTGGGAAGGTGATAATTTAATATTAGATAAGTCTTTTGAGAATTCATTTTCAGTTGTGGAGTTTGAGGAGACAAAATTGGATTCAATCTTTTGCTTGTGGGAATATTCTTTTGAAATTGAACCAAAAAAATATGAAATCGAAGTAATATTTACTGATAAAAATTCCGGTAATATTTCTAAAGGGAAAATACCTATAGAAGTTAAAAAGTTTAATGATAAGACGGTAAATATCAGCAATTTGCTATTTTTAAATAGGATTGAATTTTTACCTAATAATATTGTTAAATTATTTCCCGTATCTGTTAATAATATTGCAGTAAATGAAAAGAATTTTTATGTTTACTTCGAGATGTATATACCAGATGAAAATAAAGAACTTACTATAAAATTTAATGTATTAGATGAATTAAGTGAGGATTCTACACTTGTAAAGAGAGGGAGTATTTCTTTGAAAAAGAACAAAAAGTATGATTATTTTTATACTAACCTTAAAGATTTAGCCCTTGAAATGGGGAAATATATCATTGTTTATCAGATTGAGCAGGATGAAAATATTGATAAAACAATCGCTTCATTTTCAGTAGGATGGGAAGGGCTTCCGGCATTAGTCAAGGACTTTGATAAAGCAGTTGAACAGATGAAATATATTGCATCCGGTAATGAGATAAAAAAAATAAAAAATAAGAAGGGATATGAGAAATTTGAAGCATTCAAAGAGTTTTGGGATAAGAAAGACCCCTCTCCTGGTGTAAACGGAAATGAAAAGATGATTGAATATTATCGGAGAATAAGCTTTGCTATAAAGAGTTTTTCTTCTTCAAGGAGACCTGATGGATGGATGACAGACCGTGGATACATTTATGTTATAATGGGTCAACCTGACGATACTTACAGGCAGAGTTTAGATTCACCACCTTTCAACAGACCATATGAATTATGGTATTATTATCACAGAAATAGGACCTATACTTTTGTTGATGAAACTGGCTTCGGCGATTTTATACTCATTTCTCCTATTTATTATGAAGACTCAGATATGCTTAACTGAAATCTGAATAATGAATGTTATTTGTGCGATTCGACACCTCGAATTCCTACTTTATAAAAAAATAAAAAACCTGCATTTTATTGTAGGTTTTTTTTTATTATTTTATTATATTAACATATAGTTTTATTGAGGTTTAGTGAAATTATTTTTAACAAAATGTTGAATGGTGAAGGAGATAGATTTTGAAAATGAAAAGAAAAGATAATATTCTTATTATAGTACTTTTCCTTTTTTACTTTACTGCAATCTGGGCTGAGAGTGAGAGTTTTGAAGAAAAGGAGAGTATATTTAAATGTCCGACTTCTTTAGTGGATAATGTTAAGTTTTGGAAGGATATATTTACCATATATAGTAAAGACCAGGTTGTTTTGCACGACCGTGAGAATTTGAATATTGTTTATGAAATAGTATATTTGGAGAAGGAATTTAAAGGAGGTAAATACACTTCCAAACAAAAAGAAAAAATTATTGAAAACTATAAGAAAAAATATGTCAATATTATTTCAGAGTTAGAAAAATATAAAAGTTCAGGAGAAGAATTATCCGGGGATAAGAAGCGTGTGTTTAAGTTGTTCGAAAAAATCGATAATAAGGATAAATTTTACAAAGCAAAAAGAAATATTAGAGCCCAAGATGGATTGAGGGATAAATTTGTTGAAGGTTTAATTATTCGGGGAAGATATATAAAGAGAATAAAGGAGATTTTACTTGAGGAGGGTATTCCTGTTGAGATTTCTGCACTTCCGCATATAGAATCTTCATTCAATACAAATGCAAGGTCAAAGTATGGTGCGGTTGGCATCTGGCAGTTTACAATGTCCACAGGAAGAATGTATCTTCGCATCAATTCCTCAATTGATAATAGAAAAGACCCATTTGCTTCCACGAAAGCGGCTGCAAAGTTATTTAATAAAAGTTATGAAGAATTGAAAAGTTGGCCGCTTGCTATTATTGCTCATAATTATGGTACTTATGGAATTAAAAGAGCTGTGAGAATATTAAATACCAATGATATTTCTGTGATTATTGATAGATATGAAAGCGGAAGGTTTGGATTCGCTTCCAAAAATTTCTATCCCGAATTTCTTGCTGCTTTGGAGGTGGAAAATAATTATCAAAAATACTTTGGCGAAATCAATATAGAAAAAAATGTTGAATTCGAGTCTATGAAATTAACCTCTAATACGCGGATAAATAGCGTATTACAAAAATTTAATATCAAAAAAGAAGAGTTTGCAGAGTTGAATCCTCATATAAATAAATCATTATTTTCATACGCAAGATATATTCCAAAGGGAACTTTAATATATTTACCAAGTCAAAAATATATTGCTTATATAGATAATTTCAGTACCTTAGTAAATGAAGATGTTAAAGATAATAATATTGTATCAAAACCAAAAAGAGATATAAAAACCGAAATAAATATAAACTTAAGAGAACTTGATTTTTCTGTATATAAGGATGAAAAGGATGAAAACTATTTCTGGATATATGTTAATCCTGAAGAGACAACCTGGCATTTTTCAATGTGGTCAGGAAGGCCGGTTAGTTCCATAAAAAAAGTAAATAATTTGAGGAGTTCTAATTCTTTAAAACTTCATCAGAAAATTAAAATACCTTTAGAATATGAATATTCTCAAATATTTGAAGAGCAGAGGGAAAAATATCATAAAAAAATTGAAGAAGAATTCTTTAGGATTTACGAAATTGAGAGTATAATTGAACATAGAATCAAAAAAGGTGAAAATATATGGGATATATGTTATCAGATTTATGGGGTCCCGTTATGGCTTATTTCTAAATACAATGATTTAAAAAAATTAAAGAATGTAAAACCAGGTGATAGAATAATTATACCTTTGGTGAGAAAGGCTGTCTGAAAATTAACATATTAGTAATAGTATTAACTTTAAATTTTTTAATTGTATTTTTTTATATTATTATTTATTTTAAAATACTATTATTTGAAATAATTTCATATAATAATGGGAGGATAGAATATGAAGATAAAGGAAAAAATAGAAGGAGAAATTGCAATATTGGAGATTAGTGGTAAATTGATGGGAGGTCCCGAGACACAGCAGCTTCACGACCATATTAAGGGCTTAATAGCGGACAATATGAATAAGGTAATTATTAATCTTTCAAAGGTGAAATGGATGAATAGTTCCGGTTTAGGTGTATTGATGGCAAGTTATACAACTATAAAAAATAAAGGAGGTGGCCTGAAACTCGCCAATGTAACTGATAAGGTTAATAGTCTTTTGATAATTACTCAATTAATGACAATATTCAAGACATACGATACTGTTGATAGGGCAATAGCAAGCTTTAAAAAAGAATCTAAAAAATGATAATAAAGTAAATAGTCTGCCAGACTTAAATGTATTTCAGAGAAAATATAAAATTATGAGATTGGATTATATATATTACAGTATTTGTAATATATTATAATTATGATTTGTGTCTATTTTTTATTTATCCCAAATATTCGTGACGAACTATAAATGTTAAAATCTCTCCTCTATCTATAAGAAAAGACGATTGATTATAGTACTTTTTCATAAATTAGTAGAAATTTAGCAAAGTTTTGTTAATTTCTTAGTTAAAAATATGATCCGCGATGTTAATATCAAGCACAACATTGGGAATACTAAAAGAAATTATAGTGTTCCTTTTTCTCCTCTCTTTAGTCCCATTGATTAAAAAGAATAAATACATTGCCGACTCCAGCATCCTCGGAAAATTAAAAATACTTTTTTTATGCGGTTTATCTCTTTTTTTAATTTTTATTTTTTTGGGCTTTATGTTTCCTCGAGGAGAAAGTGATTACTTAAAAGGCATTGTTGACAATCCTTCTCTTAACTTTATCCTGTCCGGTTTTGTATCTCTTTTGATAGGAGCAATATGTATTGTCATTATAGTTATGCTTTATGAACTTATTATTTTTCACAGAAAAAGGATCACCATTTTAAATTTCAAGATTCTTATCTTGCTCTCATTTGCATATATCGTCTGGACAAATTTCAAAGGATTTTCTTCAGGGCAGATTCCTGAAGATATATTAACTGGTAGACCAAGAAATGTTTTGGGGATTTTGGCTTATATATCAATTTTTCTTAATTCATTTAAAAGTTCCTGGGTGACCTTCTTAAACAGAAAACAAAAATATACTGTCCTCATTTGTTCGACACTTGTAATGGTGTTTTTGGGCATTGGAATAAATTTTCCAACAAAAAATGTCGCTCCTTATTTCAACCTATCTGTGGGTACACTCCAAATTCTCACTTGGTACTTCTTTTTGTTATATGCAGTATTTTCTTTTATAAATATTTTGCTTCACCTTCCCAGCGCCGGAATTTTCGATAAAAAGGTTAAGCAGCTTTCTTCTCTGCACCAATTGAGTAGCTCTGTCGCATCTGTTCTGGAAATAGATAAGCTTCTCAAAGAAATTGTCAACCACACTTATAATATCACCAATTCCGACAGTATCTGGCTCCTTATTCAAAAAGATAAGAATAGTCCATTTACCATAGGGGCATCAAAAAATCTACTGCCCGAAGACAAAAATCTCATAAATCTTGACCCCGAAGGTTTTTTAAACAATAATATCATCAAATCGAAATCTTCATTGATACTGAATGAACTTAAGAAAGAATTGTTTATTTCTGGAATTTCAAAAGGTTCTTTAATTGGAATTCCTCTTATATCTTCAAAATTAGGAACCATTGGCATCCTTTATGCTAAAAAAAATAATAATTATGGATATAGTGAGGATGAAGATTATATATTAAATGCCTTTGCAAACCATGCTGTTGTGGCTATTGAAAACGCAAGGTATTTTCAGGAATCACTCGATAAAAAAGAACTGGAGAAGGAACTTGCTGTTGCAAAAAGAATTCAGGAAACACTTCTTCCTAAAAACATCCCTTTTACTAATGCTGTTGAAATCGCGGCGGTAAATCTACCCTGCAGGGAGGTTGGCGGAGATTATTATGACTTAATTAAAATAGACGAGGAGAAGCTTGGAGTGGCAATAGCGGATGTATCTGGGAAAGGGATACCTGCCTCCCTATTAATGTCCAATCTTCAGGCATGCCTTCGAACACTTTCAAAAGAAAATTTGACTATAAAAGAAATAGTTACAAGGATTAATAATATTATTTATGAAAATACCGATGAATATCAGTACATAACATTCTTCTATAGTGAGATTGATACGAAAAACAATAAAATTACTTTCTGTAATGCAGGGCATAATCCGCCGATATTATTAAGAAAAGGTGATTCAGAAATACTGTTGAAAGAAGGGGGAATAGTCATCGGCTGGATGCAAAATGTGACTTACCAACAGCGGGAAATCGAAATCAGGTCGGGGGATCAAATAATTTTTTATACCGACGGTGTGACGGAAGCAATGAACAGCGAAGAAGAAACATTTGAGGAATGGCGTTTAAGAAAAATAATAAAGGAAAATGCGAAAAATCCACCCAAAATTATCATTGATGAAATTATTAAAGAAATAAAAGTTCACATCGCCGGCTCATATCAAATCGACGATCTGACTCTAATTATAGTTAAGGTTCAATAATAATATCCTTTCGTGTAATACATTACTTCTCAATCCTCTGAGCATTTCTTCATCATTAAAAAGGTAAAAATTTTTGTCTCTTTGAAAATTTTTCTTTGTGCGAAAGAATAAATTAAATTTTAATGATTTTTATACTTTTATTATAAATACTATTTTCATCCATCTAATTCTATTATTTTATTTTAAATAATACAGGTAATAAGATTAATCACTGAAATTAAAGGAGAAATAAATTGGATTTAATAATACGAGTTAAAGAAATCAAAGGTAATTGTTCTGTTTATAAGATTAATGATAGTTTTAAACTTGAGGATGGATATAGACTGGTCTCAAAAATACCTATTTGTATGCATTCTCTTACATCCTTACTACCATATTATAATGTTCTTAAAGTTTCAGAACCGGGGAAATGGGGTTTGGCAGGAGTCGAGGATAAAACAAAGTCATATCTTCAATGCTCGGATCCTTATGAATATACTGGTGGTGGAACAGTGATATTTGAAGTAAGCAGAGTTGAACAATAATAAACGTAATTTGATTGGAACTAATCTTAATAATTCTAATTTCCGTTAATAATTGTTAATTCTCCCAGGAAACCCATATTAATTTTATTTAGGAATTTTAAAAGTCAAATAAAAATAAAGATAATCCTAAAAAATTCTCTTCTATTGAATTTTTTTTTCATTTTTTTTTCTATAGTCTTCAATAGCAGACTTCAGACCCTCTTCGGCGAGAACAGAACAATGCATTTTTACTGGAGGAAGCCCATCGAGGGCTTCGGCTACTTTTTTGTTGCTAATTTTTAATGCCTCATCGAGTGTTAAACCTTTCCCTTTAATCATTTCTGTAACCATTGAACTTGTAGCAACAGCAGCCCCACATCCGAATGTTTTAAATTTAATATCTTCAATGATTTCGGTTTCTTTATTGACTTTTATCATAATTTTCATAACATCACCACAGACAGGATTCCCGACAAGTCCGACTCCATCTGCATCCGGGATTTCGCCCATATTTCTTGGATTGTTGAAGTGGTCCATTACTTTTTCACTATACATCATTTTTTATCACCTCACTTTGAAATTTGTTCTGCTCAATTTTAATACAAAAAAAGAAAAATCTAAACACAATAATAAATCCAAAATTCAAATTTCAAATATTATAAACATATTTTAATATTTAGAATTTAGAATTTAAGTCATATACTTTTTAATGTCTCTTTCTCGGTCCAGCCCCTTCAGGGAATGGAATCTCAGAGGAGAATGGTGACATCTCTCTTAATGATTCGATTATCCCAGGCAAAACCGAAAGAACTTCATCCATCTCCTGTTTTGTATTTTCTTTCCCGAG
>Ga0114920_10001146_pt1 | contig 12082 bp, 10 predicted proteins | sample ChitaG_FD_88683 | JGI IMG/M metagenome (GOLD analysis project Ga0114920, IMG submission 88683) | Deep subsurface microbial communities from South Pacific Ocean to uncover new lineages of life (NeLLi) - Chile_00310 metaG | ecosystem: Environmental > Aquatic > Marine > Oceanic > Sediment ... | reverse complement strand
TGCGCTGCACCTCAAGAAGCTGAACCCCCGGATGAATGTCTTTGTGCTCCACCGGGATGTGAGAACCTATGGCCTGAGGGAGGATCTCTACAGAGAGGCCCGGGAAGCGGGGGTTGTGTTTATTCGGTTTGATAATGAGAGGGAATTTACCGTCGACAAGATTGATGAAAAGCTCTCCGTTCGGTTTACCGATTATACCCTGAGGCGACAAATACAGATTGGGACCGACCTTCTGGTTCTTGCCTCCGCAACAGTACCGAGAGATGAAGAGTTCCTGGCCCAGCAGTTCAAGATACCCCTTAATCAGGATGGGTTTTTCATGGAGGCCCACGTAAAACTCAGGCCCGTTGATTTTGCAGTAGATGGGGTGTTTCTGTGTGGTCTTGCCCATTCTCCCAAATCCATTGATGAATCAATCGCACAGGCTCAGGCAGCCGCTGCACGGGCAGTAAGCCTGCTGGCACAGAAGACCATTCACACCAGTGGAACCATTGCGGTGGTCAATCCCCTGTATTGCAGTAGCTGTGGTGTGTGTATAGCCATCTGTCCCTTTAAGGCACCGGCATTCGATGAGAAAACCGGCATAGCAGAGATTAACCCGGTGCTGTGCAAGGGGTGCGGTCTGTGTGTTGCCTCGTGCAGATCGGGCGCCATACACCTTAATGGGTTTGATGAGGGCCAGATTATGAGTATGATTGGTTGATCGGCTGGTTACTTGTTGCTGGTTGCTGGTTTCTTGTTTCAAACGGATAAGGCAATTGAAAAATTCTGAATTGACAATTGAGGAACAATGGATACCGGAATTCAAGGATTTGAACGCAATAAACACAACAAACTCAAAAGACACAACAAACGCTTTTGAGGGAAGAGGGGAATACCATGAATGATTGGGAACCGAAGATCACAGCCTTTCTGTGTAGTTGGTGTAGTTATGCTGCCGCTGACTTAGCTGGAATAAATCGAATGCAGTACCCTCCAAACATAAGGCCCATTAGGGTCCCGTGCTCTGCAAGGGTAAGTCCTAAATTCATATTATCGGCCCTGATGCATGGCTCTGATGGTGTATGGGTTTCAGGGTGACACCCAGGAGAGTGTCATTACCTGGAAGGTAATTATTACGCCAGACGAAAATTTGCACTTCTAAAAAACCTGCTTGAACATTTAGGGATAGAACCAGAAAGGGTTCAGTTCTCATGGATATCATCCTCAGAGGGGGGAAAGTTCGCAGAGGTAGCAACAGAGGTAATTGAAAAGGTACGTGAAGTTGGTCCTGCAAAAAGGCTTGTTAAAGAGAGGGCCGAGGTGGCTTAGCAATGAAATATACCGATAAGATAAGAGAGATAGCCAAAAAAATCTTAGAGGAAAAGAGTGTAGATCTGGTTATGGGTTTTAAGAAGGGCACACTCCCCATGATGACAGAGCCTGTCATAATACGGGACGCAGAAAAAACCGAGCAGCTATACTGGGATAGCTTCTGCAACATGAACCTCGCTAACTATCTTCCTAAACGAGAAGAGAAAATCGGCATAATCGCTAAGGGTTGCGATTCACGGAACATCGCTGTACACATTGTGGAAAACCAGATCAAAAGAGAACAGCTCTATATAATCGGAGTCCCTTGTGAGGGAATGGTTGATCGGAGAAAGATCATCTCCCTTTTGGGAGATAAGGAGGCAAAAGAGGTTATTGAATCTGACGGGGAAATCATAGTCAAAGGAGAGGGTTTTGAGCATGCTTTGAAGAGGAACGACTATTTGCAAGATAACTGCATGCGCTGTATGCACAGGAACCCAGTCATCCATGATGCCTTGGTAGGGGATTTAGTTGAAGAGAGAAAGGAGCCTGACCCTTATGATGACGTAAAAGACATAGAGGGGATGGGATCAGAGGAAAAGTGGGAATTCTTTTCAGATCTTATTAAAGACTGCACGCGCTGCTACGCATGCAGAAACGCCTGTCCCCTGTGTTACTGCCCTACCTGTTTTGTGGATGAGTCCGATCCGCAGTGGGTAGGAAAAAGCATTGATCCCACTGACACCATTACCTTTCATATCCTGAGGGCATACCACTGCGCAGGCCGCTGTACGGACTGTGGCGCATGCGAACAGGCCTGTCCGGTCGATATAAAGGTCAGGTCCTTTACAAGAAAGCTAAATAAGGATGTTCTTGATCTCTATGGCTCTGAGGCAGGATTGAGCATCGAAGAAAGGCCACCCCTTGATACCTATAGACCTGACGATTATGATGCATTTATCAGATAGGAAAACTATGGATTTTCGACTGAGGTCCTAATGAGCGACAAAGTAATCAAAAAAGAAGAATTACCGAATGTCTTGAAGACATTGAAAGAAACTCACGAGGTCTTTGTTCCCGTTAAGGAAAAGGACTTTTATCGGTTTAAGGTCTTAGAGGATGAGAATAAGGCAGACCTGAATTTCATCAATACACGCCTTTCGCCAAAATCATTACTCTTTCCGCAATCAGAGAGGATGCTTGAGTACACCCTCGATGAGGCAGACGAAAATGCATATGTCATGAAGGAATCCCCAAAAGACTATGCACCTACGGTAGTAGTAGGCATGAGGCCGTGTGATGCTAAGGCCTTGCGATTGGTAGATGTTAACTTTGTTAACCCCGAATTCAAAGATCCTTGGTGGGCCAGGCGCCTAGAGTCTTTGACACTCATCGGTCTTGGATGCAAGGAACCCTGTAGCACCTGCTTTTGCACCTCTGTTAATTGCGGGCCCTTCAATGAAGAAGGCCTCGATGTTCTTCTCTTTGATCTCGGAGAAAGCTACCTAGCCAGGGCAATCACAGAAAAAGGTGAGCACCTCTTGAAATTGGCGGGGGTGGGTGAGGGTGCAACCAGCGGTCTAAAAAAACAGGCTGACGAATCAAAGGCAAAGGCTGAGAAACAGATAAGCAGTCATGTACCCACCGACAAGCTCAAGGAAAAAAAGGCTATCGATCTCTTCGATGCCTCTTTCTGGGATGAGGTTGCATTTGCCTGTCTGAATTGTGGAACGTGTACCTTTTTATGCCCTACGTGCTGGTGTTTTGACATACAAGATGAAGTTAATAAGAAGAAAGGGGACAGGATCAGGAATTGGGATAGCTGCATGTTTCCGCTTTTTACCCTTCATGCCTCCGGGCATAACCCAAGAAGTGAGAAGGTGCAGAGAGTCAGGCAGCGATTCATGCATAAATTGAAATACTATCTGGATAAGTATGATAACGGGGTTGCCTGTGTTGGCTGTGGAAGGTGTGTTAAATACTGCCCGGTAAATATTGATATCCGAGAAGTCTTTGATCTTATGAATGAGTTATGACTAAGAAGTAGGGAGTAAGCACTAAGCAGAAAAACAATGTTTGCTGCTTACTGCATACTGCTTACTGCCTACTTTCAACAACAAGGAGGTTTAATTGCCAGATAATCCATATCTCCCTTACCAGGTTAGGATTCAGCAGATCATTACTGAAACCGAGGACAGGAATCTAAAGACCTTTAGGCTCGTGTTCCTCAACAAGGATGACGAGGAACAGTTTGAGTATATCCCTGGACAGTTCTGTGAACTCTCTATAGCAGGCAAGGGTGAGATACCCATTGGTATAGCATCGTCTCCCACAGAAAAGGGATTTCTCCTTTTCACGGTCAATAAGGCCGGCGTAGTAACCAAATACCTGCACAACATGAATGAGGGGGATATAATCGGTGTCAGGGGGCCCTTAGGTAACTGGTTTCCCTGGAAAGAGATGGAGGGGAAGAATGTGTTGGTAATCGGTGGTGGATTTGCATTCACTACCTTGAGATCGAGTATCGTTTACATGCTTCATCCAGAGAACAGAAACAGATTTAAGGATATCACCCTCGTTTATGGGGCACGATCTCCCGGCCTGTTGCTCTACAGGGAGGAACTTGCTGAATGGGAGAAGAGGGATGACATACATGTCCACATCACTGTTGATGCCACCGATGATCCAGACTGGCCCTATAATGTCGGTTTTGTGCCTGCTGTCACAGAGCAAAAGATCAAAACCAGTGAGAATTCTTATGCCCTGGTCTGCGGCCCGCCTATTATGATCAAATTCACGCAACCAGTGCTTGAGAACGTTGGGTTCACACCTGAGCAGATCATTATGTCGTTGGAGATGAGAATGAAATGTGGAATCGGGATCTGTGGCAGGTGTAACATCGGCGATCAGTATGTTTGCAAGGATGGGCCTGTGTTTTCCTTGGCCCAGCTTAATGAATTGCCAAAGGAATACTGATAGTGTCAGTGCCTAAAGAGGGCTGATACCTGAACACTTACTTGAATTCTACCTTTGGTACCTCCTTTGCTTCAGGTGGTGCTTTGAAAAACTCCGCCCCAGTAAACCCAAACATTCCTGCCATGATATTGGTGGGAAAACTCCTGATCTTTACATTATGCGCCCTTACTGCCTCGTTGTATCTTCTTCTCTCAACAGCGATCCGGTTTTCGGTGCCTGCCAGTTCATCCTGGAGCCTGATAAAGTTTTGATTCGCCTTGAGATCTGGGTATCTCTCTACCACAAACAACAGCCTGGACAAGGCAGATGAGAGTTCATTGTTTGCACCTATCTTATCCTTTATGTTTGTCGCGCCTCCCACCTTGGACCGCGCCTCGGTTACTCGCAAAAAGACCTCTTTCTCGTGCTTGGCATAGCCTTTAACCGTTTCGACATAGTTGGGTATGAGGTCATACCTTCTCTGAAGCTGGTTTTCCACCTGTGCCCATGCACCTTTTACCCCCTCGTCCGATTGAACCAGACTGTTATACATGCCTTTGATAGAAAAAAAGAAGGCGAGAAGAATAACTACAATAACCAGGCCTGCTATGGCCAGTGCCTTGCCTGTTTTTCCCATAATAACCTCCAAAAATATTTTTGTGAAACCACAGACACACACAGACTAACACAGACAAATAGTTCCGCCAAATATAAGCGGAACTATATTAACCATCATGCCCTTTCCCAAAGGGACTCTCGTCGCACCGGGACGGAGCGGGCATATTTGGAATCATCCAAAGGTGTCATCGTTAGACAGGCTGTTGCCGAAATCCCTTTTCGCTTGCTCTAAAACGTTTTTTGATAAATCTAAGGCTCGTTCCAGGCGATGTCAAAACTCGCCTTTAGGGCTCAAACAGTTGACATCGCTTATCTTCCACTTCGCCAAGATTTCTTGGCAAAAAACCTTTTAATGACCGTTCAAAGGGATTTCCGTTTGGGCAACAGCCTGTAGATTCATAAAGCATCGGGTTTCATTCCACCTTTGTGGATTGCATTTTCTACTCAGCCAGTCCAGCCCAACAAAATGTCTATATCCGTCTGCGGAGGTCTGCGGTTAATTTATCTTAGTATCCATCTGATCGACCTGGGTTGATAATCCTCTGATCTCACTAATGTATTTCTGAACGATTTCTTTCAGGGCACCTCTGTCCGATTTTTTCTCTCCTCTCTTTATATACCAGAGGGTCTGGAAAATCTCCCTGTCGAGCCCGAAGCTTTGGATGGTAGCGGAGACAACAGCCTCATTCTTTTCTGGTACCTCATCTCCTTTGAGGTAAAGTAATGCCTTGAAGATAGAGATGAATGCTGAAAGGGATTGTGCTACAAGCTCCCGCAAGAGATGACTCTTATTGTTTGCCCCCAAAAAGGACTCTCTCAGCAGGAGAAGCTTGGCCTTGAGCTCTCTCTCGCATTGAAGGCGGAGATCCTCTTTCTGAATAACTACATCCTTTAAGATATCTTCACCGTGGATAACCTGGTAGGCTGATTTGATGTTAAAGAATTCTAAGGGAAAGGCATCGAGGGATGATTCTACATATCCTCTCGTCATAACCAGGGGCACCCGAACGTTCCTTTTTCGCCATTTAGCTACGGCATCCGTCGCATCACCCAAGCGCTCTATTCCGTTATCGGACAAAACAATTAGAAGATTGATGTCTGATGTTTTCGGTACGTATTCACCCCGTGCACCACTCCCATACAGGATAATAGCCACCAGATCATCACCGAAAAGGGCAGTATAGTCCTGTTTAAGTTCATCAAATATCTCTTCAGGCCTGTTAGGTATTTTTCCCATATCTGTACCTCAATATTTTTCAGGAATTTGGAACTCTCATTCTATAGAACATAATTGGTCCATAACTGTTCATCACGGGCACGGCCCGGGGCTGTTTCGGAAAGGCCTGCCCGCCATCGTCCCGCTTTGCGGGACTCAGGCGAGGCGGGCGGGCGATATCGAGTTTCCAAATTCCTGATCTTAAAAGCCTCCACTTGCACCACCGCCCCCACTCATTCCACCTCCAAACCCCCCAAAGCCTCCTCCGAATCCTCCGAAACCGCTGTGTCCGCCAAAACCTCCTCTTCCGCCACCGAGCATTAGTAAGAGAAATAAGGTACCAATACCCATATGTCGGGACCTTGCGAGGATCCAAAATACGAACAGCAAGAAGAGAAAAGGGAAAATACCAAAAGAGAAACCACGTCCCCTTGATGGAACTCTTTTCGGGGCAGGGGGTATCCCCGTCAAGGTAATTCCCTTGTCTTTAGCTATAATACTGGCTGTGGCGTAGAGACCATTTAAGAGACCAAGTCCATATTCTCCCTTCTTCAGATAGGGAACCATGGCCTGATCTCGTATCTGGCCAGCCAACCCGTCAGGTATGATCCCCTCGAGGCCATACCCGACCTCGATCCGGACCTTTCGCTCCTTGAGGGCAACAAGGAGCATAACTCCCTTGTCTTCCCCCTTTTTGCCGACACCCCACGCCTCATAAAGCCGGTTGGTAAATTCATCTATGTTAGCACCACCAATATCCTTGAAAGTGACTACGGTCAGGGTTGCCCCTGTTTTATTCAGAACCTCGAGGGCAAGGACGTTCATCTTCTGTTCGTAGTCGGGAGGGATAATGCCTGCAAAATCATTTATCAGGCCCTGAGGGGAAGGGAGCTTTCTCTCGGCCCAGCCAAAGGTGACAAAGGAAGGGAAAAGGAACAGGATGAGTAGTACGAGTACACACCTAACATGTTTTCCGGTCTTATCTATCACAGGTCCAAACCCTTGAGTTCTTGTACGAGTGCTCTCTGTTTTTTGTCTAATTTTTTCGGTACCCCAACATGTATCTTGACATAGGCATCTCCTCGACTGGCCGCACCCATGCGAGGTAAACCGTGCCCCCTCAGTCTCATTTTTGAGCCGCTCTGGGTTCCGGCAGGAATCTTAAGGTTAAGCCTTTTGCCGTCGATAGTTCGCACCTCAATCTGCGTCCCCAATGCTGCATCTGTAAATTTTATTTCTCTACTTATGTATAGATCATCCTCTTGTCTCTGGAAGATAGGGTGATTCAGGAGCCTTATCTTTACATAAAGATCTCCTGGAGATCCTCCCTGGGGTCCTGGCTGACCCTTGCCAGCGAGTCTCAATTTCTTTCCATCACCTATCCCAGCGGGAATCTTAACCTTAATCTGGTGGTTTACTCCATCTAAATTGTAGGTGATAGTCTTTTCCTGGGTCTTGATTATATCTTCAAGGTGTAACGAGAGCTCATACACGAGATCTTGGCCTTTCAAGCTCCTCGTGCGATCGCCATAGCCTGTAGAAAAAGAGCCAAAGGGATCACCCTTTGACTGGTATCTGGTGCCTTGAGTTGCTCCGGAGAAGATGTGGTTAAAAATACTTGAACCTCTGCCCCTCTTCCTGCCGCCGATATTTCCAAACCCAAACTCCCTGAAAATATCGCTGAAATCAAAGCTACTGAAGATATCCTCCTGGCTATACCTCTGCTGGAAGCCCTCAGATCCGAACATATCATACTGTTTTCTTTTCTCAGAATCGCTTAAAACAGCATAGGCTTCACTTATCTCCTTGAATTTCGCCTCAGCAGCCTTGTCACCCTTGTTCCTATCAGGGTGGTATTGCATCGCCAGTTTCCGGTAGGCTTTCTTAATACCCTCAGCGCTGGCAGATTTCTTTACCCCAAGTATTTTGTAGTAATCCTTGCCGGACATCTCTCTCGTAAGATAACTTTCTTGTATTATTAGTAATGACAAACTCGCAAAAAGTGTTTTGCGAACGAGATTGAGCGTTTTGGGAGAAAATCGCTTGAGATGTTCAGCGTTAAGAAATGCTAACTGTCTGAGGGCATTATACCGAGTTTTAGCATTTTAGCTGAAAGTCTTAAGTGCGCCCAAAATGCTCACGGAGCGAACAAAATCGACTTTTTGCGAGTGCATCAATAATATGTCTTAAATAAAACTATATGCTGAATATAAGCAGACTCACTACCAAAGTCAAGAAGGCGGGCTCCCCCTCAGGGCTCAGTCATTTAAAATGGTAACTAATTGAATCGGCATCATATTCTTTCTGAACTATTTTCTCTAAAATTCGAAACTCGAAGCACGAAATTCGAAACAAGGGATATTTTATAAGCTTCAAGCGTATACGGCGTAACTACCGGAAATGTTTTGGTAATTTGACCTGCCCGCAATGCCTCTTTGCTATTCCAACGAAAAACCACTAGATATTATTTGTCTGACGACTATCTGCCTTGTACCGTTGATAATGCATGGCAGGCGGGTATTTGGATTTTGGAATTGTTTCGTATTTCGATATTCGGATTTCGGATTTAGTCGTCTTGAAAATACATCTATTTGCTTAAGTTAGATTTTACTTTGACGTTGCCGTGGCTCCTCCATCACGGTAACGTCAAAGTCCAGGGTCTTGATATCTTGTACTATGATGTGGCCCTGCTCCCCCTTGTAGATGTAGTTTTGGCCACTATCCCACCCCGCGCTGCCCAGGTAATGGTCACTGTCAGCCACTCCGGTTCGCAGGTTTTATACAAAAGATCGGCAATTTCCTCGGTCACGTATTCCTGCCAGTTTCTCTTGTTTCTCCACATCGTCAGATAATCACGTAATGATTTACCCTCCAGGATCTTATCTTTTGGTTTGTACCGTATCGTAACAACGCCTTGATCGTGGCGTTCTGACACAGGACAGAGGGATTGGAACTCTGGATACTCCAATTCAACCAGGGGGGTATGCTCTCTTGCAGGAAAGGTCGTAAGGGTGATCCCTTCAGGGATCTCAACCTTGGCATCAGATGCCTTTGAATAGTCGGTCATTAAAAATCCTTGGATATTGATTGAATATTCACCATACAAGTTAAAAATTGATTGCCAAATGTCAATACAGCACAGAACTTTTAAACAGTTACCTCACCGAGCCCCTTGCACTATCCAGCGTTTTTCAAACATACGCATACCCTTATCGAGAGGCTCCTTATTCGTCATAAGATTTACGATGATTGGGCACATATTTCACAAATTATTTGATTTTACTTGAAATGCATAAGATACTATACATAAGTATTTGAGACCATTTTAGATTCTTACATGCTCATTCTGAGAGATTATCTCTTAGATTTTAAGTATTACGGTAAATCATCAGGATAATGAAAAAATGTCAAATTCCAAAATCCAAATGTCCAATGAATGACAAATACACAATGTCAAAATTAGGTTATATAGTGATAGGAGACCGGTGTTTGATTAGAGAAACTCACTTTAATTTAAAAGCAACATTCTGGGTAGGTGCATTTTGGATTTAGGCATTCTTGCCCTGTTAGATAGCAAAGAAAGCAAGAATCGTAAGTTACCTTGTATAGATAGGTGTTAGGCCCTAAATTTAGAATCTGAATCCTTTATCTAACAGGGTGAAGATTTTGTTTGGCATTTGAGCTTTGACATTTGAAATTATAGGTTTGTAATTCCTTGGTTTGCTGTTGTCCAGCTTGAGAAATACTATGAAAATTTCAAATATTTTTGGTTAGTATTTACAGAGGCAGAGCTCAATTGTTATCTCACCGAAAGTACATTCTCATCACCGGATTAATTGCCTTAAGTATTCTTTCGGTTTTTTTGAAGAAGTGGGGTTCAAACCCTTGGGCTGAAAGGGAGCGGAGAGAACATCACGGCCTTATCAGGATTGACAAGTCTGCTATTCGCCCGGATGATGGGGACACCTTTTTTTACAAGGATTTTATCATAAGGGTCCTCGGCATAGATGCACCGGAGATTATCCATAAGGAACACGGGATATTTGAGGATCAGCCTTATGGTCGAAAGGCGGCAGCAATGACTGCGGATGTCTTGAAAAAGGCCACAGTTGTTGAATATCTTCCCTTTCAAAACGATAAATACGGCCGGCTTCTTGCGCATGTATTTGTTGACGAGGAACTTTTGGCTGTCCGTTTGATCAGAGCTGGATTAGCATATGAAACTATATCCTTTTACGGAGATAACGGATTTCCAGAGCTTGCAGAAAGGATATTAAAGGCTGCTCAGGAATCTCCCAAGCCACCATTTGAAAGACCTTACAGATGGCGCCGAAAACATCAGAAAAAGCAATGACAAAACAGGCACCGTATCTCGAGGTAATAACGACCCATATGAATGCCGATTTTGATGCCTTGGCATCCATGTTGGCCGCAAAAAAGCTTTACCCCGAGGCAAAAATGGTATTTCCCGGTGCCCAGGAAAAGAATCTGAGGAATTTCTTTCTGCACTCAACCTCTTATCTCTTTGATTTCCTCCGTATAAAGGATGTTGATTTTAATAACATCAAGAGGCTCATCCTGGTAGATACACGCCAAAAAAAGCGGATCGGCAAATTTAGAGAGCTATTGGGCAAGAAAGAATTGGAGATACACATATATGATCATCATCCCCCCTCTGAGGATGATATCAAGGGTGATTTTGAAGCTATCCAAGAACTCGGGGCAGGCACATCAATACTCACGGAAATAATCAGGAAAAAGGGTATCAAAATCACTCCTGATGAGGCGACCCTGATGGCACTCGGTATCTATGAAGATACTGGATCTTTTACCTTTTCTTCCACGAGGTCTGAAGATCATGAGGCTGCTGCCTGGCTACTAGAGCAGGGGGCATCGCTTAATACGATCTCTGATATGTTAACCAGAGAGCTGACCGCTGAGCAGGTGTGGCTCTTAAATGATTTGATGGCTTCTGCTACCAGAACCACTATCAATGGTATTGAAGTGGTTATAGCCAAGGCCAAGAGAGATCGGTATATAGGTGATTTTGCTGTTTTAGTTCAAAAGTTTATGGAAATGGAAAATCTCAATGTCTTATTTGCTCTCACCCAGATGGAGAACAGGGTCTATCTGGTTGCCAGAAGCAGGCTTCCAGAGGTAAATGTTGGTGAAATTGCCATGGACTTTGGTGGTGGAGGACATCCACAGGCAGCCTCTGCTACTATTCTTGATAAAACCCTCATCCAGGCAGAGGAAGATCTTACTAGGTTTCTCCTAAACCGGATCAATTTTGAGAGATTTGCCAAAGACATGATGACCTCTCCTGTCATCCACATATTACCGGACGCTTCCATGAGAGAGGCAGGTGATACCCTAACCAGGTACAATATCAACACGTTGATGGTTATTGATGAAAATAGAACCCTCAAGGGATATATCTCCAGGCAGGTGGTGGACAGGGCTATCTTCCTTGGCCTGGAAATGAGGCCGGTAACAGAGTACATGAATGTGGAATTTAGGCACGTAGGACCTGAAACTACCTTGAATGAGATACAGGATCTGATTATCAATAGCAAACTGAGAATTCTACCCGTACTGCAAGACAGCCAGCTGCTCGGAGTTATTACCAGAACCGACCTTTTAAGCATTCTGATAGAGAGGTCATCCACACCTGAGTTTGTTTATGATTCACAGGAGATCACGAGCTTTGTTCGGATGAAGAATATCAAGAATCTACTCAAAGAACGGTTGCCCGTTAAGATCACAACGCTCCTGAAGGAACTGGGAGAGATGGCGGATGAGCTCGACTTCAATGCCTATCTGGTTGGGGGTCTCGTAAGAGACGTTATCTTAAAGAGGAAAAACCTTGACGTGGATATCGTTATCGAAGGAGATGCTATCAAGTTGGCCAAAGCCTTTGCCCAGAAGAAGAAGGCCAGGGTGAGGAGTTACCCTAAGTTCGGAACAGCGGTTGTGGTTATGCCAGACGGCTTTAAGATA
>Ga0114920_10001145_pt1 | contig 12084 bp, 8 predicted proteins | sample ChitaG_FD_88683 | JGI IMG/M metagenome (GOLD analysis project Ga0114920, IMG submission 88683) | Deep subsurface microbial communities from South Pacific Ocean to uncover new lineages of life (NeLLi) - Chile_00310 metaG | ecosystem: Environmental > Aquatic > Marine > Oceanic > Sediment ... | reverse complement strand
GATATATCGCTTTTTAGTTAGTAAGGCTTGACCAAATGAGCTCCACGGTCATAATTTTGGGGAACGAGAAGGGAGGGGCGAAGGTCATAGCTGAGCAAAAGCTCTGGGAAGCTTCAGAGATGCCATGACCGAGGATAAGACGCCTCAGGGATTAGTATTTTATGGATAAAGAGCGGGAGTTTAGTTCCCTCCCGTTTGTTCTTTGGCGTATCTAACACACATTTCTGATTTGACAGTTACGGTAGAAGTTATTAGAGTGTGACAAACGATCGCGCACAAACGTGAACCCTGTGTTCGGGGATGTGTTCGTTAGACTCTGTTTTTAGAGGTATGAGCCAGAAGCATGGAACATACAGAAGGTAGATTCAGAGGGCACAAAAACCTTAATCTCTACTACCAGTGCTGGTTGCCAGCCAAAGATCCCGAGGCGATATTGCTAGTCGTCCACGGCGGGGCTGAGCACAGCGGGCGCTATACAAACTTGGTCGACTACTTCGTACCCAAAGGCTATGCCGTCTGTGGCCTTGACCATCGAGGGCATGGCAAGTCAGAGGGCTTACGAGGCTATGTTGAACGGTTCTCAGACTATCTCAATGACCTCAAAACCTTTTTCGATATAGTACATGGTGAGCATGGTGATACCAAGATTTTCCTCATCGGCCATAGTATGGGAGGAACGATCGCTGCCGCCTATACTGTCCATCATCAACATGAGCTGGCTGGGCTCCTACTTTCAGGGGCAGCTCTGAAGGTACCCTCTAACCGGTCGCCGGCACTGATAGCGGTAGCTCGGATGCTCTCTCTGCTGTTGCCGAAAATGGGGATCACTGTCCTTGATGCCTCTGCTATTAGCCAGGACAAGGCCGTCGTGGATGCCTACGTGACTGACCCTCTTGTCTACCGAGGCAAGATTCGCGCCCGCTTCGGTGGAGAAATGATTAAGACAATGCAGAAACTGCCGCGCCAAATGCCAAAGATCAACCTGCCTATCCTGATTATGCACGGCACCGCTGACCGGTTGTCTGACCCGGAAGGCAGTCAGATATTATATGAGCGGGTCAGCTCGAAAGATAAGACCCTGAAGCTCTATGAGGGTTTCTACCATGAAATTTTCAACGAGCCAGGACGTGAGCAGGTGTTGGCAGATATGGAAGCCTGGCTAGCCACTCACATCTGACTACGCCAAGTCCGTCTATCTGCCTGGCGATGGATAAGCGGTGTTCACAGGCAGCGACAACAACGTCTAATGACATATTTACGGTTCGCTTTGTTCAGGCATCAGCCATATCGATGCCGACAATACCCCCTCGTAGTAGAAACCTGAACAATTGGGCGAATTGTTACCCCTGTTTCCCCCAAGAGCCAAATCCTTTATCAAGATTACCCCGTTTATGCTCTTGCTAGCACAACCTCCCTTTCCAACCTTGTAACTACTTCATGAACGCACAGGGGTTCGGATGCACCATAAGCAAGATCGCTTGCAGCCTCCTCCGTCGCCTCTTGACAGCACATCCGTAGTGTGCTAGTATTCGTCCACTCCAATTCGATTCTCTCGAGGGATCATCCTCATAGATATCCTCATTTGTAGCCAGCCCCTGGCTCCGGTGGAAGGTGCCGTAAGGAGCTGCAGTTGCTTTGACAAGGCAACCGAATTGCTGTAGTATTGTCGCAAATTTCCAAATCGTTGCCTCAAGGGGGCTGATTTCTAGGGTAGGGGCCAGCGCAATCCAAGTCGAAGATAGAGATCGACCGTACGGTTGGGTCTCTTGACGTGTTGCTGACTTCGGCCACCTAGCAGATTCTCGAGAGGCTTTCCGGCAGAATCATTTGTAGGAGGTGTAAGATGGGTAGACCACATCCAAAACCGGGAGGACCAGAGCGGCCTATGCCTGAGGAAGAAGAGGAGTTTAAGGATGTTCCCCACGGTGGGAAGGTCGTTGGGCGCATCCTAAGGGAGCATGGGATAAAGTATGTATTCGGCATTCCTGGTGGCCATGTGTGGGCTCTGGACACGGGCTTTCACGAGTACGGCATAAGGCGAATTCACATGCGCCACAACCAGGCGGCAGCCTATGCCGCTGATGCCTATGCCCGCTGCACCCTTTCCCCGGGGATATGCTATGGGACTGCCGGCATGGGGGTCACCGATTCCGCCAGCGGGATAAATCAAGCCTGGCAGGCTCGTAGCCCGGTCATCGCCCTGTTCGGGATGCATCACTGGGATGGCAGTCGGCGTGGTGTCCTCCAAGAGGCCTATCCCAGCAAGATCTATGAATCGATGACCAAGTGGAGCGTCGATATCGATGACTGGCGCTTCATCCCCCTCTATTTGAACTGGGCCCTCAGGGACTGTAGGGTCTACCCCCCGGGCCCGATTTCCCTCGGCCTTACCATGGATGCCCTGGCATGGACTAGGAGCCGCAAGGACGCAATCGGCGATATACCCCACGCAGCCATGGCATCCCCTACCTTGGCAGAGGCCGACCGTGCCGCCGTGGCAAGGGCGGTGAAAATGCTTGTGGAAGCTGATAGGCCAGTCATCGTGGCCGGCGAGGGTATTCACTGGTCTGATGCCTCGGAGGAGCTCCTGGAGTTCGCCGAGCTGCTTCATATCCCGGTTCACACCAGAAGGATAGCCCGGGGGGCCGTCCCTGAGGACCACCCCCTGGCCTTCGGTGGGGGCTATCGGGGTCACTTCTGGGCAGAGGCCGATGTGGTCCTCACCATAGGGCTTCGGTTGGGCTGGTTCGAGTGGTATGGGCTTGCCCCCTCTTGGCCAGCTGGGGCGAAGAGGCTCGTGATCCATGAATCAGCCACCGATGGTTGGTCACCTCTGCCAACAGAGGAATTCATCGTCGGCAACCCGAAACTGGTGCTCAGGCAGATGATCGATTACGCCAAGGGCTATGTGAAGAGCTCAGACAGGTTGGATTGGCTGGAGCATCTGGCCCTGTGTCGCCAGGCCTACGAGGAGGGGCTCGCCGAAGATGAGGCCGAGTATGAGAACCAAAGCCGCATCCATCCCTGGGTGCTGGCCGGGGAGGTCGCCGATTTCCTGGACCCCAGCGCCACCATCGTCCTTGACTCCTTCCTGGGGAGCACCTATCTCACCGACAGGATAAAGGCAAGGTTTTCAGGACAGATACTCGATTCCGGGGAGGCTGGTGGCTTCGGCCACGGCATCGGGATGGGTATTGGCGCTCAGCTCGCTCGCCCCGGGAAGCCCATCTTTGTGTTGATGGGTGACGCCGGCATGGGGATCGGCGGCGGCGATGTGGAGACGGCGCTGCGATACAACCTCCCCATTGTCTACCTGGTGTGCAACACCAGCAGCTGGTATGGCGGGGTTGATTGTTGGTTTGAGGGCCAGATAGATTCGTGGCGAATGCTTCCTGACCTGCGCTATGACAAGATGTATGAAGCCCTTGGATGCCATGCCGAGCAGGTAACAGAGACCCAGCAGATCAAGCCTGCCCTATATCGTGCCTTCAACTCGGGAAAGACTGCCGTGGTGAATGTCATTGTTGACTCAAGGGTAGTGCATCCCTGGTTTGAGGGTCTGGCCTATCGTCTCGGGGTTATTGCCCATCAGCTGGATGTAGGGAAGATTCCCGAGCCTTATAGGTCTTATCTCCTCGAAGGGCGCACCCCAGAGGTAGAAGCGGAGCTTGCCAGGATCGGATTCCCACGCTCCCGGCCCAAGAAGCGTGTCATCGCTCATGACCTGGTGAAGTGCTGGTAGACTGGGAAGGACAGCAGGAGCACCTGTGAGGCTTTGCCCTACAGGGTAGTGATGATGCCTTGGAGAAGGAGGCTGGTTATTGATTGAAGGCTTAAGAGAGACACTCTTGGCTTCTATAAGAAAAGGGGAAGACCCACTTTCAGCCATCATTGGGCAAGAGGAGGCAAAGGAAAGCATAATAGTCTCCCTACTGGCGGGTCACCATATCCTGATAGAGGGGCCACCTGGGGTTGGGAAGACGACGCTGGCAAAACATATTGCCTCGTCCCTGCCCACTGTGGAAGCGGTAAAGGATTGTCCACATCATTGCGACCCTCAATCGCCCGTTTGTCCCCTTTGCAGGCTGAGGGTTGCCAACGAGGAGAAGCTAAACACGGTGACGGTCCCTGGGGAGCGGAGGTTTGTGCGCGTCCAGGGGTCTCCCGACCTTACTGCGGAGGACCTCCTGGGGGATATCGATCCCTCCCAAGCCTTCAGATACGGACCCCAGGATCACCGTGCCTTCACCCCAGGGAAGCTACTCAAGGGGAACAGGGGGATTGTTTTCTTTGACGAACTCAATAGGGTGCCCGAAAGGCTGCAAAATGCTCTCCTGCAAGTTCTTGAGGAGGGGATTGCCACCATCGGTACCTACGATGTGGACTACCCGGCAAGGTTCGTCATGATCGCCACCATGAATCCCAAGGAGCATGCCGGGGTGGAAGAGCTCTCCGACGTTTTGCTCGATAGATTTGAAGTGGTCAACATGAGCTATCCAGAGACAGCGGAGAGGGAGAGGGAGATACTCTTCCGCTACGGCAAGAGGATCGGGCAGGTGGAGGTGCCCGAAGAAGTCATGGACTTGATAGTGACTTTGGTACGGGCGACACGTGACGACCGGTGGGCACATGAGCTGGATCAAGGGGCTAGCGTGAGGGCTGGCCTCGCCCTTTATGAGAAGGTCCAGGCCGCGGCACTGCTCGGGGGGCGCCCCAAGGCGAGCGTGGATGATATCAGGGCCATGGCTGCCTCCTCCCTGGGGGCCAGGATCAAGCCAGCGGCGGATTCAAAGTACTACGAAAACCCCCTGGGTTTGATCAGCGATATTGTGGAAAAGGTCATTGGAGGTGACTAGATGCACCGAGGGATAACCGTCGCTATCTCCGGCAAGGGTGGTGTGGGCAAGACCGACCTCAGTGCGCTGCTCATCAGGTGCCTATCTGAGACGGGAAGCGTGCTGGCGATAGACGCAGACGCTGATGCCAACCTGGCACAGGCCCTCGGGGTGACCGTACACAAGACTGTGGGGGGGGTGCGGGAGTCCATCCTCAATGCCCCGGCTCGCAGCCCCATTGCTGCCGGCGGCAAGGGAATGGCCCTAAAGGACGAGCTTTATACCGTTATCGAGGAAGCCGACGACTTTGACATCGTGGTAATGGGTCGCCCAGAGGGGGAGGGCTGCTATTGCCCGGTGAACCACATCATTCGCGAGGTGATTGACACCCTGGGAAGAAACTACGACTTCACAGTGATCGATTGCGAAGCTGGTCTGGAGCATCTCAGTCGGAAGACCACCAGGGACGTCAACTTCATGATCGTGGTCACCGAACCCACCGCCAATAGCATACTTACGGCGAAGAGGGTGGAGGGGTTAGCAGAAGAGCTAAGCATCAACTTTGGGACCATCATGGTGGTGGCCAATAAGGTGACCCCTGAGATGAGGCCGGTGCTGGAAAGAATAGCCCAGGAGAACGGCATCGAGATAGCGGTCAACATCCCTTATGACCCAGCCCTGGCTGAGCTTGACCTTGTGGGCAGACCAGTGGTTGAACTGCCCCCTGACTGTCCTGCTTCCCTCGCCGCAGCGGAGATATGCGACATCATACTGGAATCTTGGCAGGAGTAGGAAACCCAGGAAGTAGTGGTTAGGGGCAACGAGCCCCTTTTGAATTAGGAAAGGAAAGGAGGAAGACAATGGTGCTTGACAAAATCGAGGTGGCAGAAGGAAGGGTATATCACTTACCCACTGACCTGGACGACCTCTACACTGGGCTAGAGGACATTGGAGTCGGCCCCCGATATGTTCGCCACTACCGAAAAGGGGAGTGGCACCTGGAGCTGGGTGGACCAAAGGTTGAGTACTCCGGCTTCGTGTATAGCGAGATCTACAACGAGCCGGGGAAGGTGGAGGATGGAAGGGTGGAGCTGGTGGGCCCTGACATCAACGAACTGCCCCCAGAGACGACTTTGCCCTTCGGCCTGATCGTCAAGGTCTACTCTCCCTGGCTGCCCCCTGAGATGAGCACTCTTGCTGAGCAGATTGCCTATGGGGGCATCCTCTACCTTGAGGGGATGATGATCAACGGTACCCGGGCTACCAGCTGGCTAAGGGTCAGCAAGGCGATGGCCCCAAAGCTAAGCTTTCTGAAGATAGCCCAGTCCATCCGCGCCTCGATCCTATCCTTTGCCGCGATAGTGGAGGGGGTGGAGATCAAGTGGATCATCGGCAGTCCTGAGGTGGGGGGCAGGCGGAAGATCGAGGAGATGCTCAAGGAGATCTTCCCCATATGGTGGGCGGTGGATTCCAAGTACATGGACGTCATGGAGGAGGATGTCGACGTATTCTATGGGTGCACAATATGCCGTCTCATCGCCCCAAACCATGTATGCATTCTCACCCCAGAGATGATGCCCTTCTGCGGCATTTTCAACTACTTCGCCGGTGAGCAGTATGAAATGGCAGACCCTGGCGGGATGATATTCCGCATTCCCAAGGGGGAGGCCATCGATGCGCAACTGGGTTCGTACACCGGGGTCAACGAGGCGCTCCTTGAGAAGTCGGGTGGCATGCACAAACACTTCAATATGCATAGCTGCATCAAGTATCCAACCACCAATTGCGGCTGTATGGAGGGCGCCTGCTTCTACATCCCTGAAGTTGACGGCATAGGGTTGGTGCACCGACGATACCCTGGGCTCACCCCCCTGGGCCTACCCTTCAGCAAGATCGCCGGGATGATGAGCGGCGGCATCCAAAATCATGGACTTAAGGGGACCAGCGTCCAGTCAGCAAGATTCCCGAGTTTCCTTAAGGGAGATGGTGGGTGGAACCGAATCGTGTGGATCTCCAATACCCTGAAGGAGGAGATTGCCGATGCCATCCCCGAGGAGGTCTACGAGAAGCTCGCAACGGAGGAGGATACAATCGATCCCCAGGAACTCAAGGAGTTCCTACGCCAGAAGCAACACCCCATCGTGGAGAAGTATTGGAAGGACGGCGAGCCCGTACCCATAAAGCTGCCAATGCCCGGGGAAGACTGGCCCGACTAATGGCTACCCCCTTCAGGAAGGAAACAGCTTGCTCAGAGAGGAGATTGCAGCTCGATTAGAGAAACTGGCGCTTGGGGAGCTCAAGGAGGGGGTTTTCGCTGGCATCCGGGTCAGGGATGATCAGAGGGATGCCCTGGTGAGCAGTCTTTGCGCCGGTCACCACATCCTCATCCTCGGTCCTCCGGGGTGTGGCAAGACGGTTTTGGCAACGAGGATCTGTGATATCCTCGGTGAAATTGCGGTTGTCCCTGACTGTCCGCTGAACTGCCCGCCACAAGACCCCCGGTGCCCTTGGTGCATTGAGGCCGGGCACCAAGGCCCTATGGAAGGTGAAATCCTCCCCGCGGGGGACAGGATAAAGAGGGTGCAGGGGAGCGATGGGCTGACCCCAGAGGACCTGATTGGGGACCTCGATGTGGAGATGGCCCTCAGCCACGGTATTCATTCCCCAGGAGCCTTCGTGCCAGGAAAGCTGCTACGCGCCAATCGGGGTTTCCTGCTCATCGACTTCATCGATAGAGTCCCTCCCAGGGTGCTCAACGTGATACTCTCCACCCTGCAGGGCGACGCCATAAACATCGGCACCTTCGATGAGTTCATTCCGCTAGACATACTGGTGGTGGCCACAGGCAGCGAGCGGGCGCTTCACAGCCTGCCCCTGGACATCGTTGAATGCTTTGATGTCGTCACCCTTGACTATGTGGCCAATAGGGAGGATGAGAAGCACTTGGTTGCGGAACACCTGCAGCAAGGGAGCAAGGAAGGCATGCTGCCGCCATCTACCATTGAGCAGGTGGTTCACATCGTGAGGGAGACCAGGACTCACATGGATGTGGAAAGGGGTGTTAGCACGCGGGGGGCGATCAGGTATGCGGAGGTCTTGGCCCACTCCCAGGAACTCGAGGCGGAGCATGAGGAGAAGTGGCTACGGGTGGCAGCTCTCACCTCCCTTCCTCACCGTCTCCTCCTTGCCCCGGAGGCTGATCTGGAGGGGAAGAGGAAAGACATTATCAACGATATTGTGGACCGGCTGAGCGGGGTGGAAACGGAGAGGGAGATGGTCACCCTCTCCAAGGAGCAAATCCTCGACCTGGTAGTGGAGATCGTAAGCAAGGATGATTTTCGGCAGCCGCTGAAGTACGGGGATTTTGGCCTGCTCTTGGCCCGGGTTCGCCGCTTTCCCGAATCCAAGCTGGCTCAGGCGGTGAGGGAGGCCATGGCGCGCCTCCAGGAGCTTTATCCGGAGAGATTTCGCTCCGACAATCTCACCCCGGACCTGCTCAAGGATCTGGAGGAAACGAGGAAGCGGGAAGCGGAGATAATGAAGATCGCTAGGGAATTGGAGGCGGAAGCCCTGGCGGAGGTCTTGGGCTTACTGGAGCGCAGGCAGGTTCTGCAACGGGGGACAAGGGGCTGGGAGCTGAGCCCAAGGGGGCTAACCTTTTTCCTGGAGAAGCTGGCGCCCAGGGTGTGGCAGGCCATATACAGCTGCGGATACGGGAAACACTCCACAGGCCGCAAGCTGAGCGCTGGCGAGGGGAGGGTGGTGGGCCTCAGGCGATATCGCTTCGGAGACCGCTATCGGGATGTCTCCTTCTCCGATACCGTCAGGCAGGCGGTGCGAAACCGAAGGAAGTCGCTGACCAAAGAAGACATCATGGTCACTATCAAGGATATTCGGGCCAAGATAGACATCGTCCTCGTGGTGGACCTCTCGGGGACGATGCACCAGCTCGACAAGTTTTGGTATGCCAAGGAGAGCGCCATCGCCTTATCCCTGGCGGCAACCCGCAGCGGAGACCGGGTGGGGATAGTCTCCTTCTCCAACCTGGCTGATGTTGTCGTCGACATAACAACTAGCCCCCATAGCATTACCAAGCATGTAATCGACCTTGAGGTGCACCGCAATGCCTTCACCAACATCGGCTCTGGGTTATTGAAGGCCCGCGAGCTCTTTGCTCGCCATCGCAGAGGGCGTGCCGGTCAGCACATTATCATGGTATCCGATGGCGATGCCACAGCACCTCATCCTTCCCCTCAGAAATACGCCCTCAGGCAGGCAGCTCGGGCGGCACGAAGGGGGATCACCATCTCCTGCGTATGCATAAACAGGGAGTCAACGGACCCTGAGCTGATGAGAAGGATAGCCAAGGTTGGAAAGGGGAGGATGTACTTTGTTGGCCCTGAGGGGCTGACCGATGCCCTGCTGGCGGAAAGATATGCCGCTAGCTTCCCATATTAGCGCGATAGCGAATAAGGAGGTGACTGAGATGGCTGAAGTGAAACTCTGCGGCGTTTGCGACAAGGAGGAGGCGGTAGAGACCTGTCAGGTGTGTGGTATTCCCCTATGCGCTACACACCTCAAAAGGATCGACATCGCCGAGAAGACCCCTGCTTCCGAGGTAACGATGGGGACCCACATATCGGCGGTGCGTCCCGGTGTGAGGACGTGGAAGGTTTGCCGCAAATGCATGATGGAGACCGAGTTCTACGATGGTGAATACTATTAGGTTTGGGCTAATGCTACAGCAAGGAGGTCGCAATGACTGAGGAGAAAGACTTCATCACCCTGGGTCGGATAAAGCTGGCCATAAGCCAGATAGTCCGTGACCCCCGCGGGGTGGAGGACTTGGTTAGGGAGGCGGTGGAGGAAGACTGGGCAGAACAGCGATATGCACGTTTTGACATCAAGATATTCCCCTTCCCCGATGCCTTTGACATGGCTGAGTGGGACCGGTTCCTTCTGGACAGGTATCCCCCGATGCACACCGATCCCCAGAACACCTGCAGTGACTGTCGCCTAGGCCCTTGCTCTCTGGAGGCAGCTAGAGGGAAGTGCGGACTGGAACTGGGACCGTATAAGGCCAAGCTGAGCCTGCGCTGGGCATGTCGCGGCTGCTTTAGCCAGATGATGGATAGCCGCGATCTTTTGAACTATGCCATAAAGGTACATGGCCGGGGTAAGGAGGTGAGTTTCGGCCAATTCGTGGACAAAAATGATCTAACCAGCATTCGATTGGTAACCGGCCTTGACCACAAGAACCTGGGCGACCTGGATAGGGCCCAGAGCTATGCCGAGGAACAGCTCACCAGGCTCCTCACCGCCAGCTTCACTGGGGTGGGAAGCGTAGACGACTTTGAGGAGCTGGCGTTCCATGCCGGCTCCATCCTTTTCGTTACCCAGAATGTGGCTGAGCTGGTGAAGGTAAGCGCCTTTACCTTCACCAATGCTGGCAAGGAGGAGATCACCGAACTCTATAACTATCCCCGGGCCAACAGGCAGACGGGATTGGGGTCGGTTGACCGGTCCAAGCCGGTGCTGGCATTCATTGGCGATAGTTTCCTCCCTTCCTGGGTTGCCCTGAACCTTCTCCGGGAGAAGGGGCTCCATGAGCAGGTTGAGCTCTGCGGCATCGGCCCCGCCGGTGATGACGGCATCCGCTTCTACCCCGATTTCCGCAACCTGGGCCCGATTTTGCAGGGGCCCAAGATAATAAGGAGTGGTATCGCCGATGTCATCGTAGCTGGCACTGCCTGTATCCCCCTGGATATCCTGGGGGACGCCCAGCGGGTGGAGACCAAGGTCATCTGGACAGGTCGGGAGCAGAGCCTGGGGCTTGTGGATCGCATCGATGACCCGGTAGAGGACATTGTCAAAGACCTGGTTGCTGGCGCTCCGGCGGCGTGGATACGGGACCCCGAGAAGGCAGCCAAGGTGGCGGTAGAGGTGGTGCAGCAGGTGAAGCGCAAGGGGGGCTATATCCTGTCCGATGGCGAGGTAAAGGCAGAGGCTGGCAAATGCCGGGACGATTGCGACCTGTGTTTCACCGTGTGCCCCAATAGCCTGCTCCTGAACAAGGCGGTGAAGGCGGCCAAGAAGGAGGGGACAAAGGCCCTTTGCGAGGTGGAGAAGGGGTGCTACCTGTGTCGTAAGTGTGAGGAGGCGTGCCCCGAGAAGATTCGCCTCCTGGACATGCTGGTAGCTGCTCAGGAGCTGCGAGCCCCTGAGGACCAAGCGGTGATGCGGGCGGGGAGGGGAACGGGAACGCGAAACGAGAGCGGGGCATTTGCCTACACTCTGACAACTGGCCTCGGTTGGAATTACGTATTTGGCTGCGGGGATGCTCACATCGACGATATTGCCTGGATCGTCAACGAGCTCGTTAGCTACGCTTCTATCGTCTGGATCGCTGGCTGTGCTGCCGTCCAGGCGGCTCGCTACTTCGATGAGACAACCCAAAAGCACATCTTCCGCATGTATCCCGCCGAAGCCATGCCCAGGAACCTGATCAACTGCGGGGCATGCAGCGCTACGTCTCTGGTAGCGGATGCTTACCTCAAGTGGGCTCGCCTGGGCGCCTATGCCTCCGTCTACGGCAACATTTCCGAGAGTGCGGATGTCATGCATACCTTGTGGTACCCCAGTGCCATCATCTGGGGAGCCCTCCCCGAGAGGATGTATACCGTTGCTGCCGCCCTTGTTCGACTGGGTGTACCCACGATCGTGGGCCCTGCTTCAGGCTTCGATTGGAAGCGGTTCATGCTCTCAGACCGCTGGGATTGGCAGAAGTGGTGGGGCTATGACGTCTTGGAGCGTCGTAAGAAGACCATCGAGCCCAACAGGAAGCACATGCTCATCCCCGTGGAGACCAAAGAGGAAGCGGTGGTGATGGCGGCGGCTGCAGACTTCTGGGCCTGCTCGCCCGCAGGCGCCTGTGCCCAAAAGCTCGAATTCTACGTCGATAGGTCCGAGCGCTTCTGGGGGCAATGGCCTGACGACTGGCAGAAGTTTATCCGCGGTCCCTTCGACTTTGCCACTAGACAGAAGGCGCGCATGATAAAGAGACTGGGCGAGGAGTTCGGCTGGGAGGTGTATCGCACCTCTGTTACGAAGGCAAGGCACCCTGATGGCAGGCTGATGGGATGGACCGAGCTGCACCCGGAGTTCAGCGCTTCCGATGGCAGGGTGTTGACAATGCTTCCGCACCGGATCAGGAAAGAGCCGCTAACGTTGGAGGGAGGTAAGGAATGAG
>Ga0114920_10001144_pt1 | contig 12087 bp, 16 predicted proteins | sample ChitaG_FD_88683 | JGI IMG/M metagenome (GOLD analysis project Ga0114920, IMG submission 88683) | Deep subsurface microbial communities from South Pacific Ocean to uncover new lineages of life (NeLLi) - Chile_00310 metaG | ecosystem: Environmental > Aquatic > Marine > Oceanic > Sediment ... | reverse complement strand
GTACGATCTTTGCTTTGGTTTTGCTGTCCCACCGACGTCGCTTCATGACTGATCTCCTTTGTGAAATCAGCCACAAGATACTCCCTTATCAACCCTCACGCACTAATGGGGAGCAGTATAGCCTGACACCCTACAGACTATCCTTGTATGGCTATTTGTTGGCATCTTTGTTGTTGTAATACTGCTCGTTATAATTGCACCAAAGAAACTCCAGTTTACAGCGGAGGAACAAATAACCTGGAAAAAAATGCAGTTGGGAGACAATACAGTGAAGTTGAGTTATATACAAGGACAAATTTTGCCCGAAAAGCCGCCACAAAGCCTTGAAGACCTGCGGGAAGAGGAGAAATAATGGTTCTATTGATTGCATATGAGTTATTTGATAAAGCACGCGATCAATCCAAAATCGAAGGGACTATTAAGTCAGCCGGGACTTGGTGGCATCACCTTGGGAATGCTTGGTTGATAGAAACCAATGAGTCGCCAAAAGACTGGTTTAATAAGCTGGCTGAATATATTTACAAAGAAGATCACATTCTCATTACCAGAATATATCGAAATTATTATGGCTGTTTACCCAAAAATGCCTGGGACTGGCTGTTTAATAGGACATACTAATTAGTAATCTAATACGTTCCGCCAGTTTGCCGCTGTATCTGCAATCCCCGCCGCCATAGCGGGAGTCATGCCGAGACTCTGATGCACCCGGACAAAGTTGTAGTGCCAGAAATGTATGGCTATTCCGGCCTCAAGGCAATCGAAAGTCTTGGAGAATGCGTTCGTCAGCCTTGTGAACGGCTTGCACTGCGTTCCGATGACGATCACTTCACATTACATACCGGACTGTCAGGTTAAATCTTAACTGTTACACTTTTGTATGGCTCCCGAAAGTACATCCGACCCGTTGGATCAAGCAGGATGGGCTCGATAGCGGCGAACAAAACCGCGAGATCACCGAGGAAGCGTTCTTGTTCTTCCTTGCGTAACCTCTTTGCGAAATGCCGGTAGTATTCGATGCCACTGAATAGATTCTTCGTGAATTCGCTAAAATACTCCGGCACCCGGGTCGACAGATTCAGCACCCACTTCTCGACTTCCTTGCGGAGATAATCCAGATAGAGCATGAGTTCCCGGATGAACATGTGCGGACGGTCGGAACGAGTCAGGAGGGATATCCGGCCATAGATGTGGTTTACCATATCTTCCAGCGTGGCTATCTTAGAGAAGTTAACAATGTTTGGTCCGCAGCATATAGCCGGCGTCGCGTCAGGATTGATGCCCTTCTTTAAGATGGCTCCCCCGGCCAGGTCCTGGCAGAGACAACTTTTGCCCATCACTCCCGCCCGTAATGTGGATAGCTGTTTCTCCGAGTAGTTCTCGTTCAGCAGGTTCTTTAGTTTTCTCTCCTGGAAGGCACGTGAGGCATGGCAGAGCGGCGTCTCAGTGAGTTCCGTATCGGTAGCCAGGTAACCTTTCGGGCAACGGCTGCCGGGCTGGCCCTGATCGATGCGGCGGCGGCGGACATTCTCGCTCTCAGATGTGCGCAAATTCCAGAACGGAATGCCCAGCGGTGAACTGTCACTCAGGTACACATCCTGCTCCGTGGCCGCCATCAGTCGATTGAGATGGGCGGTGTCCACGTTGGTTACCTCGGGAACGAGCAAGAAGGGGGTGCCCCACCCGGTTCGGTCAACGTTGTAGTATTTCAGCAATAATCCGTTCTCCGCCGCCGTACCGATTCCGCCTTGGACTGTAACGCGCACATCCAAGGGGGTATCTATACGTATATATCCACCTGCCATCAGGGCTTTGGTGTATATCGCGAAAAGCTTTTCGATCAATTCCTGTTTTTTCTGCTTGAACTCCTCGAGAGCCGGCCCCATCAATACTCCCTTGGTGGCGAAGGCGTGACCACCACAATTGAGACCGGACTCAATGCGATACTCGGATACCCAAATGCCGCGTTTGGCCAGGAACTTGCCCTGCACCTCCGCGGAACGGTAATCACTGACTTTAAGAACGACTTTCTTTCTTAACCGGCCATTCTCGTCCGGCAAGAAATCCGTGAACCGGGTGAGATAGGTGTAGAGTCGGGGATTTGTGCCTGCCGAAAATATGATTGACGATTGCAGGTCGCTTACCGCATATCCGCGAAGAGCGGCCATTGCTAGGGCATATTCCGGAGGGAGTTTTTCCCCCTCGCGGTAAGTGTCCCGGTCCACCTTCGTCATGATATTGACATCAATGCTTCCCGGTCTGGCCCGGCGGCGTAAGTCCTGTTGCATACGGGACTTCTTTGCGGAATCGCTTTCGCCAACCATTTCCGTGTACGCTCGCTTGAGGGACGTATCCGGCAGCATCTCGAAATAACGTGTAATCTCGCTGCCCGGCGCAAAAGGGGAGGCTTGCAATACCAGTACTTGGCGTTGAACCAGACGGTTTACCAGATTCAAATAGAGGGTTATGCGGCGGGCCCGGGAATCTCTATGGTGACTCGGAATCGCCTCGTAGGGCTCGCCGGCCTTTGCGGCGTGGAATTTCCGTATCTGTTCGATCAGGGCATCGTCCATTATTGAAATGACCGATGATATCCCGTACTTCGCTACATATAAAGGCGTGTCAATGGTGAACCCCGTGCCTAATACAGTGATATGAAACGAGTGTTCGCTTTGGGAAGCGCTTCTCATATCGAATCCTCTTTCACCAAGCGGTCTGGCGCGCTCACCGGTCAGGGTCTTTGGCCCTTTGGATAAACGCATTCTTGTCGGGCAAAGTGCCATTGCCCCGTTCGAGGTCATGGAGCATGAGATCGGCAACCATCTCCCGGTTCATGGGAGTATCCGGGGGTGGGACACGCCAGCGGAATCCCGATCCGATCGTATCTCTGATCCCTGCCTCATACTCTTCCCATATACCGGCATGACTTTCAGCCACACCTTATTCCCCCGCTCCGACTGCCGTCTCGGCCATACTCACCGACGTTCAGATGTAATCCCCCTTTTGCCTGTTTCTTTGCGCCGATTGGTTGACGTGGCCGGCCTCTGGCTTTTCATCCACTCGTTGATCCCCTCCCGGTCGAAGCGCCATTGGCTTCCGACTTTCGATGCGGGGATTTCCCGAACTTGAGCCATACGGTAGAGCTTCGTCCGGCCGATCTTGAGGTATTCGGCCAATTCATCTGAAGTCAGCCATTTGTCGTCGCCCATCCGGAACATCCCGTTTTCACCCCAAAGGTAAGGTTGATCCCGCTAACAAATGACAAAAAATGATAACATTCGTCAAGCAAAATATCAAGAATGGATTCTTCCCCGCCTGTATATCTGGTCTGCTCCCCGTACCCTGGTCCAGCCAGAGTGACAATTTTTTCGCTAAATTGGCCCAATCGAGGAAGGAAACCGGATGCACCAAAAATGGGGGCAAGTCCATCCCCTCCAATACTCCGTTATAGCGCTACACCGCATTATACCATTAATTATAATACTGTGGGATTCAAAGTCAAGATTAAGAAAGCCAACTAATTAGGAACTGTTGGTGCTCCTGCCAAAGCTTACGAATTACCACCCAGATATTGGCTCTGAGGCATTTCCATGTACAAAAACCGATTTACAGCGCCATAGAGCCCGGTTTCCTCAAAATGGTGTACATTATAGGTCAAATCTGCCTATTCCGCTGATTCCGACCACCAAATCCGGAGGAAGGCGATCAGTCATTCCGGTCGAAGCCGACCGCCCGTCGGAGCGGAGCGACGCGGTTTTTGGTTAAGTATTTTCTGGTTTGTTTTTGGTCAAGCTTTTTTTCGTTTTGCGCATTGATTCTCCTTTCAAAGTTATTTTGTCGGCTAAGGATAAGATCAATGATTTGTCCAATCCGCGCGGATGGCGATAGTCGATATTCTCCACGCAGGCGGATAAACGGAGCCTGGCGTTTTTGAGGCGATAGGCCGGCCGGCGGTTGTCGCGCTCGGTCACCTCCCCGTAAACGGGATCTTCGACGCGATCGACCAGCAAGACTCTAATCGCCGCGTTGAGTCCGGCCAAACTGAAAAACGTCCGGTTGCGCAACCGGGCCAGAATCTGTCTTTCCACCCCCAGCACGCCGCTTTCCACCTTGGCCTTATCCCGCGGTTTACGGACTCGGGCCGGCAGAACGGCGGTGTTGTAATGGGAAGCCAGGTCCTGGTACGTGGGGTTGGCCTCCGGCTCGTAGCGGCAAGGTGAGGTCACCCCGCGGCCCAGGTTATCCGGGACGGCCGGGATATGCAGGAAAGCACGGAGACAAAAAATCTTGACTGTCTCACGTCCTGTGGCTATCTTGTCTTGTGAGATGCACGAACTCGCCATGGCACAAGCGATTCTGGATGAGGCTCAGCAGCAAGCAGAGCTACACAGGGCACACAGGGTGCTCGCCATACGCCTCCAAGTCGGTGAGCTATCGACTGCCATGCCCGAGGCATTAACTTTCTCCTTCGAGGTTATCTCCAAGAACACCTGTGCGCAGGATGCAAGGCTGGACATCATCCGGGTTCCTTGGCGCATTCGATGCAGTTCCTGCCAGAAGGAGTATCGGGTCCATGATCGTCTCGCACTATGTCCGGAATGCAACAGCGCAGGCGGGGAGACCATTTCCGGAGGAGCTCATGATAACGGAGATGGATATCGAATGACTAAAATACGGGTGATCGCCGATATTCTGGAGTCCAATGCGCGGATAGCCCGGCAAAACGCGGAAATTTTTAACGAGATCGGCCTCTATGTGATAAATCTCATGGGCTCTCCAGGTGCGGGCAAGACTTCCCTTCTCGAATGGACAATTGAGGCGCTCAGTGAGCATTTGCGAATCGGAGTTATCGAGGGCGACATCCAAAGCAGCATCGATGCGGAGCGTATCTCGCGCCTGGGCATTAGGACGGTCCAGATAAATACCGGCGGAGCGTGCCATCTCGACGGAAATATGATCCGCCCAGCCCTCGACGATCTCAACCTCAAGGAGCTCGACCTGCTCATCGTGGAAAATGTCGGCAACCTGGTCTGCCCGGCGGAGTTTCAGCTCGGCGAGGACGCCAAGGTGATGCTTCTGAGCGTCACCGAGGGCGACGACAAGCCGCAAAAATATCCGCTCATGTTTCAACAATCCGCCGTGCTGCTTATCAATAAGGTGGATCTCCTCCCGTACGTGGACTGCTCAGTAAATGTAATCGAAGAGGGATCTCGAGCCCTAAACACTGCGATCGAGGTCTTCCCCATCTCCTGCAAAACCCGTGAGGGTCTCGAGGCCTGGTCTGCCTGGCTTAAAAAGCATGTTGGTGAGAAACGTGGAGGCGGCTGAGAAACATAGAAGTATAAGGATCGACATCCAGGGAGTGGTCCAGGGAGTTGGCTTTCGACCTTACATCTACAATCTCGCGGTCGAGCATGGGCTTTCCGGGTATGTTGGCAATAACTCAGATGGCGTCGAGATCGAGGTCGAGGGCCCATCGAAATCAGTGGATGCCTTCCTTGCCGAGCTTCCCGCACGCAAGCCACCTCTATCGTTCCTATCTGACTTGAAGGTTTCAAACGTCCCCGCGCGCAGTGCGACCGCCATGGAGATCCGTCCTAGCCGATCCCTTACAACGCGAGCGGCGCTCATCCCGCCTGATGTCACGGTCTGCGAGGATTGCTTGCGTGAGCTTGAGGATCACGATGATCGTCGCTACGGTTATCCATTCATCAACTGTACTAATTGCGGGCCTCGCTACACCATCATCGACGATATTCCCTACGACCGGCCTAAAACCTCCATGGCCACTTTCAGCATGTGCCCTAAGTGCCAGGCAGAGTACAGCGACCCGCATGACCGTCGCTTTCATGCCCAGCCCAATGCCTGCCCCGTATGCGGCCCCAAGGTGTGGCTCTCTACAGCCGACGGGACCGAAATCCCCTGCGACGATCCCTTGCGCGAGGCGGGCCGCCGGCTCGAATCCGGGCAGATCCTGGCTGTAAAGGGCCTTGGGGGTTTCCACCTTGCCGTGGACGCCACCCGAGATGATGAGGTATCAACGTTGCGCAAGCTTAAGCACCACGAGGAAAAGCCACTGGCCGTCATGTGCCGCAGTCTCGCCGAGGCCAAGCAGCTGGCCCATATCGACGAGCAGGCCCGCTCGCTGCTCTGCTCGGTGCATCGACCCATCGTCATCGTACCCAAGCGTCACCCGAGCCCGCTGGCTTCCTGTATCGCTCCCGTCAACCACAACGTGGGCCTCATGCTGCCCTACACGCCACTACACGTGCTCCTTCTCGCCAGTGCGCCGCCAGCGCTGGTCATGACAAGCGGAAACCTAACAGACGAGCCGATTGCCATTGACAATGAGGAAGCGCTAACTAGGCTTTCGGGGATTGCCGATGCCTTTTTGCTTCACGACCGGGACATCCTGGTTCCTAACGACGACTCGGTCCTGCGCATCATCGCGGGTCGTCCGAGCTTCATACGCAGATCGCGTGGATACGTGCCGTTACCGGTAGTCCTAGAGCACGAGACACCCCCGATTCTCACGGTCGGAGGAGAGCTCAAGAACACCATCTGCATCACGCGGGGCCGGATGGCTTTCCTCAGCCAGCATATCGGCGATATGGAAAACCCCAGCGCTATCGAGTATTTCACCGAGACAGTAGACCGCCTAAGTCGCATCCTTGATGTGAAACCCCGGTTGATCGCCGCCGACCTCCACCCGGACTATGCGGCCACGCGTTGGGCAGAGCAGCATGAGCTTCAAGTGGTGAAGGTCCAGCATCATCACGCACACATTGCCAGCTGTATGGCGGAGCACCGGATCGAGGGGCCGGTCATTGGGGTGGCCCTGGACGGCACGGGATTCGGCACCGATGGTAAGATCTGGGGCGGCGAGATCTTGGTTTGTGACCTAGCCGGCTTCGAGCGGGTGGGCCACCTGGACTATGTCCAGCTGCCCGGCGGAGACCGCGCTGTGGCCGAGCCCTGGCGCATGGCGCTCAGCTACCTCCTTCACACCTTTGGCAATGCCTGGGAGGAGCATTTACCAGAGGACATGCGCCGAATTCCCGCAAAAAAAAGGCAAGCTGTGATCCAAATGATGAAGAGCGGCGTTAATTCCCCCTGGACCTCGAGTTGCGGCCGGCTTTTCGACGGCGTTGCCGCACTCTTAGGCCTCCATCACAAAGTAGCCTTTGAGGCTCAGGCAGCCATGGGTCTCGAAATGGTCGCCGGGGGGCACGACGGGAACGCCGCGGACGGCGGCTACGAGATACAACCCCGCGCTGGTAATGATGGGTTCTTGATCGACCCGGCGGATTTCGTCCGCGGCGTTGTGGGGGACATCGAGCGTGGTTTGTCAGCTCGTGCCATCTCGCGCCGCTTCCACGCAGCACTGGCACACACATTTTCTTTGGCCTGCGAACTCCCTCGTCGGCAGACTGGCCTCAATCAAGTGGCGCTGTCCGGCGGTGTCTTCCAGAACCGACTTCTTACGGAAGGTATCGTAGATGAACTCGAGGCCGCAGGCTTTGACGTCCTTCTACACAAGCAGGTGCCGGCCAACGACGGAGGGCTGTCGCTGGGACAGGCCGTCGTGGCTGCGCATCGCAGCTTGACCGCATTCGGAAAAAATGCGGCGCAAGGATTATGATTCGGCCATGTGTATAGCTGTACCGATGAAGGTAACCTCCATCGATGATGACCGCGCCACCTGCGTCATAGGCGACGTGGAGCGCGAGGTCCGGCTCTCTCTACTGGCCGAGGTGCACATAGGCGAGTATGTCATCGTCCACGCGGGCTATGCGATACAAGTACTCGACGAGAAGGAGGCCCAGGAAACGCTTCAGCTCTTTGCCGATTTCCAGAGAGATATCGGAGAGACGGGATGAGGTTCCTGCGCGAGTTCAGAGACCCGCAGGCGGCCGAGGTGCTCGTGCGCCGGATCCGAAAGGTCGCCGATTCCCTGGGTGAGATAAGCTTCATGGAGGTATGCGGCACGCATACCACGTCGGTCTATCGCTACGGCATCCGCCACCTGCTTCCGCCCAATATACGCATCCTCTCCGGCCCAGGATGTCCGGTTTGCGTGACCCCAAATGCCTTTCTCGACCGCGCGATTGCGTTGGCCCGTCTACCCGGTGTAACCATCGCTACGTTCGGCGACATGATGCGCGTGCCTGGCTCCACGTCATCGTTGGAGCGGGAGCAGGCCCGTGGCCGCGACATCCGTGTTGTTTACTCCCCAATCGATGCACTTCGCATCGCCGCTCAAGAGCAACATCGGCGCCTCGTTTTTCTCGGAGTGGGCTTTGAGACCACGGCCCCGGCCCTGGCCGCTACACTCCTCGATGCGAAGCGGACTGAAGTGAAAAATTTTTCAGTTCTCAGTGCAGCCAAAGTCATTCCTCCAGCCATGCAGGCGCTACTTAAGGACGGCCCGCTGCGGCTGAGCGGCTTTCTTTGCCCGGGGCACGTAAGTACAGTCATCGGAAGTCGACCCTACGAGCCGCTGGTAAACGAGCACGGGATCCCGTGCGTCATCGCAGGGTTCGAGCCGCTTGATATTCTCTATGGCATTCTCATGCTGCTCGAGCAGGTCTCTGAGCACCGTGCCGAGGTGGAGATCGCCTACCGACGCGCAGTCCGGCCGGAGGGCAACCCTAAGGCCAAATGGGTCCTCAAGAAAGTATTCATCGAGTGTGACGCACAATGGCGGGGGATCGGCAGAATCGAGGGATCGGGCCTGGCCTTGCACAGCACACTCAAGGCACATGATGCATCCCTTATCGAGGTAAAGGTCGAGCCGGCACGCGAGGTCCCTGGTTGCATCTGCGGCCTGGTTCTGGGTGGTCAGCGCACACCCTTTGAGTGCGGTCTCTTTGCAAAGGAGTGCACGCCGGAGACGCCGCAGGGCGCGTGTATGGTCTCAGTCGAGGGCACCTGTGCAGCAGCCTATTGCTACGGGCGAATTGAGGAGGAGCGATGAGGAGCGACACCATACTGCTGGAACATGGCAGCGGTGGTCGCGCCAGCCGCAGGCTAGTGGAGGAGCTCTTGGTTCCCTATCTGAAAAATCAAGTGCTGGAGCGACTCGATGATCACGCCGAGATCGAGCTTGAAGGGATCCGACTGGCCTTCACCACCGACTCCTTCGTGGTCGATCCCATCTTCTTTCCCGGTGGCGATATCGGGAAGCTCGCGGTGAACGGCACGATCAATGATCTAGCCATGGGCGGCGCAAAACCGCTCTTCCTCAGCGCCGGCCTTATCCTCGAGGAAGGGCTACCCATCGCCGACCTTAAGCGTATTATGGACTCCATGGCTCAAGCGGCCAAGAAGGCACAGGTGCACATCGTGGCCGGCGATACCAAGGTGGTCACGCACGGAGCTGCCGACAAGATCTTTATCAACACTGCCGGCATCGGGCTCATCCCCAAGGGAGTGGCGCTCTCGGGCCACCGTGGAGAGGCAGGCGACCGCGTGCTGATCAGCGGCCCGATAGGCGAGCATGGGATCGCGGTGATGGCCCAGCGCTCAGGCCTCGACTTTGCCGCCTCCTGCAAGAGCGACACAGCACCGCTGGCCGACCTGGTGGCTCAGATGCTATACGCCTATCAAGGCATCCACAGCCTCCGCGATCCCACCAGGGGCGGGCTCGCCGCCACTCTCAACGAGCTTGCCGTGCAGTCGGGGGTTAGAATCGAGGTGGAGGAGTCGGCCATACCCATCACCGAATCGGTGGAGAGCGCCTGCGAGCTATTGGGGCTTGACCCCCTACATCTGGCCAACGAAGGGGTGCTCGTGGCTCTCGTTCCAGCCGAGGGCGCAAGCCTTGTGCTCGATGCCATGCAGAACCATCCCTTGGGCCACAAGGCGCAGATCATCGGCGAGGTGTGTTCAAAAAAGTTTCCCGCCGTCATCCTGCGGACCCAAATTGGCGGCAAGCGCGTCGTGGCCGTTCCCACCGGCGTGCTGCTCCCGCGTATTTGCTGAAGACAGAGAGGTGCTCCAAGAGAAAAAGAGGCCAATAAGGACTACGTCGCGTCCTCAACTAGCATTTTCCAATGAAAGTCTCAGCAAGATCTTCAGGGTAGGAGTGGATTTTTATGGAATTACACCAGCTTCGTTGTTTTCAAGCCGTGGTAGAGGAAGGTGGTTTCAAACGGGCCACCATGCGGCTTCACATCACACAACCCGCACTCTCCTACCAAGTCAAACAGCTCGAGGAAGAGTTGGGAGTTTCGCTTCTCCACCGTCGTCCTCGCGGAGTTAACCCTACTGAGGCAGGCAGAGTTTTGTTCCAGTATGCCCAGGAAATCATGCGTGGTGTCCGTAGGGCTGAGCATGCCATACAAGAGCTCGGAGAAGGGGTAGCGGGAGAAATACGCATTGGCACGGTTGATAGTGTGGGCATCTATTTCCTGCCGCCCGTTCTCCGGGCCGTACGCTCTATGTATCCGGCCGCGTGCCCCAAGCTCTTGTATCGCGATTCTAATGATATTATGGAAGCGCTCCTGTCAAATGAATTAGACTTGGCAATACTTGCCAACCCTGGTCCGGATCGACGCCTACAGCAGGAAATCTTAATCGAGGAGCGCTTGTCATTAGTCTGTGGCCGTTCACATCCATTTTTCGGCGTGCCAACCGTTAAGACCAGTGAACTCAAGGGGATGGAGTTCGCTGCGTTGTCTCCAGGCACTCCCAGTGGTTCCCTAATCCGTAACTACCTCGCGCGCTTGGGGGTAAGCATCGAAATAGTGACTACAACCAACAACGTGGAGACCGTCAAAAAAATGGTCGAGGCAGGCCTGGGGATAGCTTTTCTGCCCGACATGGTTACTAAGCGAGATATTCCATGCGAGGGCAGGCCCGCTGGGAACTTGTGGCGTATCGAGGTTGATCCGCCGCTGAGCCGGCAAATCGTGCTAGTTAACTGGAAAGACTCCCATATGAGCCGAGCCACAAAGGCCTTTGTAGAGCAGTTGGGACAACACAGTCGTGAGTGGCGGGCCTGTACGGATGAGAAATCGCTGGGTACAAACAGCATCTGACCTGCTATAAAAATTTTCTATAGCTCGCCCCCAAAATTTTCGTTTTGACTTTTTGTAAGGGGCGGAGTAGAATTAATATAGGTGCAAATATTAAGAGAATTCTGACTGTTGAGGAGCCTTTGACCCGCAATCCCAAATACTCCAGGCGCAGTTCAGCCTTTTGGGGAATCCCTGGGTGATGTTTGCCTGTTTCATTGCGGATGCCTCACACGAGGCACCTATGTGCTCACGCAAGTAGGAGCTTATCCAGATGAGAGAACAAGCACTGGCACCGCAAGTCCCCGGGATAGCGAAAGAAGTCCTGGAGGAGTGCGGTGAGAATGTAAACCTTTGTTTTCAATGCCAAAAGTGTGCGTCTGGATGCCCAATGGCCTTTGCGATGGACTTTACCCCGTCACAGCTGATGCACGCCATCCGTCTGGGACTGGACGAAATGGTGATGAGCAGTAAGACGACCTGGCTATGTTCCACCTGTCAGACCTGCACCACCCGCTGCCCGCAGGGTTTGGACATCGCAAAGGCTCTCGATGCTGTCAAGATCATTGCCCAGCGCAAGGGTATCAAGGCGTCTGAACCGGATGTATCAGCCTTCTATAAGACCATGATGGGTTCCATCTTCGGCTTCGGCCGGGTATACGAACTGGGATTGATCGCGATGCTCAAGCTGCGTACAGGTCATTTATTTAAAGATATCGGTCTGGGGATAAAAATGTTCGGTAAGGGCAAATTGAAGCTCTTTCCTTCAACAATCTTTCCCATCTTTTTCGACGCCTCTGAGATCAGAAAAATGCGAAAGAGAGTAGAGAAGCTGGAAGGTCAGAGAAAATGAAATATGCATACTACCCGGGCTGCTCCCTGCACTCAACAGCCTCTGAGTATGATATCTCGTTTCGCAGCGTGTGCCGGACGCTCCAGGTGGCGATTGAGGAAATCCCCAAATGGGCTTGCTGCGGTTCTACACCGGCGCATTCGACCTCGCATCTCATGGCCCTGGCACTCCCTGGCCGGGTAATCTCACAGGCCGAAGAAGCAAAGTTCCAAAAGATTC
>Ga0114920_10001143_pt1 | contig 12088 bp, 12 predicted proteins | sample ChitaG_FD_88683 | JGI IMG/M metagenome (GOLD analysis project Ga0114920, IMG submission 88683) | Deep subsurface microbial communities from South Pacific Ocean to uncover new lineages of life (NeLLi) - Chile_00310 metaG | ecosystem: Environmental > Aquatic > Marine > Oceanic > Sediment ... | reverse complement strand
TCTGGAGAAGGAAGGTTTCTCACACACGATAAACTGGACGGATATAAAGAGTTCTTTTTTTCGACAACGACCAATCCCTCATCATAAATTTCCTCTGGCAGTGAATTTGGGCGATATCATGTATGATGCTCTTCTGTTATGTTTAGAGGTGGCTGAGAGGAAGTCGACTGTTCTCAAGAGGCTCAAATTAGAACCAAAAAACTATTTTCTGGCGACTGTCCATCGAGCTGAAAACACAGACGAAAAGGATAAATTAAAAAATATTCTCGACTCTCTTTCTGAAATCAGCAAAAAAAGGCCTGTGATTTTCCCGATTCATCCGAGGACAAAAAAAGCCCTGGAAACATACCAAATGCTCCCCTCTCCTTCGGACCGGCTCCAAATCATAGATCCGGTGAGCTATTTTGACATGCTTTTACTGGAGAAGAACGCCTGCAAAATCCTGACAGATTCAGGGGGAATTCAAAAAGAGGCCTATATCTTACAAGTTCCCTGTGTCACCCTGAGAGATGAGACCGAGTGGGTGGAAACCGTAGAAAGCGGTCTGAACATCTTATCGGGTCAAAATAGTGAAAAAATAATCGCTGCGGCCCTTAAGGAAAGCCCACCACCTCACAAACATGAAAGTCTACAAAGCGTTTACGGAGACGGAAAAACCGCAGAAAGAATCATTAAATTCTTGATAGGTTAGAATCCCAGGATTGGATCTTTTCAATTCGGATTGACAATTAGTCCTCAGTTATTATATAAGCTAAAACCATGTGGTAATGGGATGAAAAATTGAGATAATATTGCAAAAAAAAATCCGAACGAAATCATTGAAACAATCAGTTTCTGCGAATATAATCATCCTAAGTAAAAAACTTGAATGGCGGTAGCATATCTTTAATTTTGAACATTTTCTAGTCTGGTCTCGTTAATTTCTATTCTCAATATCTTGTTTACCGTGGATAATCTTAGTTCTTCGATAAAAATCAATACCGTTGATTGGATTCAGTTTTTATGCATAACCATGGCAGCTCCTTTTTTTCTTTTCCCTTCTATGAAATTTATCTGGGTGTACTTGTTCATTCCCATTATATGGATCTGGCGATGGTTAAATAAGAAAAATTTGCTTGAAAGAACAATCATAGATTGGGCTATTCTTTTCTTAACTATTCAAGTTTTTGCTACTTGTATAATTGTGCATGATATCGAATACAGCCTTCCAAAAATTTCGGGTTATGTTTTTGGAATTACTTTTTTTTATTCAGCTTTACCATTAATGAAATCTGAAAAATTAATTAAATTTGGGTTATATATTTATCTAGCCAGCGGATTTATTCTATCAATTATTGGAATATTAGGAATGAATATCATCAGCTATCACAAAAAATCTTTTGATACTCTATATAGATTAATAAATCTAATTCCAAAGATTGATTTCAACCTTCCCGGGGCTGAAAATGGATTTCATCCCAACGCTATCGGTGGAACGTTAATTCTTATCATTCCTTTATATGTGTTACTTCTATTTTTTTCATCTCGACGCAAAAGTATAAATTCTATTCAATTAAGATTTCAAACTTCAATATTTCTATGTATCGGGTTTTCACTAACATTTTTCAGTTTACTGTTAACTCAATCAAGAAGTAGTTGGATAGGATTCGTATTTAGTTTATGTTTTTTTCTTTTCCTAAGCAAAAAAGGAATAAAATGGGGAGTGATTATAGTTTTAATTTTTTTGCTAGCTTACGGCATCCTTCTAAATTCAAACAAAATGGATCTTATAAAAAAAGAAATGGAATCCAAAATTGATTTAAGAATAGAAACATGGAATTTAGCAGTAAGTAAAATAAAAGAGCATCCCTTTTTTGGAATTGGCATGAACAAGCTCAGACAAGAGCCACTCTTATATTACACACGTGCTCATGCTCATAATCATTTCATACATACAGCATCGGAATTAGGAATTCCAGGATTGATTGCATATCTAGCCATCTTGATCGGGACAGGGTTAATGTGCTATCAAACTTGGCTTAAATCAAAGATTCGATGGATGAAAATATCTGCATTAGGTCTAGGATGTGGGCAGTTGGCTCATTTTATATTTGGGTTTGCGGATTCAATTCCACTCGGAGCAAAAGTTAGTATATTTTTCTGGATCTCCCTCGTTCTCATTACGGCAATGTATAATTATACAATAAAACTTGAACTAGGAGAGAAAAAATTTGAAGTAATAAATGGTGTTGTAGAATGAACGAAATTCGAAGTTTTCTCTGGTTTAAGGTACTCTCAAATTTTGTGTGGATTTTGGGAGCCGCATTAGTTCTTGCGGCCTTTAGTTATATCGATTTCATCGCATTTATCAAGAAGACTAAGAGATCCGAAATTGTTAAGAATAACGAACTAAAGTTACCCTTTTTCTGGGGTTCAATCTTGGTTGCAATTGGTATGGCCTTATCCGCACACAATCTATGGTTAACCGTTTTAGCTGGTTCAACTGCGTTTTTGTTTACCTTTAGGCTACCTAAGATCATGAAAAAGCATAAAAGATTATAGCCTCTCATACAATGAATCTCTCTTCAAAATTAGTTTGAATGAATCAATTTGAAAATAAGCCATCCGTGTCCTTAATAATGCCTTGCCTAAATGAAGAAAGTTTTATAGAGAATGCAATCAAAAGCTTGATAAATGATTACTTTCGAGAGAATTGTGAGCTAATAATTGTGGATGGCATGAGTAAAGATGGTACAAGAAATATTATTCAATCTCTGATGAATAGAGGCCTTCCCATAAAACTCATTGATAATAGTAATACTCTTCAAGTATTTGGGATAAATAAAGGTATTCAAGCATCAAATGGCAATATAATTGTCAGGACAGATGCACATTGCCTGTATCCTCCTAACTATATCCGTAATTGTGTAAGTCTTCTAAATTCAACTGGAGCTACAAATGCAGGGGGAGTTATGCTCCCTCAAGGTCAACATTCAGTACAGAATGCTATAGCTCTTGCTATGCAACATCCAGTTGGAGTGGGTGATGCCAAGTTTCATCTTGGGAACTTCAAAGGATATGTCGATACTGTGTTCTTAGGAACATTCAGAAAAAAAACATTAGATGAGATAGGCTTATTTGATGTTAAAGCTCATCCCAACGAAGACGCTGAGCTGAATCTTAGACTACTAAAGGCAAACAAAAAAATTTATTTAGACAGCTCAATAAAGGTCACCTATTTTCCTAGGGAAACATTAAAAGACCTAGGAATTCAATACTTCAAATATGGCCAAGGCAGATGTTATACAGTATTAAAACATAAAAAAATAACATCACTCAGACAGGTCCTCCCTGTTGCTCTCGTTCTACTTCTGGCAGTCACAATAATATCAAGCATATTCTATCCATTGTTTCTTATCATCCCACTTTTATATATCGTTTCCCTGCTCTCAACTGCTTTTTTGAGCTGGTCCAATCGGAATATCCCATTCAAAGAAAGATTTTTAATGGGAGTTGCGTGGGGAGTTATGCATATATGTTGGGGATTTGGTTTCCTCAGCAACTTTTTCTATAAGAGATCGCCACGTCACACGCGATGACAAGAGAGATTGCTTCGTCATTACATTCCTCGATGACAGGGGTATTGCCACCCGGGATGACAATTGGATGACAATGAAAAAAATTAAAGCCGATTACAAGAGGCCGCTTGTTCTGGTGATTGGAGATCTAATCATTTTTCCCCTATCTTATATCGCAGCGTATTACTTACGTTCACTTTTTAGTCCACTCGAAACATTTGGGACCATACTGCCTGTTTCATTTATTGTTTTGGCGACATTCTGTTATTTGTTTATTTACTACATCTTCGGCATGTTTGATCAAAAAAGAGATTATTTTTACTGGCGTTCTTTTATATTTCTATTTATTTCCGTATTAGTAGCGGGAATATTCAGTTCCTTCTTAAAATATATCATTTTTTTGCATCCTATAGGAAGAGGAATATATTTTATCGCCAATCTTATGATTCTTAGTTTATCTTCCCTCTGGAGATTTTCCTCCTCAAATCTTTTTAAATACTTAATTAAACCAACAAATACGGTCATTATCGGGACAGAAAAGCCCGGGCAGGATATTGCGGAAATCATTCATAAAGAAAAAAAAGATTTTAAAATATTGGGCTTTTTAAATGATCAAAAAGACAAAATAGAAATCAATTTAAATGATACCATTTTGCCTTTTTTAGGGTTCACGCAACAGATAAATTCTCTCGTTAAAGAGCATAAAATCGACCTTGTTGTAAATTCAGCTCCAATAATAAGCAATCCCTTGTCCTCTAAAGCAATCTTAAGTGCCCAACTATCGGGCACAAGAGTGCTCGATATCTCTGAAATGTATCAGCTTATAAAAGAAAGAGTCCCTATCGATTACATCCAGGACAATTGGTTTATCAAAGCAAAAGGTTTTCAACGACTGGATAATTCCTTTCTCCCTAAATTCAAAAGGTTTCTCGATGCCACCCTCTCATCACTGCTGCTTGTTATCAGCCTGCCGATCTGGCTCCTTATCGCCCTAATGATAAAGATTAACTCGAAAGGCCCCATCTTCTATTCGCAACAAAGAGTCGGACAGAATGAATCCCCATTTTCACTTTATAAATTCAGATCCATGATCGAAAAAGCCGAAAAAGACAAAGCCCTGTGGGCGGATGAGAATGATAAAAGGATAACAGCGACAGGCAGAATCCTGCGCAAGCTTCATCTGGATGAACTTCCTCAGCTTATAAACGTTCTTAAGGGAGAAATGAGTTTGGTCGGTCCCCGCCCCGAAAGGCCTGAGTTCGTAGAAGACTTGGAAAAAGTCATCCCATACTATTCTATGCGTCACTCGGTAAAACCCGGACTGACCGGATGGGCTCAAGTGAATTATCCTTATGCTTCATCTGTAGAGGATGCTAAAGAAAAACTTGAATATGATCTGTATTATATCTCACATATGACCTTTCTTATGGATATACGAATTCTCATTCAAACACTGCAGAATGTTTTCCTCGGCAGAGAACGACACACATAAGGATTTTCTTAAAATTGACACCTCATATTTTCTTGTGATATAAAAAGTCTAGAAAATAATTCTTATGGAATGATGATGAAAAAAACAATTATTTTGATGGGTGTTTTTCTTCTTCTCTTTAATTCAAACTGCAAAAAGGGGCCTCAAGAAAAAACAGCTCTAGAGATGGCACCTCTTGTTGGGATAGAGATTGACACACAAAAAATCAAAGACACTACAGGTGTAAAATTCAAGGTTCTACAGACAAAAACCATAGGATACATGCCTCTTCACAAATTCTATTGGATAAGCCTTGAAGAGAAAGCAAACTCTCAGCAATTAGAAAATCTCGCCAGTGCCATCATAAGAGAGATAATCTCGTTAGTACCAAATACCTACCATAGTTTTAAAATTCATATTTTTTTAGAAAGTGCACTCAAAAAAAGTGTTGAAGAATCTGAGCCCTTTGCTCAGGCTACATTTCTCCCTGAAGGGAGCTGGTTGAAGGTGGGGAGAATTCCGATCGATGGCTATGAAAGTTATGTGTTGAGCTGTACGATACAAGAGTAGCAGTTTCGCTCATAGCTCATGGCTGACAGCAAGACAGAAGAAAGCAATTTAGCTTATGGTTCACGAAAACATCGGAAATTCTCTTGAAATTTAATCCCCAATATATTAGTTTAATAGGCTAAAGAAAAGGATAATTGATGGAAGAATACGAACAAGAAAAACAACTGATAGACTATCTGAATGTTATATGGAAGAGAAAATGGCTTATTGTAATTCCCACTTTTATTCTCTGTGTTGCTGTAGGTATATACAGTTTCTTAATGCCTGATGTATGGGAAGTGGATTCAATCATCCTGCCAAGTAAATTCATCGTTCAGACTGAACAAGGACAATTTCAAGAAGTGCTGGTTGCAGATCCCAGTCAAATATCCAGCCAAATTAATCAAAACACTTTTAACAATCTTATAGCAGCGGAACTGAATATAAATATAAGAGAATTCCCGGAGTTAGAAGCAGAAAAATTGAAAGACACAAATCTTATTCGAATATCTTTAAAAACACAGGAAACAGATCAGGCAAAAACGATTCTTCTCTTTTTATTTAATCATTTGAAAAGTGAATTAGATAAAAAAATCGATGTTGAAATAAAAAGTATTGATACGCAAATATCATCAAGTGAAAACTTGATCAATCTAAAAAATTTAACAATCGAAGACAGAAACAATGCCATCAAAATAAAAAAGAATGATATAAAGATAAAAAAGATTGATATTTCCTCTAGAGAAATTGAAAAAACAAAAGTTAGTCAAGAAATTCAGAGTGCGAAAAACAAACAAAAAATATCAGAAGAGCGAGTGAACAGTATCATTGAAGAGATGAAATCGGTTAAAAAAAGGATAGATGACCTGGAAGAGCAACAAAAAAAGGTTCTTGAACAGAGCAAAGAAGGAATTGAAGCCATCAGCCTTCTTCTTTACTCGAGTGAGGTTCAACAAAACTTTCGTTACTATAACACGCTAGATGAAAAGATAAATACCGAAAAAATTTCCCAAGAAAATCTTAACCTTCTTCAACTAGCAAAAAAAGAAGAAATCAAACAACTTGACACTCAAATCGAAAAGTTGAACACCGAGATTGACAATCTAAATACTCAAGTCAATGAAATAAAAAACGATATCAACAAAATAAGGAACGAGATTGAAGATGTTAATAATCAAATTGCGCTACAAAAAGAAAAAAAGGGCAGAATAGATTATGCTAAGATGATTAAAGCTCCGACGTCTTCGCTTAATCCTGTGGCTCCGAAGAAAAAAAGGAATGTTATGTTGGCTGGGATTATTGGGCTGATGATTTTTAGTTTCCTCGCTTTCTTTCTTGAATACATCGAAGAGCAAAAAAAGGGTATCAAAAATGGATAACCCCAAAAAAGAAATAGAACTGATGGATTTTCTGAATATTTTATGGAAGAGAAAATGGATCATCATCATTCCAACATTAATCCTTGTGATATTAGCTGGAACCATCAGCTTCTTTCTCCCCAAGAAATGGGAGGTCAGCTCCATTCTCATCCCGAGTCATTTTTTATTTAAGACTGAAACCGGCCAGTATGAGGAAATCCTAGTTGTTAGTCCACTACAAATTGTGGGTCAGGTCAATGAAAAATCATACAATGATATTATCGCTGCTGCATTGAATCTGGATATCAGAAAATTTCCATTACTCCGTGCAACAAATCTCAGAGATACAAACCTGGTGCGCATTTCAACAAGAGTGGAGGATGTTGAAAAAGCAAAATCAATACTAAATGCACTCCTTGATGAACTGAAAAAAGACATGGATGGAAAAGCAGATATTGAAATTAAGGATCTCGACTCACAAATCAAATCGAACCAAATACAAAAGCTAACTGTCAACGATGAAATCCAGACTGCAAAAAAAACCCTAGGCATTATACGACAGCGCAAAAAGGAAATCGAAGAAGAGATGCAGGAAACCAGAGAAAGAATAAAATCCCTTGAAAATGAGCAGAAAGCCAACTTAAAAAAAGCAAACAGGAGTGACGCGGAAAGCATTGCCATGCTTCTTTATTCCAATGAAATACAGCAAAGCTTAAGGTACAACAACTCATTAAATGAACTGCTCAATAATAAGAAAATCGAAGAGGAAAACACGAATTTGGGGATTAAGAATCTGGAAAAAAGACTCACACTCCTGGATAATGCCATAGAATTTTTAGCCGAAAAAAAAGGACGGATAGATAAAACCAGAATAGTCAAACCTCCAACTCCTTCACTGTCACCCGTTTCACCCAATAAAAAACTTATTGTTTTAATTACAGGGTTTGTCAGTCTGATGATCTTTATCATCATAGCGTTTTTCCTTGAATACCGAGAAAAACAAGGTTTGGACGCTTCTTGACGTAAATAAGCCATATATTTTTTTTCACGGCACATTTAAAGGCGGTAGTGTATCTTATATGAGTCCCGTCGAAATCATCCACAATTTTGAAGGCGCATCCCTCGGTGAAAGCCAAATCCAAGCAAATGCTATCTTTGCGTCAATTCATGAAGAACCGCTGGTAAAAAAGGACGGAATCCTCCATGACTACAACTGGCATTTTGTATTTGGGGTGAAAAACAATTCAAATACCGAGAAGCAGATCAAGATATTCATAAACTGTAAAAGCAAGGAACAGCTTGACACTAGAGCTAATATTTTAGGTACACATAAACTCGATTCAGAGTTTCATCCGCTGGACAACATAGACGCTTATACAGACACATATAAAAAATATGCCATAGAGATCAGTTTATCCGGGAAAGAAACATGTTATCTTTCCAATACATATTTCAGAAACCTCAACCTCATCAAAAAGCGAATCGAGAGCTTAGATACGCAGAATTCCTTTATAAAAGAGAATTACGGCAAATCTCTCGAAGGAAGAGAGCTGGAAGCATATCTTTTTGCAGAGAAAGATATTTCTCAAAATCAAAAACCCAATATTGTGGTCACGTCCGGATTTCACCCCATGGAGGGAGACACCCTCGCAACAGAAGCACTTATGGAATTCCTGGGAACCGAGGAAGGAACGGATCTTCTCAATCGATTCAACTTTATTATTATTCCTGTGGTCAATCCCGACGGTTTTGCCCACGGCTTTAATGGATGTAACGCTAAAGGCATAAATCTCTACTGGGATTTTAGGGAAAAGGACAAAAAAAATGCCCCCGAGGCTTTTTATTTATGGGCCTTTCTTAACAAAATCCCACCCTCTGTCTATATCGACTTCCATGCCTATACTTTTCAACTCCATAGAAAAAAGGCCTCTTCCTATATCAAGCCCACATACCTTTACAGGGGGACAGAAGTCAGAGATGTTGTTGAATTCATCAATAGAGAGCTGATTTCGTACCACGACGGACATTTTATGGAAGGACCCTTGACGTTTACTCCATCCGCTTTGCCCTATAAACTCACAGATAAATTCAACACTCTCACCTACGCAAAGTACCACCTGCACATCAAGGACGGTAAAGACGCCTTAAAGAAGAGCGCTGTCGACATCGTAAAAAAAATCACATACAATCTCATCTCTCATGATTTTTGTGATCAGGGTAAAATCTTGTCTGTTCCTTATGGGAACGTGAGAGGAAATATTAGGGATTACTTTAAAAAAAAAATCAATGTTTTTTGGACTTTTAGGCTAAAAGTTTTTTTGAAAAAGATATTGGGGAAATGAAGAAATATAAGGTGTTGATTGTGGGACTGGGGTCCATCGGGAAAAGGCATGCCCGTCTCCTTCAAGAAATAAGCGAAAGTCAAATCTATGTGCTCGAACAGAGGGATTTCGGTCCTGAAGACTATTCATGTGTTGAGGAATACTGCTACAGCTGGGATGATCTAAAAGCTAAAGATCTGGGTTTTGCCGTCATCTGCAATCCCACCGTCTTTCATGTGGAAACCGCTCTGATTCTTGCAAAAAACAACATCCCCTTCCTTATGGAAAAACCTGTGTGCACAACACTGGAAAATACATCCAGACTAATAGAGATCGTCAACGCAAAACAACTCCCCGTCCTCGTCGGATTCTATCTGAGGCATCACTATCTGTATAAAAGAATCAAGGAGATTCAAAAATCGGGACAGATGGGAAAACTTCTTTCCACTTTTGTGGAAACAGGTCAGTATCTGCCCGAGTGGAGAGACTATGATTATACAAAGAGCGTCTCTGCCCATAAAGAAATGGGAGGCGGAGTCATCTTTGATCTTACACATGAGCTTGATCTAGCCTTTGACTTATCCGGTGAAGTCGGCAATCTGCACTGTTTTAAGGATAAAGTTACTGGTTTGAAAATAGACACAGAAGACATTGCTGAGATCACCTTATCTCATAAGAACGGTTCCATTTCCCATATTCATCTCGACTATATACAGAAGGAATATACACGGAAATTCAAACTTATCTTCGAAAACGGAGAAATCTTCTGGGATTACGCCAAGGGAAAAATTCGCATTACCGGACAGCATGAAGCTGAAATCCTCCAGCCCAAAGATTACTCGAGGGACGACATCTTTAGAAGTCAGTATGAACACTGGTTTCATGTCCTCGAAAGAAAAGAGAGTCCTTTAGTGTCTCTTGAAAGCGGCATCTATGTTTCAAAGCTTGCGATCTCCGCCCATCAATCATCAGAAAAAAAGCAGTGGATCACACTCCTATGAAAGAAAAGATTCTTCTCGGTGTCATCCCCGCCCGCAGCGGCTCAAAGGGGATCAAAAATAAAAACATGAAAAAGGTTATGGGACAACCTCTCATCGCCTACACTATAACCGATGCCCTCACCTATCGGAACATCGACAAGGTCATCGTCACCACAGACAGCAAGGACATCGCACAAACGGCAAAAAAGTACGGAGCCGATGTGCCATTCATCCGACCGAAGTATCTCGCCGCAGACAACACGTCCATGCTGGCCGTCCTCAAACACGCCCTCATAAAATGTGAGAAAATTTATGCCGTCAAAATCAGCGGCATCGTGCTCCTCGACCCGACCAGCCCTATGCGGTCCAAGAAAGAAATGGAAGACATGGTCGAGGTCTTCCTAAAAGAGAGCCCCGACCTGGTCCTGGCTGTATCCCCGGCCAGAAAAAACCCCTACTTCAATATGGTTAAAATCAACACGGACAACTATGCCCAGCTGGCTTTGAAGGGACATTACATCCGGAGGCAGGACGCCCCGGAAATCTATGACATCACAAACAACTGCTGGATATTTTCCAGATCGGCCATCCTCAGAGGCTCTAGAATTCCGAAAAAAACGATCCCCTATGAAATAAAAAGCTCCTACATTGACATCGACAGTGAAGAGGACCTGAAACTTTTTGAATGTCTCCTCAAAACAAGGGCAGGATCATGAAAAAAGAACGCACGCTTAAGGAACTGTTTTCCCTCAAGGATTTGTTCTCCCTTAAAGGAAAGAACGTCGTCATCTTCGGCGGGGCGGGGAAAATGTCCCAGTCGTTTGCCAGAGCCCTGCTTTTTGCGGAATGCAAAAATCTCATACTTGTTGACTTGAGCAAGGACAAACTGGAAGAGGCTGCCGACAATCTCTCCCGAGAGTTTGAAGACCAAGGACTCCATGTTCACGTCTGTGATGTCTTAAAAAAAGATCAGCTTGAAGAAACAACCCTTTTCATTAAAGACCGTGTCCAAAAAGTGGACGTTCTCATCTATGCGGTCATGAGCAAACCCAAAGAATACTACGCCCCCCTTCCGGACTACCCCCAAAACACATGGAACGAAGCTCTGGACGGAAACCTGAGCGGCGCATTTTATGTGACTCAATCCCTTCTCCCGCTTTTTAACCCATCGGCCAGCATCATCTTCGTGGGCTCCACATACGGAATCGTGGCTCCTGACTTCCGCATCTATGAGAATATGGATTCCAACATCTACGGAGGAAAATATCCTCTCACCCTTCCCGCGGTGTATTCGGCTTCCAAAGCCGGCCTGACCGGTCTGGCCAAATACCTGGCCGTCTATCTTGCGGAGAAGGACATCCGGGCCAATGTCCTTGTCCCTGGAGGTGTGTATGATGACCAGGAGGAAAATTTTTATAAAGAATACACCAGCCGAGTTCCGCTCAAAAGAATGGCGGCGTGGACCGATTACAACGGGGCGGTGGTTTTTCTCGCCTCGGATAGCTCGCGCTATATGACAGGGCAGCTTTTGGTGGTTGATGGGGGATGGAGCGTGTGGTGAACCAGAGTAGCAACTTAGCTCATGGCTCATAGCAAAGAAGGATTAGGGATTAAAAAAATCATGAGGGGATAAGACATATGGAAGAATTAATCATACAGGACCGGAAAATTGGGGAAAAATATACACCACTGGTGATTGCAGAAGTCGGGATCAATCACGAGGGGGAATTTAAAAAAGCCATCGAGCTTGTGGATGCGGCCGTTGAGGCCGGCGCCGAATGCATCAAGTTCCAGTGTCACATCACAGAAGAGGAGATGATCCCCACGGACATGACACCAGGAGATATCTCGG
>Ga0114920_10001142_pt1 | contig 12091 bp, 10 predicted proteins | sample ChitaG_FD_88683 | JGI IMG/M metagenome (GOLD analysis project Ga0114920, IMG submission 88683) | Deep subsurface microbial communities from South Pacific Ocean to uncover new lineages of life (NeLLi) - Chile_00310 metaG | ecosystem: Environmental > Aquatic > Marine > Oceanic > Sediment ... | reverse complement strand
GGAGCAGATCTTGTCTGTGTCGATAATTATTTTTCCGGCTATAAAGATAACATCCGTGAGTTTCTCCTCCATCCTTATTTTGAAATGATCCGGCACGACATCATCCATCCTCTTTTTCTGGAAGTCGATAAAATTTACCATCTTGCCTGCCCAGCCTCACCTATTCACTACAAATACAATGCGATAAAAACAGTAAAAACAAACGTTTTGGGGACGATCAATATGCTGGGCCTTGCCAAGAGAGTAAAAGCTCCCATTCTGCTCGCCTCTTCCTCTGAAGTTTACGGCGACTCAAAAGTTCACCCTCAACCGGAAAATTACTGGGGAAATGTCAATCCAATTGGCATACGAAGCTGCTATGATGAAGGGAAAAGAGTTGCAGAAACTCTAATGGTGGATTACCACCGGCAGAACAAAGTCGACGTTAAAATTGTTCGTATTTTTAACACCTATGGACCCAGGATGGCAATAAATGACGGAAGAGTCGTCAACAACTTTATCGTTCAAGCGCTAAAAGGAGAATCCCTCACTGTTTACGGAGATGGAAGCCAAACACGCTCTTTTTGTTATGTATCAGACCTCACTCAAGCTTTAATAAAAATGATGGAAACAAAAAATTTTAATGGCCCTGTTAATCTGGGAAATCCAGCTGAGCTTCCTATCCTTGATTTGGCCAAAAAAGTTTTAAAGCTTACAAAAAGTTCTTCAAAAATTATCCATAAGCCTCTTCCTCCGGATGATCCGGTCCGCAGATGTCCTGATATCTCATTATCAAAAGAAAAACTCGGCTGGACGCCAAAAATAAGCCTTGAAGAAGGCCTCCAAAAGACCATAACATATTTTAAAGAAAAATTAAGCCTTAAGTAAAAATAAAAAGCACTGCTTGAACTAAATAATCTATCTATTTTTTACTAAAAGGTCACATATTTATCTCTATCTCTTCAGCTAAAAGATGAAGGAGGAGAATATGAACCTCCTGAATCCTGGGAGTTTTCTCTGAAGGCACGTCAAGCAGATAATCAGCAAGAGATTTCAGCTTCCCTCCTTCCTTACCTGTAAAGGCAACAGTAGACAGCCCCTTCTTTTTGGCAGCTTTAAAGGCTTCAATCACATTGGGTGAGTTTCCGCTTGTGGAAAGGCCAATGGCAATGTCTTCTTTATCTCCAAAGGCTTCAATCTGTCTGCTAAAAACATAGTCGAAAGACGTGTCATTAGCGATAGAAGTCAGCCCGGAAGTGTCTGTTGTTAAGGCTATAGCGCGAAGAGGATTTCTTATCTTCAAAAATTTATTCACAAGTTCTGCAGCAAAATGCTGAGCCTGGGCAGCACTCCCTCCATTTCCAAAAATTAGTATTTTGCGCCCTTTGTTTAACCTTTCTATTGAGAGATTTTTCACTTTTTTTAAAGTCTCTCCTTTAGATTCAAAAAAATCCTCAGCAATCTGTTTCCATTCTTCGAAAACATCTTGATATTTCATCTCTCCTCCATAATTAAAGCTCTCCTCTTATTAAATCAATTCTTTTATCCTGTTTCACTGCCAAATCCACTTTTATTCTTAACCGGTATGTTTTATGAATAATCAAAGCTAGTTTGTTAACTCACTCTCTATAGCGCTTTTTACTTTATTCATTAACTTGGGGAGGTTATTGCGGTCATATCCATAAGCAGAAATGATTGGATGAAAAAAAACTCTAATTTTTCCTTTTTTTACAAAAAAAGACCCCTTCGGCATAAGCTCGTAGGTTCCCTGTATGCTTATGGGGACAACAGGGGCCTGGCTGTCAGCAGAGATAAAGAATCCTCCTCTTTTGAAAGGCTGAATTTTTCCATCCCTGCTCCTTGTCCCTTCAGGAAAAATCAAAAAGGAAAAGCCTTTTTCTTTAATCACTCGGGAGGCTTGATCTATACTCTTTTTTCCTCCTTTTATGCCTTTTCTATCCACAGGAATAAAACCTACCTGCCTCATAGCCTGACCAATGACCGGAATCCTGAAACTTTCTTTTTTCAGGATAACTCTAATAGACTGGGGAATAAGCATAAAAAGCAAAGGGCCATCGATAAAACTCATATGGTTAGACATAAAAACATAGGCTGTTTTTTTCTCTACCTTCTCAAGGCCTGTAACTTCAATACGAATTCTCAACATTTTCTGTCCGAGCTTTATAGCCAATTTTACAATCGGACTAATAGGCTGAGGCCACTTTATCAAGAAGCAAAAAAGAAGAACAGGAATTATAAGAATCGTTATAAGAATATAAGTGGCAAAAAGGACAATGGTTCGCATTCCTTGTTTTTGCGATTATATCATATATCAACAAAGAAAAGGAAAAATTGCAGAAAACAGGAAAAATAATTTATTGGTAAATGTAAAATTGGCAGTACATTCTGTCTTGTACTACCTTTTTTATAGGCTTGAATAAGGACAGATAATTAATCCTTTACACTTACACTGGGAGCATGAATCCAGGCGCCATTCAGACTGACCAAATCATTCTTAAAATCTTCTATAGAACTGACCTTATAGAGACCTGGAATCGGATTATTGGGCTGGTAAGTAAAACTTACATTTCCGCCGACTTCTCCGTCACGTCCCAAAGAAACGATTAAGAACTCATCATTACCCAAATTTGCAGCTGGAATACCGTATGCACTGGCTACGGCTGTCCCTGTATAAACATGATATGGATTTCCCCATTGGTCATTTATTGGGCAAACTTTAATAAAGATTGGAGAAATTTCACTTAAAAAATTGCTTCCAGCCTCAAGTGGCCCTGATTGGTTTCCAGCGTCAGGCGCATATCCTGTGTTGGTAACATACATCGAACATGCAGTGGCAATGTTGACAATCTGCTTCATGGTTTCCTTTTGCTTGGCTTTCTGTGTGGCTGTTACAACATTGGGAATGATCAAAGCGGCAAGAACACCGACAACGACAACAACAATAAGCAACTCAATCAGTGTGAACCCCTTTCTTGTTCTTTTCACTTTCTCCCTCTTTGCCGTGTGGATAGTAAGGTCGTCTCTTCTTTCCTGGAGTCTTTCATAAAAAAGAGGGCGATTCACCAGCTAATGAATCGCCCCCTTCATGTTTGGAAATGATCTTTAAGAACTTGATTGTAAATTAGGTGCCGGCAGCAGCAGTCCTAGGAGCACGGATCCAGGAACCATTCCAATTCACCAGATCCCTGTTGAAATGCGCCATTGTGCTGACTACATACATTCCAGCTTCAGGATTAGTATCACTCCAAGTAAACGTTCCCAATGTCCCATCGCGTCCGTAAGAAGAAACGAGAAAATCATCTCCTGCAGCTCCGGATATTCCGTAATTTCCATTTACATTAGCACCTGTCCAGACATAGAAATTCGTGCCCCATTTGTCGGTAATCGGGAGAACTTTAACATAGAATGGACAAATTCCAGTATAAAAAGGATCACTGGCAGCATAGGTGCCGTTAGCGACAGGAGCAACTCCGTTATCTGTAACAAAATCTGCAATGGACGAGGCAATAACGCCTACATCCTTCATTGTGCTCTTCTGTTTTGCTTTCTGGACAGCGGTTGTGATATTGGGAACAAGAAGTGCTGCAAGAATTCCCAGGATAGCAACAACAATGAGTAGCTCAATGAGTGTAAAACCTCTTACTTTGTTTAACATTTAAAACCTCCTTTATTTTCTTGGCGACTTTATTTTCAGTCGGCCTATAAATTAATAGAAAGCCTTTTATAGTGCAATTTTTGTGCCATGCTTAACATTTTTTAAGTTGTTGAAATAAAACAACTTAGAATTTCCATTCAGAAATGTTCCTTAAAAAGCGACAAATTACGGCTTTTATTGACAAAAAATGACACTTTTTTCATTTCTGGCTTTTCGTATGACTGTAACCAGATGAATCCAAAAGGATGGTGCCGCTCTATTCAGGTAGATTTTAAGCCGTACTTATCAATGAGGTATCTCAAAGTCCGGTAGCTGACACCAATAAGAGATGCGGTTTCCTTAAGATTTCCCCCTGCAGCCTTGCGAGCCTGCATTATATAATTTTGTGCGATTTCATCAAGATGCTCATTGAGTTTAAATCCTGGCTCAAGAAGATAACTGGTTTCTGGCTTCTTCTGTGGTGAAAGGAGTTCTTCAGGAAGGCTTTCCTTTGTGAAGATCTCTCTCTTCTCAATAGCCACAACTCTCTCAATAACATTTTCCAGCTCCCTGACATTTCCCGGCCAGTGGTAAGATTCAAAGATATTCATCACCTCTGGAGCAGCTCTCATTGTCTTTCTTCCCATCTCCATGCAGTATTTCTTAAGAAAGTGAGAAACGAGAAGAGGCAGGTCCTCTTTTTTTTTCCTTAGAGGAGGCATTTCAAAAGAAATTACATTCAGCCTGTAAAACAAGTCTTCACGGAATTTTTCTTCCTCGATTTTTTTCTTTAAATTCTGATTGGTTGCCGCGATTATCTGGACATCAACCAAGATCTCTTCCGTCCCACCAACTTTTCTAATTCTTTTATCCTGAAGACTCCGGAGAAGCTTCACCTGAGTCAATGGAGACATCTCTCCTACTTCATCTAAAAACAAAATGCCCCCTTCTGCTACTTCAAACATACCTTTTTTATTAGCCACAGCACCTGTAAAGGAACCTCTCATGTGCCCAAAAAGTTCACTCTCCAGAAGATTCTCAGGCACTGCTCCACAGTTTATGGAAACAAACGCCTTCTCCTGTCGGCTGCTGAGCTGGTGAAGCGCTCTGGCAGCTATTTCCTTCCCCGTTCCACTTTCTCCGACTATTAGAACAGTGGAATCTGTTTCGGCGATTTTTTCGATCAAACTGAATACAGCCTTCATTTTTTCGCTTTTTCCCACTAAATTCTTGAAACTGTACTTCTCTTTAAGTTCACTTTTTAGCCGGATATTCTCCTGCTTCAGTCTTCCTTTTTCCAGCCCTTGAGCTACTATAATTTTCAACTCTTCCATATCAAATGGTTTAACCACGTAATCCATAGCTCCAGCTTTTAGTGCTTCTACCGCCTGTTTAATTGTCCCGAAAGCCGTTATCATGATGAATGGCATGTCTGGATTTTTTTTCTTGACCCGCTTAAGAATCTCCATTCCGCTTAGCTGCGGTAGCTTTATATCGGAAAGGACAATGTCAAAGTCCTGATTTTTTATCATCTCGAGAGCTTTAGGAGCAGAGAGGGATGTCTCGACTTTGTAACCTTCTTTTTTAAAGACAACAGTAAGAAGGTCAAGGATACTCTTTTCGTCGTCTATTATGAGTATTTTTTCCGTTTTATCCTCTCTTCCATTTTATTTACACTCTTCTGCTGAACTTTCTCCCCTCCAAAGGAAGGGTGATAAAAACCTCGGCCCCTTTATTGGGCTCGGAAACAACCTTGATTTTCCCTTTATAATCATCTACTATCCGGCGAACCACAGACATTCCGATTCCTTTGCCATCCTCAAAACTGGAGTAAAAGGGTTCAAAAATCTTATCCAATTCTTCTTCGGACATGCCAATTCCTGTATCGGCAAATCTTAACTGTATCTCCTTCTTTCTCTTCTGGTTAAAATCAATTGTTAATGTTCCTCCTCCAGGCATGGCTGTAAGGGCATTTTTTATAATATTCCAGAAGAGCTGTTTTAGCTGATTGACATTTCCATAATATGGAGCCCGCATTGATTTATAATTTCCATCAACAATCAATTTCCCGTCCATTTCGCCGCTTCTCTGCAGTAACATCAATGTTTCCTCCAAAACAACTGAAAGATCAACAGAGGAGAAGGTTTTTGGTGCCGGAGAAGCTAAATTCAGAAATTGTTCAATCGAATTAGAAACTCTATTTGATTCTTTGATAATGATATCCATCAATTTTTTTTGTTCTCCGCCCAGACCTGATCCATCCTTCAGAACCTGCGCCGATCCTGAGATGGCTGTCAGTGGGTTCCTGATTTCATGAGCGAGCCGCGCAGATACCTCTCCTGCTATGGCGAGTCTGTTTTTTATTTCAAGCTCCTTTTGAGCAATTTTCAGCTCGTCTCGCGTTTTCCTCAAGCTTTCTGTCAGGTAATTCATCAGGAAAGCCACAAGGAAAAAGGCGCTCCAGGCGATAAAGACATTTTGTGTGACAAGACCCAGCGATACTTCTACGGTTTTCTCCGGATCAAAATCATAATAGGGAATTATTCTGAAATACATCATTTCAACCAGAAGACCAAAAAAGATCGCCGAGAGAGCCGCAGTTAAATAGGCAGCGCGTTTGGAAAGAACAATGCTTGCTGCGATTATTTCGAAAATGTAGAGAAAGTAAAAAGTTCCCTGCAAACCCCCTGAAATATAGACAAGCGCCGTAATCATGAGAAGGTCGAAGAGTATCTGAAAGTAAACCTGGGCCGTGTAATATTTCCCCCAGAGATAAAACATAAAATAGAAAAAAGAGAGGATATAGAAAATGAATATTAAATAATAAAAAGGATTAAGCGGGAGAAATTCCGATGTAATGTATTGAATAATTACTGCTGAAACAACAAGAGATGTGACAATGATAACACGCAGGAAAATGAGCCGAGAGAGGTCTTTTTCTTTAGTTGTCATCCAACCTGCTGCATCATGCTGAAGACAGGAAGGTACATGGAAATGACAATCGTACCGATCAAAAGTCCAACAAAAATTAGAAGAACCGGCTCTAACACGGAAAGAAGGGCTCCAACCGCAGTTTCGACCTCATTATCGTAAAAATCAGCTAATTTCGACAGCATAGCATCCAGATTTCCGGTAGCCTCACCCACACCAACCATCTGAGTAAGCATTAATGGAAAACGGCCTTTTTCTCTAAAAGCATCTATGAGACTTGACCCTTCAGAGACCATGGTTCGAGACTCAATTATGCGGCTTTCTAAGATAACATTTCCAGCCGTAGAGGATGTGATCTTAAGGCTCTCCATCATGGGCACACCTCCGGAAAGGAGAGTGCCCAAGGTTCTTGTGATTCGAGATAGGGCAACTTTTTCAAATAATCCTCCAAAAAGCGGCATTTTTATTTTAATCTGATCAAGAACCCGTCTTCCTTGCGCTGTTGATTTAGCGTACCTGAAAAGAAAAACTGAACCTATTCCCCCCACAAAGATAAACAATATATATTTCTGGACAAAATTGCTGAGGCCCAATATAGCCATAGTAAGGGAAGGCATATCTGCTCCCAGCTCGATAAATATCCGGGAAAAAGTCGGAACAATTTTCCACAACATAAAAATCGTCACAATAATAGAAAATGCAAATATGACTACAGGATACGCCATCGCCTGTTTTACCTGGGCTTTCAACTTTACAATTTGTTCCTGGTAATCCGCTAAGCGCGTCAGCATGACATCGAGCGAACCACTCTCTTCTCCTGATGCTACAAGGTTGACGTAGAGATCATCAAAAACCTTTGGGTATTTCTTTTTGGCCTGATTCAGAGTGGAGCCAGCCTCTACATCCTTCCGGATGCCTAGAATAACATCTTTAAAATACTTATGCTTTGTCTGTTTGGCCAGCATGGTCAAGCTCTGAATTAAAGGAAGATCCGCGTCTATCAACACGGAAAGCTGCCTGCTGTATATCGACAATTCCTTAAGCGGAACCGTTTGTTTTGTAAGAAAAGGGATTTTTATCTCTACACTTTTCTTTGAAATATCCGTGGCAGTTATCTGCTCGCCCCTCAGGATTCTCGTCAGATCTGCAGAAGACTTGGCAACACGTTCTCCTCCCACGTCATCACCGTAACGATTTTTGCCCTTCCATTTGAAAACAGCCATTTCTGTTCTCCTTTTATTTCCTCATTGGATTTTGAGATAAGCCTGGAGAGGTCGGCTTAAAACCCCCACTCCTATGAAAAATTTCAATTAACTCCTCTGGCTTATAGGAGACCCTCATGGCAGTCTCTCTAGTGATCGATCCTTTAGAACACAAATCGGCTAAAGATTGGTTAAAGGTTTGCATCCCATACTTCTCTTGGCCCATCTGCATTGAGGAATAAATCTGGTGGAGTTTATTTTCTCTGATGAGATTCCTGATAGCCGAATTAGGAATAAGAATCTCCATTGCCAGAACTCTTCCGCTTCCGTCTGCTCGAGGCAAGAGAGCTTGTGTTAATATAGCTTCTAATGTCAAGGACAGTGTTATTCTCACCTGATCCTGATACTGGGAAGGGAATATATCAACAATTCTGGAAATTGTCTCAGCGGCTGAATTTGTATGAAGGGTTGAGAAAGTGAGATGTCCTGTTTCCGCGACATTTATGGTGGCTTCAACAGTCTGCAAGTCTCTCATTTCTCCGACAAGCACAACATCCGGGTCTTCTCTTAAAACAGAACGGAGTGCATTTGGGAAAGATAATGTGTCAATATTAAGTTCCCTTTGATTTATAATTGACTTTTTAGGTTGGAAATAATATTCAATAGGATCTTCTATGGTTATAATATGAACGTCTCTTTCTGTATTTATATGGTCAATCATACAGGCTAAGGTGGTTGATTTTCCACAGCCAGTTGGCCCGGTCACCAGGATCAATCCCCGAGGCAAATAGCAGAGCTTAGCAATCTTCTGTGGAATACCCAGCTTCGGAAAGCTCCACATCTGGCTTAGGAATCTCCGGAAAGCTGCTGCCACAGCTCCCTTCTGCTGGAAGATATTCCCTCTAAAGCGCCCAATATTTTTGATGCCAAAAGAGAAATCAAGCTCCATCTTTTCCTCAAATATTTTCTTCTGCCTGTCTGTTAACAACGTGTATACAAGTTCCTTGGTATCAACAGCAGTTAAAGGCGGGTGATCGATTGAGATCAAGTGGCCGTCGACTCTAATCCGAGGGGGAATTTGAGTCGTTAAATGTAAATCACTGGCATTTCTTTCAACCGCTATTTTAAGCAGTTCCTGAATCGGCTTCGCCACTTTTCACCTCCGCATCTTTTATAGTTTCTCTTAAGACCTCTTCTAAGGATGTAATCCCATCTTTTATCTTGGCCAATCCGCTCATACGCAGCGATGTCATCCCGTTTTGCATAGCTAACATTTTTATATCTTTGGGCTGGGACTTGGCTAAAATGAGATCTCTTATATCATTAGTAACTTCCATGACTTCAAAAAGTCCGGTCCTTCCTTTATAGCCTGACTCATTGCAAATGACGCAACCTTTGGGCTTCATGGGTTTCACTTTTTCCGCTTCTTCCGGAGAAAATCCTATGTCAACAAGAGCTTCAGGGGAAATTTTGTGTTCCTCCTTGCATTTCTTGCACAAACGCCTTATGAGTCTTTGTGCCACAATTAGAATGAGTGCATCAGAGATCAAAAAGGGTTCAACATTCATGTTTATCAGCCTGATAATTGTACTCGCTGCATCATTAGTATGAACTGTGGAAAAGACCAGGTGGCCGGTTAGGGCTGCTTTAACGGCGATGTCAACAGTTTCAAAATCTCTCATCTCACCAACAAGCATAATATCGGGGTCCTGCCTCAGGAATGCTCTGAGAGAGGCCGCAAAACTTAATCCAATTTCTTCTTTTATGTTGACCTGGTTAATTCCAGGCATATAAAACTCAACAGGGTCTTCTGCGGTCATGATGTTCTTTTCCTGCGCGTTTAGGTTGGAAACAGCGGAATACAGAGTATTTGTTTTCCCGCTTCCTGTAGGACCGGTTACCAGGACAATCCCAAAAGGCTTGAGGATGGCTGATTCAAAAAGTTTTAAAGATTTCTTCTCAAACCCTAATTTAGTAAGGTCCAGCTGTAGCATTTCTCGATCAAGGATTCGGGAAACAATTTTCTCGCCAAAAATAGTTGGTATACAGGAGATTCGCATATCCACTTCTTTCTTGTTGTCATCCCCCCATTTCACTCTCATTTTTAACCGCCCGTCCTGAGGGAGTCTTTTCTCTGCAATATCCATGTTCGAGAGGATCTTCACCCGTGAAATAACCGGATTTTTAAATTTCATTGCGAGATCCATCACTTCATGAAGAATGCCGTCGATGCGGTATCTAACCCGGAAAGAACGCTCATAGGGTTCAAAATGGACGTCACTTGCGCCTTTTTTTATGGCATCCATAAATATAGTGTTTACAAGGGTGATGACAGGAGCTTCCTCCGTGGATCGTGTTAATTCTTCAATGTCATACTCTTCCTCTTCTTCTTCAATGACGTTGACCGCTCCATCATCGGCCTGCTCAATTTCATCAATGATCTCCTTAACTTTTAAAGAATCAGAAGCGCCATAGTATTTATTTATGGCTTCCATAATCCCTGACTCAGAAGCAATCACAGGTTGAATGCTCAAACTTGTTCGAAACCTGACATTTTCGATAATGTCTAGGTCTGTGGGATCAACCATGGCCATTGTTAGAAAAGACCTAATTCGATGAATCGGCATAATCATGTTCTTTTTGGCAATATCTACTGGAATTAGCTCAATGACATCCGGATAGACTTCGAACTGACTGAGGTCAATATAAGGATAGCCTAATTGGCGGCTTAAAGCCTGCGCCATTTCCTCTTCTGTGATAATGCCCATCGTTACAAGGGCACTTCCGATAGGAACTTTATTCTTTTTTTCAAACTCTGTGGCAGACTTTAGCTGGTCTGTAGTTAATAGTTTTTCACGTAAAAGAAGTTCACCTAGATTTGATGCCATTTTTCATGCCTTATATGGTTTTTATAAAAATAAACAATTTGACAATCTTTGTCAACTCTTTTCAGGTTCTAAGCTCAACAAGACCAGACTCAAAAAGCTCATATCTAAGAGACGGTTGCTATATATCAATATTCTCTTTTCCCTTAAATATTTTCACTAAAAATCATTACTAATTCTGCTTCAACAAGCTTTATACTCGCAGACAATCATTATGTTGTCAATCATCGCAAAGGGGGATTTTAAAGGTTAATTTCAGGCCCATTTTCTCATCCCTAAAGATTAGGGTATTCATCACAACATAGGATTCGGGATGAGCTAAAGACTATTAGCATAAAAAAAAGATATATTTCTTCATTTCCTAATTCTTATGATGACAGATGACTATTATTTCCCTTTTCCTCCGAGCCATCCCTCAGATGCATCCTCAACTGCGTCGAACCGCGGGATGTACGGTTTGAGATCAATCACTGGAGTCCCATCGAGAGCGTCTAGACCCCGCACATACAGATTTGAACCCGAGCGCTTAACCAATTTTACGACAGTGAAACCGATGGGATTAGGACGACGAGGCGTTCTTGTAGCAAAGACTCCATGACGTTTTTTCTCCCATGGTGTTTGAACAAGGAGATCCCAACTAGATACGCGGTCAAAGACATAGAAAACGATAATGTGAGAGAATGTCTCAATATCTTTCAATCCCGTTTCATAGCCCGGTTCCATTACAATTAGTGACTCCACATCGGGAGCAAGTCTCCCCTGTCTAGGAGCCTTCTTGCTAAATGTATATGGCGAGTGAACAACACCTATTCTTCTGAACTCTATAATGTATTCTTCTTCCCCTCCTTCATTCTTAATATTTCCTTTACAACAGCCCCCACCAAACGAAGCCATTAAAACTACAAAGATCATTGCACAAAACACGGCAATGCATACTCTTTTTCCCGACATATTTCACCTCAATTTTTTGATTTTCATATTCTATAGCAATGAAAAAGGAATAAAGGATAAAGACTGCTAATAGGGATTTTGGTTTTAATCTTCACTTTACCATTTCCTTTAAACTCTTCTCTTCTTAAAATTCTACTTCCCATAAAAGCGACTTGTCAATGTAAAGACCTCATTTCTATTCTTAGCCTGTACCTGACTTGTATCCAATTAGAGTATCTATTCGATGCTCCATACCTAAGTAAGAAAAGACAGGACTAAGGGGGATAAGAAGCCTAGGAATCCTAAAGACCTTTACAAATGGATTCTTTATGATAGGAGAAAAAGCACTTACTCTGGCTAAAATGTTCTCAATAGGAAAACCATTTAAAAATAAGGGGTAAGGCTGGCACGCCTGGAAGGACTCGAACCTCCGACCCGCTGCTTAGAAGGCAGCTGCTCTATCCGACTGAGCTACAGGCGCGCTTGGTCTTTCTTTGACTATTTTGTTT
>Ga0114920_10001141_pt1 | contig 12096 bp, 13 predicted proteins | sample ChitaG_FD_88683 | JGI IMG/M metagenome (GOLD analysis project Ga0114920, IMG submission 88683) | Deep subsurface microbial communities from South Pacific Ocean to uncover new lineages of life (NeLLi) - Chile_00310 metaG | ecosystem: Environmental > Aquatic > Marine > Oceanic > Sediment ... | reverse complement strand
TCCTCATGTATATCGGCGATACCATCGCTGCGGATGTGCGATGCCTGCGTGGGACACACCCACACACATGGCGGATCAGAACAGTGATTGCATAGTCGTGGCAAGAAGTGCCGTTCCACATGAGGGTATGTGCCTTTCTCTACAATTTTAACCCAAGAAAGCCATCCCCCCAGGGGAACGTCAAACTCGCTTTTACAGGCTACTGAACAAGCATGACATCCATAACACCTTCTCAGATCGATCACCATCGCATACCTTTTGCCTTGCACGGCTGCGGCTGCCGCTGCAGCTCTTTCACCAGCTTTGGTAAAGGATAGCGCAGCCGCTCCCATACCCGCCAATTTGATAACATCCCGACGGGAAATCTTTTTTTCAGTTGATTTTTTCACTGAGCTACCCCCTTTGAGTTCAGAGTAAACAAAGATGAGACCGTTTCCTCTAGCGGCATTATCCGTCTGGTGAGCCCTCAGGACTATCTCCATTCTTCCAAAAGTTCTTTACGCAGTAGATAAGTTCTTGAATGTCTAACGGCTTACCAAGGCAAGCACACATATGTTCGCTTATGGGCCACCTATAGGTCAGGATGAAAAGGGCGGCTAGACAGCGCTATGATGCCCACGCTGGAATCTTTTCTTTTGAGCTCCTTCCAGCTCCTCTTCAGTTTTTTGGGACGTACGTAAATTCTTTGCTGTCCACAGTTGCCTCCAAGAAGCTTCGTCTTAAACACCTATAAAAAACGCCTAGTGCGTAGTACCACACCGTGGTCCTTACCGGAAGAAAGAAAACAGTTTTTGCATGAAAGAATAGGGAGAAGGTGTATTTCCTTTTTGTTTCTTAACGGCATTCAGTTTTCAATCCTGGTGCAACACTATCGTATCTTTTGGACAAAGAGGCTTTATCTTAAGATGATCAATACCTCTTTTGACCCCCAGATCTGACGGGATTACCCTTTAACCTTTTTGAAGTAATATTCACCTGCGGCTGGTAGATTGATTTCGATGGTCTCTCCAACAATTTTTCCTACAATTACACCCCCTGATTTGGTGTGCAGCCAGATTTCGTTTTCCCTGATTTCCCATTTGAAGGAAACATTATCTTCTTCAATGGACCAGGAACCCTGACCATTCGCCATCAGTTCAAGAGATATGGTGAGTGAGTCTTGATTTTCGTCACCACCGGCCGCATATCGACCGGACAATCTACCCTTATCCTGACAACTCATCGCTAAGAGCAGGGAGAAAACTAAAACCATCATCAAAAAACGTTCGGGTAGCCTCATCTCTAAATCTCCCTAAGCATCAAGGAAAACCTATTCTCCAACTGTAACGCCTTATCGTAGAAAAAAATATGAATAGTCATAATGAGCCAAATGATATCCCTCCCTATTGTCCGCCAGCTTATCTGCTCCCCTACAGCTTGGAAACAGCCGCAGGTTATAGCTGCATCCCTCATCAAATTTATAAAGGTTGCAGTGGTAAACATGATCATCAGAAGGCCTATGATTACCGCTGCAGATCGGGAACGAATGCCGGCAACAAGGAGGACCCCGCTGATGAGTTCAACCCATGGAAGAACAACGGCAAAGATATTTACGGCCCAGTAAGGAACTATCTGATAGCTGGCTACGGTTTCTGCAAACTCTGCAGGGTAATTTATTTTATACATGCTCGCATAGATAAAGAGGCCCCCAATATAAAGCCTAAGCACGAGCGCAAGATATCGATGCGTAAAGATTTTTTTAACAAAAAGTATCACTTTCATGGTGCTAGAGGATAATCCTTTTCCTTCCAGGCGGACAACCCCCCTGATAGTAGCTTCACATCTACATGGCCCCTTGAGGTTAATTTGAAGGCCACCTCCTGATCATAAAGCCTGCTGATGTTTCTGCCATAGACGATGATCTCCTGGTTCGGGTCAAGTCTGCTGAATTTCATCATGTACACGAAATCGAATAGAGAAAGGGGTAAATTGATAGCCCCGTGGATGTGTCTCTGTTTGAAAAAATCGGATGGCCTTGCGTCCACAAAGAGAGATGTCCCCGCATCATACTTCAGCTTTGCCCAATGTGCATCTATCATAGGAGATGGTTTATGTGACCAGACTTGTGGGACAAGGTTGATGCCATCTGGATTGGAAAGATTGGAGGCAATGCCCAATCCAAGAGCAACAACCAAAATCAAAATGAAGTCTATAGCTGACACTCGCCGGGTTCTTTTCATCTCGCTTTGGATGACGGACTTGACACGAGCCTTTGCTCGTTCGAGCACTTCAATTCTGAGCCTGCTGGCCGAAAGCTCCTCAATGGTTTTATTCAGCTGGATGTTTCTCTTTTCCAGATCGGCATTAAGTTTCTGTATGGTCTCAAATGATTTTGCATTTCCCAAAAATACCGTGAAATTATTGACAAGCGTCGTCAGAAGTTCTTGCTCCTCTGCGGAGTAACTTTGCTCCGTTATTTTGCTTCCCAGGCCTATAAGACCCAAGCATGTATCGTTAATGATAAATAATAGTCCTACACTTGCGTCTATCGGGCAAACTGGATTGTTTAACAATCTTTCAGGGGGTACCATCTGGGCCTTCATAGGGGTTAGATCTTTGGTCTTAGCTCCTTCAAAGAACTGGGGAAGCGTATTATCGATATCGTTCCCTCGCGGCCCTCTTACTTTCTCTTTTTCAATACCCCGATAAACCACAAATGCTTTCTTCTCTTCGCTATCAAACAACACTATAGAGCCTTGTTCAATGCTAAAAGTTCCCATGGCCATCAACAGAAAGGTTTCCATGATCTTTTTAGTATCTGTAAGGCCACTCAGTTCGTGAGTGGTATCGTAGAGAGCATTCAAGTGAAAAAGCCGACTGTCCAGCTCCTTCCGGGTGCGCTCTGCCTCCTTCAGCGCCTCCTCTTGCTCGATATTTTTCTGCTGGAGGTCTAGATTTAATTGCCGGATGATTGTCACAGACCGCGCATTCTTAATGGAAACCAATAGGCTGTTGGTAAGGCCGAGAAGGAATTCGATATCTTCGTCAGTGTAAGCTTCAGTCAGTATCTTTGCCCCCAGCCCCATAAGCCCCGAATATTTCTTATCCGTGTTCCACTGGATCAAGGCTTTTGTTTCAGGCGGGAAAAAATGATTATCTAGGAACCCGTCCCTCGCAATCAAATGGGCCTCAATGGGTAAAGGAGCATCTTTCTGGAAGGTATTCGAAAAGTATTGTTGTATGATCTGCGGTACACTCTCATGAAGCCTCTTGATATCTTGATCCTCTACCCCTCGGCTGGACACCTGACCCTTCAGCGATTCTGTATCTATTAGAACGACAAACCCTTGGGTGATGCCGAGGGTGCCCATAGAGATTAACAGAAAGACCTCTGCCATCTTCTCCGTATCTTCAAGACTACTCAGTTCGCACGTTGCATCACGGAGGGTTTTCAAAAGAAACCCACGCCTTTCCAGTTCCATCAGAGGATCTTGTTTACAGTCGTTGGCCTGTTTTAGGTTTGCGATCTTCATGTCGTCTTTTCTATTTGAGGAACTCCTTAATCTTAAGGAGGAATTTATCTATATCTCTGATGATTCCCAGGTGAGCAAATACGACCTTTTTATCTCTTGAGACAAGCATGATAAATGGGGTCCGTGGCTCTCCTAGTAACTTATGTATCTCAAAATTGGGGTCCTTTATAACAGGATAGGGGATATTGTGCTTTTTCTTAAAGTACGCTAATTCCATTGCGGTGGCTCCGATAGCAACAGCAAGCATCTTGGTTTTCTCATCGATGTCAGCATCTCTTTTGATCCTGTAAAACAACTTATTAAACAAGGGCATTTGAATATGGCACTGCGGGCAGTAGACACCAACTATTTCAATCAGTATAATCTGACAGTTCGGCTGATTAACTGAAAAGGTTTCAGCAGCTCCTATTCCTAAGTAGGCCCTCTCTTTTTCTGATGAAGGTGCTTCTAATTGAAATTCAGGCAAATGTGAGCCTGCGACAGGGATGCTACCGGAAAGGGCAGAAACAGGACAAAGAGCAACAACCAAAACACAGATCCATAATGGAAAGATCATCGATCTTAGGGATCGTTTAAACATAATTGTGTCTGAGTAACTGGTTTTTGTAAATTCTTCCTTCTCTTTGGCGTTATCCACTTTGGGTAAGACTATTAATCGCATCTTCTTCGTGATCAAATATTTTTGCAAACCTGGTAATCCCAACCATCTCAAAAATCTTCTTGAAATTTTCAGAAAGCCCCGCAATAGCCACAACTTGATTTCTCTTTTTGCTCGCGGAAAGAAGCTGGATCAATACGGCAATGCCAGCACCATTTATAGAAGAATGTTCATTAAAATGCATTAGCAATTTGGTTGCACCTCCTTCAGAAGCTTTCTCATAGGTATCCATTAATAACGGCTCAGAAACAGAAGTCACATTTCCCTCGATATCCATGATGATGACGTCATTCAATGTCCGCAAAGAGATCTCATTCACTTGATCTGTGGCCGCTTTGAGCCTCCCTTCCGCTCGTCTCAAAGCTGATTCAAGGTCAAACCTCTGAATAGGTTTGTTGATAAAATCTGTGGCATTGAGATCCAGAGCCTTTACAGCTAAATCCATATCCCCATGGCCGGTAATGACAATCACTTCAGTCATAGGCTTAATCGCCTTGATCCGTTCCAAGACCTCAAGGCCGTCCATTCCCGGCATCTTTATGTCTGTAACCACTATGGGAGGTTCTTCTTTCTTAAATATCTCAAGGCCTGCTGACCCATTTTCAGCCGTCAATACGTTATATCCATAGGCGCCTAATAAAAGGCGAAACATATCCAGGGTAGGTTTCTCATCGTCTATAACCAAGACCTTGCCCATACTCTTTTCCTCTCCTCCTCTATTCTGGGGCGCAGGGGAATGTGAGTTTGAAGGTAGTGCCTGATCCCTCTTCGCTCTGGACATGGATCTCGCCCCCGTAGTCTCTTACAATCTCATAACTGATGGAAAGTCCCAACCCCATACCCTCACCCATTTCTTTCGTGGTAAAGAAGGCCTCAAAAATTCTATCTTTTGCAGCCTCAGGGATGCCAATGCCCGTGTCAGAAACCGCGATCGCCACGCGGTCTTTTTCCCAGAAAGAGCGGATGCTGATAACACGATTGCCAGATTCCGCTCCAGCCTCTTGCCTCTGATTCATAGCATCCCGGGCATTGGTCACCAGGTTGAATATCACCTGTTGTAGTCGGTTGTTGTGGGCCAAAATTGGACGAAGCGTATCATCCAGATCCAGCCTTACCTCCATGTTCTGGAGGCTAAGCTGCTTGCCGACAATATCAAGAACGCCTCTAATGGATCTATTGATGTCTATCTTTTCTTTGGTAAAGTCAGCCTTTCTACCGAACTCCCTAAGGCGGTCAATGATCTCCGCTGCCCTGTCCACCTGGCCGCTCACCTCATTGACTACATGAAACAGATCCTGCTCAGGAATCTTTTTCCCTTTTTCAATTGCCATTTTCAAAAACTCGTTACCCATCTTGATAGTGTTCAATGGCTGATTCAACTCATGAGCAATACCTGCAGACATTTCGCCAAGAGTTGTCATCTTACTTGCCTGTATCAACTGGGCTTCCTTTTCGACACTCTCATTAATATCGGTCGTAGTTGCTATAAGACAGTCTGTGCCCATATGCATCGCGTGACATGCCACAATATTTACATAGAAGGGCGCTCCTTTCTTTCTGATGTGTCTCCTCCGGGGATAGAACCCACATTGATGGTTCGTGAGCCTCTTTAACCCCTCCTGGAGTTCTTCATCTGGTTCGAATAGCAAATCGAGGAAGGTCATTTTGGACAATTCCTCTTTTGTCTGCCGATAGCAGTTAAGGGCCGTTGCGTTGACATCGATGAGCTTAAAGGTCTGCTGGTCCATGATAAAAATAGAGTTAGGGGCGCTATCAAAGAGGGTTTTGTATTTGTCCTCCGACCTTTTTAACTCCTCATTGACGTTCATGAGTTCAGCAGTCCTTTCTTTTACTCTTGATTCAAGCTCGTCACGGGCTCTCTGTAAGGCTTCCTGCGCTTCCTTGCGCTCCGTTGTATCCCAGAGGGTTTCGATTGAGCCTACAATCTTTCCATCAGCCCCTCTTATGGGTGCGGCTGTAAAGAAAAGCCATTTGCCCTTTTCCCCTATGTGTGGGAAAAACTCCTCTGCCTCATAAGCCCCTTCGATGAGGGCTGACTTCCTCCACCTATCACCGTAATATCTCTTTATCTCTTCCTCTTCCATTTCATCCACGATGACATCAGCCATGATCGGCCTTTCTTCTTGCCTGAAGGGCAGCCACTGTTTATTCGTTCCGACTATCCCCTCAGCCTTATAGCCAGTCAACTTTTCACAGGCCCAGTTCCAGTGAGTGACAATATGGTCTTTGTTGATGACAAAGGTGGGTATGGTATTTCCCTGGATTATCTGTGATAAGGTCCTCTCCCTTGCAACGAGCTCCCTCTCTACGGACTGCAAATGTCTGGTCCTCTCCTCCACAATCTTTGCAAGCTGCTCAGAGAAGAGGTCAAAGTCAGTCTCAATCTTCTCTGGCTCGCTTATATGTTTCCCTAAAGCCCTTTTAATCCTTACCCTTTCTTCTTCTATCTGAAGAAAATCCCAGACTGACATGGCCTCGAAATGATCGATCAGCCGAACCTCTGCCGGTTTGGTTGTCTCGATCTCCTCGAGCACCCTATTATCGCCGGTCAGCTCGATAATCAGATTAAGGCCTCTGATGTCATAGAGTTCCCTATAATCCAGGGTGGTGAATATCCCTTTGTTTCGGGCATATACCAGACCCCCAGCTGTCTCGCGGGTATCAGCGACCCCCAAGATGTTCAGTTTATGGTTGCTTAGATTATCCCCGAGGACAATCGTGAGGATAGCCTTACAAACCCTGCCTCCACCTACGATACCGATATTAGAATGTTCTAAGATTTCTTTCATCGTAACCATGGTGCAACCAATAATATAAGATTTGCCTTTAGGTGCCCCCAAGAAGCTTTCTGTAAAACGCACGTAAAAACTGTTAAAATGAGTACTACAATGTGGTACCTATGTCAAGAAAAAAGATTGTGCCTCATGACAAAAAGATGATCTGGTGTGAGTGGCCAGCTGAATTGTTTAAACGATGGATTATGTATGCACACGAGAGGGGCGGGCCTGGATTATCAGTGCGGCGGCCTGCAGCTGAAAAATTCAACAAGATGTTGTTGGGATAAAGCAGTAGAGTTCGAGGGTATAGAGATCTTGGGAGAGGATGAGTTGACAAGAAGGGGAGGAAGTCTCCCAACGAGAAACAGTTTCATTTGGTTGCTGATGGGCTACGCTCTCTCGGATAGAGTCATATCACGATGGATATAGGGCCAAAGAAGAAGCAGCAGGGCTGAAGTTGTTGAAGTCAGGGTCCGGGTAGTCATTTCATGTCTCGGGCAGAATAGCCTGTGATAAGCCCAAGCCGTCAACAAAAATGGACTTGTAGATCCTGAACACTTCCTCTTTTGGATTACTTTCCAGCTTGGGCGATGTTTGTGCAACCATGATCCCGCTTTTGAGGACGCTGGTCATAATGTCTTCAGATTGTTTGAATGTTATACCTAGAGTGCCGGAGGTTTTTATAGGGAAGCCCCTTTCATTCACAAGCATACGTAATTGCTCAAGATCAATCTCAATTCTTTCTTTCGGAGAAAATATAAAGGTTCTTCGGCCATCTCTCGCACATGTTTCTTCAAAGAATTTGTCTGGAAAGGGTGCCGGTAGGCCATCTGGCCTAACACCACACACTGGACAATTTTCCCAGGTGGTAAGTCCCAGCATATCGAATTGCATATCTCTGAGGTCGATATACAGCAATTTGTTTAGCAGCTTCGGTTCCTGGCCAACAATAAGCCTAACAGCCTCAGAGACTTGCAGAGCTGTAACGATACCTATAATTGATGGGTGAACACCCACGACACCGCATTTGGGCAGGTCCTCATCTTTGACCCCGCGCATGAAGCATTCTAGACAGACCGTCCGGTCGGGTACTATTGTGGACACGTTTCCAAAAGCCTCTATTGCTGCCCCAAAAACATAGGGTATCTTAAGCTTGTGGCAGGTTCTATTAATAAGGTAGCGAGGTTCAGGCCTATCAAGGCCGTCAAGAACAACGTCTACACCACTAATCACTGCCCTAGCGTTTATTGAAGTAAGCGACTCGGGAAGTGGATCAAGGTTCACGTCTGGATTTAGCCTGCTCAATTTTCGGAGCGCCACCTCAACCTTAGGTAGGCCCACAGAATCCACATCATACAGGTATTGCCTGTGTAAATCTGAACGAGAGACTATGTCTCTGTCAACTATGCGCAGGTATCCGATACCCATGCCTACAAGTTTAAAGGCTATGAGTGTCCCTAAGCCGCCCAATCCAATTATGCAGGCTCTAGCATTTCTCAGCTTGAGCTGCCCATCATAGCCTATATCACCGAGGACGATTTGTCTTGAATATGTCTCTAGTTCTGCGTCTGAAAGTTCCTGCCTCATGCTTCACCGCCTAAACGCCCATTTCTAAGCAACCACGTGGGAGTTCTCTTCGGTTTTAAAAGCCTTTGAGAGTTCGCGACTGCGATTCTTGAGCTCCTGATGTTGCTGTAAGAATGAAGACTTTTTCCCATCAGCCAACTCCATATCTAGCATAACGAGAACTCGGTGCTCAACCCGAAAGTGCTCAAGAATGCCAATGATCAAAGACTCCATATGGGCTGGTACCGATCGCCATCTCGGCTCAGAGCTATGGACGGCCTTGAAAGAGGTGCTCAAGAGTTGGGCTAGTTGTGCCTGCGTCTTTCCGGGCGGCTTACGGGCCTCTGAAAAACCTTATCACTGTCCACAAAAAATTCCAAGACCTTTTCTTTGAGCGCCTACAAAAGAACTTGATATAGTATACTACATTGTGGTATTTCCATCAAATTGTTAAAGAAGTTGTTTTTTCAAGATAGAAAAGATGATGTGAGCTGAGGGGTAGCCGAGTTGTTTAAACGATGGATTATGTGTGCACGCGAGATGGGGCTTGTCCGGATTTTCAGTGCTGTAGCCTATGGGCCCCACTCTTGGTAGTGTATGGATTGCGGGTGCCTCGTACGGATTTGCCCTTTTGTGGCTCGTAATTGTGAATGCAGTTTTTTGGGCCAGGGCCCAGTACCCTGCAGCCAGAATGGGAATCACTGAAGGGAGGGGGATTATTGCTACCCTTTCATATCGGCTGCATTTTTGACAGGTACCTATTTCACAGGCTGTTGCCCAACCGGAAATCCCTTTGAGCGGTCATTAAAACGTTTTTTGCCAACAAATCTTGGCGAAGCGGAAGATAAGCGACGTCAACTGTTTGAGCCCGAAGGGTGAGTTTTGACATCGCCTGGAGCGAGCCTTAGATTTATCAAAAAACGTTTTAGACTAAGAGAAAAGGGATTTCGGCAATAGCCTGTCTATGTTTGACAAGATGAAGTGGGAAGTAAAGGGTTGCAAGGAGATTGTGGTCGTGAGGTTTATTTTGTTCAAGGATGGTCTGGTTTGATGTCAGCTCAAAACAAGTTCAGGCCCATAAATGGGGTACAAGAATTTAGAAATAGGAAGACACTTATAATAGGCGAAGTGAATACCGGGAAGACAGCTTACCTAGCTGAAACCCTAAACAGGTTCCTGGAGGGAGGTGAAACGGATCTTACCGTTATAGATATGGCCCCGGAAAGGGTAAAAGGGATTGGCGGGAAAATGACCATAGAAGAGACCAAATCTATAAGCTATTGCACAGCGCAGATAGCAGCTCCGAGGCTTGTGGGGCGGACTGTCGATGAGGTCGAAGAGCTGGCTGAACATAATGCGAAATTGATACAGGGTATCTTTGAAGAATATCTGAAGAGTCCCAGCAAGGTTCTTTTCATAAACGATGTTTCACTCTACCTTCAGGCCGGAGATCTTCATAAGCTCCTTTTATGGATCAATTCAACTCCCACGGTTATCATGAATGGCTACTATGGTTTTAGTCTGGGGGGAGGGGAATTGGGAAAGAGAGAGAGGCAAAATATGAAGGCACTCCAGAAAAGATGTGATAAGGTGATAAGGGTGTGAAAAAATTCCCGTCTATTAGACTCCCAAACAGGTATGCTACAAGGCGGGTAAGAAGATCAGTCTTCCCAATAGGCGGACTGCTGTAACCAGATAGGTTCTCCAAAAAAGCAAGCAGCAGGCCTCCCTTTTTTCTAATCTTTTGATCATTTTCATTAACGGAACTCGGTCCAGCGGACACCATCTGGGTCTATATTATGAATAAGATCAATAATTTCTTTACTAGGAGCAGGGGTTTCAGCAACATCAGGCGCCACGAGCAGATCAAATCCGGTGTTCTCCTTGATCTCATCAAGGGTATGGCCCGGATGATAAGAGTGGATCTGCATCACCTGGTCGGAGTTCTTGAAGTTCATCACCCCGAGGCTGGATATGACCACCAGCTCGTTTTTCTTATACGCTTCGGCACGGTTATTGTAGCCCTGGCCAGTCACAAAATCTACCTCATCAACAAAGACCCTCTTGGAGTGGCGAGTGATCCAGATCACCACCTTGGGGGTAATGGGCATTAAGAAGGCTGATGCTGCACCACCAGGAAGCTGGACCTTAGGCTGATCGATATCGCCGATGACACTCAGGTTTGTATTTCCATAACGGTCGATCTGGGCCGCTCCCAGAAACATCACGTTCAATTCCCCACGCTGAGCCAGATCAAATGCCTCGTGAAGCCCGAAGTAGGCCACCGCATTCCTGTTCATCCGGGCATCGAAGGATGAAGGGTAGACCCTGTCCACTTCTGGATCCACTCCCTCGGCTCCTGAAATGTAAGCCATGTCTGGGGCGTGGGTCTTTCGGGCTACGCTCATGGCCAGAACAGGCAGGGGAGAAGAGACACCATGCAGGACGGTCTCAAAATTCTTGATCTCCGAGGCCATGGCATATATCATCAGATCTGGCATTTCGATCTTGTTATTCATTAGTTTCCCTCCAGTAGACATATTTATCCAGGTATTCCTTGAGTTGACCCTTGGTTGCGACCCTGAGGTACTCCTTGATGTGATCATAGTCCACATCATAATAGTTGAAACATGAGCCTGGGTATGCCCCTTTGGGTGCCTCCACCACCGCATCCACAATAAAATGTGGCAGAGTTGTGGCCTCAGGCATCTTCCGAAACTCGCTGTTGGGAATCAGCTCTTCCGCTGTCACCACCACGGTCTTAGCTGCTTTGGCCTTGATCACATCCTCGTAAACAGGTCCCTCAATCCTGACATTTCCGTACTCATCGGCTTTCTGGACATGGATCACTGCCAGGTCTGGATGGATGGCCCTGACCGCTATCATCTTCTCACCGGTAAACGGATCCTCTACCTGCTTGTAACCCCCAATCTCTTCGCTGATATCGAGGAGATCGGAGCCCAGCATCCCCTTCACCGGCAGTGATGGCAAACCCATGGATGCTGCACGAAATCCGGCAATGATTGGCTGACAGGCTCCTTCTTTTGTGATAATTTCATGTGCTTCGGATTTCTTGCGAAAATTAGGAGCAAGGCCAAGTCCCTCGAAGGCTAGCATGCCGGCCCGTATCTTGGCAACGCAGCCAGCACCGATCAGGAGATCAAAGTCCATGGCTGGTTCGCGGTCTACGAGGCTCAAGTTCTTCTTCCCTTGCCGCACCAACTCACGCACGAACTCCATTGGGGCCCGGTGGAAAGTGGCACCACCAGTGGTCACCAGATCTCCATCTCTGACGAGCCTGGCCGCCTCATCAAGGCTGGTCAATACCTTTTTCATTCCTTTTCCTCGTTAAAGTTTCAATGTCGGCTAGCATCATGCCAGTGGTCTGTGGTGAGGCCTCATTTGTATCATGTGGATGAAGCTTCAAGTTTCCGACTGCTTTGGTTCGCCTACGGTCCGCAGCCGGTCACTGTTATTGTAATCTCTTATGTTATCCGGTGGCTTTTCCTCTCTTGATCCCAGTTTTCTCAGGGCTTTCCTTTTTGCTCATGTAGTCTTTAAC
>Ga0114920_10001140_pt1 | contig 12098 bp, 10 predicted proteins | sample ChitaG_FD_88683 | JGI IMG/M metagenome (GOLD analysis project Ga0114920, IMG submission 88683) | Deep subsurface microbial communities from South Pacific Ocean to uncover new lineages of life (NeLLi) - Chile_00310 metaG | ecosystem: Environmental > Aquatic > Marine > Oceanic > Sediment ... | reverse complement strand
TCGCTCAGCATCAGCTTCTGGATGTTCAGTTTAACCGACGTCAATGGATTTCGGATCTCATGGGCGATACCGGCAGAAATGCGGCCGATAGAAGCCAGTTTTTCTGCCTGAATCAGCTTTTGATTGGCAACCTCCTCCTTTTTCCTCGCTTGAAGAAGCTGACGGCTCATTTTATTGAAACTCCGGGCTAAATTACCGATCTCATCCTGAGATGTGATGTTGATCCTTTGTGAAAAATGCCCTTTAGAGATCTTGACCGTGGCCTCCACAAGCTTTTTCAGAGGGCCGGTTATCCTCTTCGCCAACAGGAGGGCTCCCAATATGCCGATCAATAATCCAACACTCCCGATAAGAAGCAGCATCAAGCGAGTTTCCCGCATCTCTTTCCGTGTCTCTTCCAAGGACAGACCGATCTTGATCGAACCCCACCTGTCCGGAGATCCCTTGACAAAGATCGGAACCTCGACTTCAAGAATCCTCAGGACTTGCCCTGAATCCTGATCCTCTAATCTTTTCCTCTCTGAAAAAAAACTGTTTTTATCGACTTGCTGGCCCAGCAGGCTGAAGGAATAGATCTCATCGTAGTCCTTGATAAATCGCGTGGCTGTCAGCGGGCTCCTGAAGCGGTCGTAAATCACAATATAGATGAGCTTCTCATCGACCTCCGCTTCGATGCTCTCTTCGATCCCCTCCTCATCCCATACAAACAGCTGGCTGTAAATCATGTTGGCGATATTTTTAGCTACCACTATGCCGATGTTCCTCTGCTCTTCATAGATGGCTTTCACTTCTCTCTTTTCGATGACAAACAGAATCAAGGATGCAAGCACACAGAGCAGGGCAATCACAGAAAGCATGAACTTTGTCTGGAGAGACATGTGCAGTTTCATCTTCACGTTTCTATTTATCCAGCCAGATCTTTCCGGTGTTTAAATAATAAAATCCCAGAGGAGGAATTTCGACACCTTTGACATAGGCCTGCATGACCACCCTGTTCTGATGAGAGAAAAGAGGAATGGAAGGAACATCATCGAACAAAACCTGCTCAATCTGTCGAAACAGCCTGTTCCTCTTTGTCCAGCTGGGTTCGACTTCAGCTTCCAGCAACAGCCTGTCCAGCTCAAGATTGGCATATCCGAAGACGTTGAACACAGATCGAGAGAAAAAGAAAGGGCGGATGATATCTTCAGGGTCAGGAAAGTCCATCACTCTTCCGATAAAAACCAAATAGGGATTTTCATGCTCTTTGATCTCCTCCAGGGACCTGTGGTAATTCAGTCCCAATTTTATTCCCAACGGCTCAAACTGTTTCCGAAGAGCTCTGAAAATCCTTAACTTCAGGTCTGTCTCTGGCAGCTCAATGAACAATGTCAATGTCGGGAATTCGTTCTCATCCGTAAAACCAGCCTCTTGAAGCATTTGTTTCGCTTCATCAAGGTTAAAAGTCTCATCATCCCTGGGGAAAAATCCTTGTAACCTGGAGGGGATATAGGTGTTCGTCACTTCACGGTGGTACCTCAGATCAAATGTGTCTCGAGCAAACTCTCTTTTATCGAGACCGAAGAAGATGGCTTTCCTGACGATCTGCCTATCCAAGGGAGGAATATGGCAGCTCATTCCCAGATAGATGGGATGGAGCAAGCCATCCTGGAAAACCTGAAAATCAGGCTTGAGCAGCCTATCGGACGCCACAGGCATAGAATCACACTCTCCGTTCAAAAAATGCTCAAGAGTGAAATAAGGGCTGAATTCGATTACGCTCAAATAAGCCCTTTTTCCAAAATACTGATTATTCCGCTTCAAGCGGATTCCGACAAAATCTCCAAGAGGAGACTGCATCAAGTGTTCATAGGCGAAAGGTCCGGTTCCGGATGGTCTTTCGAAAAATCTCTTTTCTCGACCTATGACTCGTTCCCGAGGGAGAATTTTGCAGAAATGCATGCTCATCAAATACAAATTAGAAGTCGAGACATAAGGCTTGGTCCAATGGATCTCGAAAGTGTACCTGTCGACGACCTTGAATCCGGCAACATCTTCAGTTCTACCCTCTCTGAAATCTACGGCTCCGACCACACGGGGAAGAAAATATTGATAGTAAGGGGAACCTGTCTCTTTATCGAGCAGCCTTTCCAGCGAGAATTTCACGTCTTCAGCCGTGAGTTCGTCTCCATGATGGAACTTGACTCCCTTTCTGAGAAAGAACGTGTATCTCGTGTTATCCGCAGAAATTTTCCAGTACTCAGCCAAGGAAGGCACAGGATTCAGCTCTTTATCAAGCCTGACCAATCCATTAAAAATCTGTTCCGAGATAAATATGTAAGAATCCGGATGAGTGGGGTCGAACTGAATTCGGAACGTACTGGAAAATGATTTCACCCGGAAAACTCCCCCGTAACGCGGCGTTTCAGCGCTTTTTTCCCCGAAATTCTGCAGCGGGAAAACGATCATCAAGACGAGAGCGAAGGTTAACGCGGTGATCAGACAGGGCTTTTTGGCCATCTTTTCTTTCTTTTAATCATAAATTATCCTTGAATTTATAGCAAGATAGGGGCAATTTTCATGCTAAATTTTTGGGGAGTGAGACGATCTGTACAGGGGAAAATTCAGAAAATATAAGTGGTTGTCAAATTTCTTGTAAAATTATTTTACAAACAGAAATTCTTCCAAATTGTGCAAAAAAAAGAACAGGCAACTTTTTTAAAAAAAAGTAGCCTGTCCTTTTTCAGTCCTGAATTTTCTGTGCGACTTCGATCACCGCGCGGAAAACCCGCATGAAGTTTTCTCCCCAGATCTTCCGGATCTCCTCTTCTGAATACCCGCGGCGGACGAGTTCTGCCGTGATGTTCGGAAGCTCGCTGACATCCGAACAGCCGTCGATATCTCCTCCTCCATCAAAATCGGTTCCAATCCCCACATGATCCACTCCGACTAGCTTGACCACATGATCGATATGATCGACCAGGTCTTTGACCGTGGCTCTGTCCCTCGGATACTTCTCGTAAATCCCCATGTACTCTTCACGTATCTTTTCCAGAACAGCTTCATCCTTGATCTCTCTTCTCGATCCGTATTTTTCTCTGAGGGCCTGCAGAGCTTTATCTCTCTCTAGATTCGGTTTTGGTGTCTTGACGAAGCTCGAGACAAAACAGATCTGGATGACTCCTCCGTCTGCGGCCAAGGCTTTAATCATCTCGTCCGTTAGGTTTCTCGGGTGGTCGCAAAGAGCGCGCACGCTGGAATGAGAGGCGATGATCGGGGCCTTTGACGCATCCAGCACATCGAAAAAGGTTCTGTCCGAAGCATGAGAGATGTCGATCATGATTCCCAAGCAGTTGCATTCGGCCACGACTTCTTTTCCGAAATCACTCAAACCGTTATCTTCAGGATTGTTCCTTTCTGTGGAAGAGTCGCAGATATCATTGTCCCCGCCGTGGCAAAGGGTGATGTAGCGCACTCCTCTCTCATAATACTCTTTGACCAAAGAGAGGTCTTTGCCGACCGGGTATCCGTTCTCCATCCCGATAAAGGCCGCCCGCTTCCCTTCCTTCTCCAAACGGTATGCGTCTTCAGGCGATGTGGCCAGGCCCACCAGATCGGGATACTTCTCACACATCTGATGGATACCCTCCAACTGCCGCATGGCTCTCTCTTTGGCTCTTGCGTAGCCTTCGGGTGTTCTCTCTCCCTGACCGACAAACACAGCGAAGAACTCCGCGTCCAAACCACCCTCAGCCATTCGAGGAAGATCGATCTTGCCGCTCCCTCTCTCGCCGGACTCATGACGCTCACCGATATCCCAGTCATCACTCAACAACCGGTAAGTGGTGTCGCAGTGAGTGTCAACCGTCAGGATTCGATCGTGGATCGCCTGGGACTCGGTTTCCAAGGCCTCCGGCTCCAACTTCGGAGCACAACACACCAGCCCCATGAAAGAAAAAGATAAAATCGAAACAACTGCGGTGAATGCTATTCTTTTCATCGAATTTCCTCTCTCAGTATTTGCCGTCCATCTGGAATTCTGCGCTGTCCAGCCAGAATCCAGAATTGGTCAGAGAATCATGCTGGGCCTGAAGCAGGTCATAATGGAATTTCTCTTCCTCACTGATATTCCTGAAAATCTCCTTGGCCGCAGGATCATCCACTTCATCGGCCGCTTTCTGAAAAAAGCGAATGGCGTTCTCTTCGAGTTCCATTCCGATACTCAACGCCTGGGTCTCGCTCTTCCCTTCTGCGCCCTTCATCCTCTCCTTCAGCTTCTCGATCAACGCAGACTCCCCCTCGAGCTCCTCATCCCGGACATACTTCTTCCAGTCCGCCTCTTTGAGGATCTCGGTGAACAGCTTGCTGAACACTTCGATATGCCTCACCTCTTCTGCGGCGAGCTTTTCAAACATCTTTTTTCCGAGCTCATTATGCGTGATCTCGGCCGCGTGATTGAAAAAATTTCTCCCGTTGATCTCCAACCGGATCGCCTCCTTGATGGCGTTCTCGACCGGCTTACTTATCTTTTCCATCAATGACTCCTTTTATGGATTATGTTGTCTCCTTGAGAATGAATTCTTCCTGACAGCCAAAACAAAGGCTGCAGAAAAGAAATTGATACCATAAAACTGGCCTAATAGTATATCACTTTTTTGCCTTTTTCCAGGTTTCGATAAATTCCACAGCATAAGTCACCATGCCTGTGACCTGCTTCTCTCCGCGTTCTTTCGTTGCCTTCCTGGGGTCGCTGAAGGACCAGATCCCGTTGTTTGAGAGCTCATGCCGCACATCAACCATTTTTTCCGCGCTTTTCAGTTTGACTCCCTCATCAAGATGTAGAAATCTCTTTCTTGTCTATCCTTTTCGATCTTCCTGAAATCAATTATCCTGTAGTTCCTTTTAAGCAGCGCCTGGAATGCCTCCCGGGTCTTGATTCTCCACTCAATCGGGATATTCCGGGTTTGATCCTCTGCGACGTCTGTCTCCTTGAGCATCGTGTAAAAATCAACAGGAATCTCGACTAAAAGAAACTCATGCCCCAATTCAAGATTGATTTCCTTGACCTTTTCAAGCTCCACCGGACCGCTGCGGCCTTTGACTGTCTCCTTCTCCGCTCTGAGCGCTAAAAATCCCGATTCGACCAAAGAGTCAAGATCGTAATCCGGTCTGTGGATATCTTTTTTCAGGTTCCAGGACACAAAGAACCTGTCGCACGGGACATCCAGCCTGTTCAGAAGTCCTCCGAAATCTCCGTAATACGCCTCCTTGTAGCCAATAACATCCATTCCGAAGCGATGGATATTCCTGTAGGCATTGACTCCGGTCAGCGGGTCATACGTGCAGGTGATGGTGAAGACTCCGAATTCTTCCATCATGATGTCTCTCTGGAACTCCTTGATCAGTATTCCCAGACCCAGATTCTCGAAATCCGGCCTGACGCATGTGTACTGAGAATAGAATTGAAGGTTTCCTGGTTCCCTGTAGGCAATCTCCTTGTCTTTGATACCCAAGAACCCGTAGGAAAACCCGATAAGATGCTCACTGTCTAATTCGAAGCTCCCTTCCTCCTCAACAAAAACGCCGATAAAAAGGCTGCTCCCTTCGTGGAGAAAGTTCTCGCACATCATGTTTCGTGAACCGGACAGGTTATCGTTCGGCTCGCGCCAGACTTCATTCCTCAACTCCTCGTATTTATTATAATCGTGATGGTTGTCTGATGTTTCCACCCTGAATAAATATTTATTTCCCTTGATCTCGTGAATTCTCTCCAGGCCTCTCATGACTGCTGAATTCCTTTTGAAAAGATGCGGTTCGTGGAAAACCGATTTTATCGAAACTTCTGTTGGATTTCAAGGCAAGATAATCTGAAAATTATTTGAATTCGTTTTTCTTTTGGTATATCGTAAACGCTGCCGTTGACGGCCGTGTGTTTTAGATCCAACAGTATTCCAAGGGAGCAGAAAATGACCGCTTTCAGAAAAACCTTATTCACACTCATTATCCTTCTCATTCCCGCTTTTCTCCTGGGAAACCAATCCCAAGTCAAGATCATCAAGAGCGAGGATGACCTGCCCGAAAAATTTTGCACGATCTGGAAAAAAGGGGATCACCTCATATTCAATGGACAAAACTTGGCAATTATCGGAGGGGTCAGGAGATACTTGAAATCCACGACCAATTATCCTGCCGCTGACGCCAAGGGGTGCATCCTCAGCTTTGCCCCGGCCGGACAAAACTTGACAAACGACCTGATTGCCGGCGCACCCGTCATCCGGTTTTCGGACAAAAAAGTTGAACTGCTTTATAGCTCAATCAAACAAGTCCAGGAAAGCGTCCCAGAAGGAATCCTTACCTTTGAAGCCACTGCCGTTTATGACGGGAAGAAAGGAAAAAAAGCCAAGGTTCAAACCCTCTATCGTTTTTCCCCTGATGAAGCGAGAATCGACATCGTCTCCAATCTGACCAACACGGGAAAGACAGAGCTTGAAGAGCTGGATTATTATATTTATTTTAATGCGCTCCACCAGTACTCCTTCAGCCCTTTTCACAGAGAAAAACATCCTGAGCTCAGGTGCAGGATTTACCAGAGAAAAGACCATTACTTAGCCTGGCTCAACATGAATCCTCTGGCTGAAGAAGACCAAGAGCATGTCCCGGGAACACTGGCTCCAGGAGCAATTTATAAAACCCGTCATATCCTTCTGGTGGATGCAGACCACGAAGAACTCCTTCGCAGAATCTACCAAATCTTCCATGTCGAGCCAGAACAGGCCACCATCCATTTTCAGGACCTCAACGGAGACCTTTTGGAGGTCATTATCCGCGACGCGTTCTCTTCAGCCGTGTTCTTCCGTTCCTTCCTCGAGGATCCTTTCAGTCTCGACGTCCTCCTTCCTGAAGGGACGTATTGGGTCAGAGCGAATTTTTTTCCTGCTGTCCGGGAAAAACTGATGTCTGTCAAAACAGGAGAAGAGAACACGTGCATCCTTCAGGATTCTCTGCTGGGGAAAGTGAAGGTGAAAATCCAGAACAGCCAGGGAGAGTTCGTCCCCGGGAAGGTCACCTTTATCGGCCTCGCGCCGACCGAAACACCCTACTTCGAGCCTGATAATCCGATAGAAACCGGAAGAAACTGGGAGACCTTTAAAAATTCGGTCTTTCCAGAGGATAGGCGGGGACTGGAAGTCAAACTGCCCGTCGGCACTTACCTCGCTTTTGCGTCCAGGGGGCCCGAATATTCCGTGGATAAAAAAGTGGTTGAAGTGCTGGAGGATGAACCCCTTGAATTGGTCTTCAGCATAGACAAGGTCGTGAAGACGCCCAACCTTGTCTCCGTCGATCCGCATATGCACACCACTCACTCGGACGGGAGGATGGGTGTTGAAGAACGCATCCGGTCCGTCGTCGCCGAAGGCGTGGATGTGGCTGTGGCCACAGACCACAACATCATCACCGATTATTCTCCTACGCTCAAAAAACTCCGTTTGAACCAATATCTGGCAGTCATACCCGGGAACGAAGTGACCACCTCCCGGATGATCCACTACAACTCTTACCCTGTGAAACCCAGACCAGAAGAAGACAGCAACGGGGCTATTTCCCCTCTTTCCGAAGAGGTCACTCCTCTTTTTGAAGCCAGCCGGAAAAAAGACCCGGCCGCAATCCTCCAGGTCAACCATCCAAGAGCCGGCACGCTCGGGTATTTCAACAACTATCAACTCGACCTGGAATCGGCGGCCTCTGTCCTGGAGAATTTCGACATGGGTTTCGATGTCCTCGAGATAATCAACGGTCCCTATTTCTACTCCTCCAATTTCACGGCAATCGAGGATTGGCTTCATCTTCTCAGCCGGGGCTATTACTATCCACTCATTGCCTCATCGGATTCGCATGGAATAGATAGAGGAGAGCCCGGCTATGCCCGCACTTATGTCCTTTATCAGGGAGAAGAGACCGACAACCTGGACTCGGATGCCCTCTCCCGCGCCATACTGAAAGGGCAGTCCTTTGCCAGCAACGGCCCCATAGTCGAGTTCAGGGTCAACGGCAAATACACATCAGGCGATACGTTCACCTCAAAAACCGGAGAGGTCAATGTCTCTGTGAAAGTACTGAGCGCTCCCTGGATCGCTGTGGATGAGGTGCGCCTGATCGTGAACGGAGAAAGACAGATCATTTTTCCGGTTAAAACCCCAAAGGAGATCATCCAAAAATTCTCACAGCCTTCCTTGAGATGGACTCTCACGGAAGACTCCTACATCATCGTTGAGGTTCTGGGAAAGGAGTCTCTCTATCCTGTGCTCCAGCGGTCATCCTGGAGCGGTTTTTCGACAAACGCCACTCTCCCTTACGCGCTGACGAATCCCGTCTTTGTCGATGTCGATGGCAACGGCAAGTTTGACCCACCTCTCTCTGAAAAGATCAAGCCTGTCTCTGATAAGGATGCGCACAAAGAAATAATAAGCCGGTAGTGGTAAGAGAAAATTGAAATCCGACTGAATGAAAAGCATTCCTGATACTCAAGTTCCGCCCCCTGTAAGAACTCGCAGGACAATCTCTAGAACCAGGACAATTGTCTTTATTCTCGAAATTGGACTCATTCTCGCTCTTCTTATTGTCTGGTTGAGCTCCGAGTCCATCCGGCAAAGCAAAAGTCTATGGATTCTCTTTTTTTACAATTTTCCTTCGCAATTCTTGATAGCGATAGTTCCTCATGAGCCAGTTTTTCTCTACTTCAGCAAATTTTATTCACCTTTGAGCGTGACATTTGTTGCCATAGTCGGCACATCACTTGCAGAGGTCCTCAACTATTCTGTCTTCAAATACGTCGGAGATCTAAAACCTGTTAAAAACGTACACTACAGCAAAACGGTTAATAAATTAATCATACTCTTCCATAAAGCTCCCTTCGCTACTCTCCTTGTCGCAGGATTCACTCCTGTGCCTTTTTATCCTTTCCGTTTTTTAGTCGTTCTTGCTCGCTATCCTCTGCTGAAGTATATTCTCGCTATCTTTCTCTCCAGAACTCCTCGCTTTTATCTTCTTGCACTCTTCGGCCACACGTTTAAAATTCCAGATTATTTATTGCCTGTAATTTTTATCATACTCACCATACCCTTTAGCTATCCCATGATTAGAAGCTTTTTAAAAAGCAAAAGAGATAAAAACGATGGCTCTTAAAGCTTTGGTCACCGGGGGCACTGGTTTTATCGGGAGCCACCTCGTTCAAACACTGGTTTCTAAGAACTGGCGTGTCACCTGTCTCATCCGACCGACAAGCCGGACAGGCGGCTTGAAAAAACTTCCTGTTCGACTCGTCGTCCACGAAACAGATGACGCGGAGAACCTGGGAAAAGCTGTTGAGGAACAAGATTATATCTTTCATCTGGCCGCACGGATCCGGTCCGCCAGCCCCCGTGTCTATGATCTCGCCAACCAACAACTGACAAGGGATCTCGTCCGGGCCTGTATCGAGAGAAACCCACGCATCAAGCGTTTCGTTTATGTCTCCTCGATTGCCGCAGCCGGTCCTTCTCTGCCCGGCCAATACTCGGAAGAGAGCCAGGAGCCATCGCCCACATCAGAGTACGGACGGACCAAGCTCAAGGGCGAAGCCGCTGTCCGCGAAGCATGGCATCTCATCCCGGCGACCATCATCCGCCCCCCCAATGTCTACGGACCCAGGCAGCAGGAAACCAGGCTTCTGATTCAATTAATCAGTAAAAGAATCGTTCCTCTCCTGAAGGAGAGAGGAGAAGCCACCAGCCTCATCTACATCAAGGACCTTATCGAAGGGATACTCCAGGCCGCTTTTTCACCAAAAACCAACAACCAGATCTATTACCTTACAGACGGAAAGGGATATTCCTGGAGAACATTGATTCTCACTATGAAAAGGCAGGTCCTTGGACAAGCTCTTTTCTTCCCTCTTCCCGAGAGCATCATCTATGCCCTGGCCTGGTTGACTGACATGATCAAGGCCACGCATATCGCAAGACCCTATTTCGGGCGAAGGATCTGGCGGGCAATGACACAAACTCTCTGGCTCTTCTCCTCGTCCAAGGCAGAGAAAGACTTTGGTTTCCGCGCCAAATACGGACTGGATGAGGGAATCAAAGACACAGTGACCTCCTATTTCAAACCTGAATAGGGATCAAATCTCAACTTTTTGACTTAAGCCAAGCGAGATGCTATAAGTATTTATTCGCGAATCAGATGGATAGAGCAACCCTTTTTTCAGAGAAAGCCGCCTGCATCGTTAATCCCGCAGCGGCCCGGAATAAATGGAAAAGAAGGAAGAAACTCAGAGGATACCTCGAAAAAAACCTCCCGTGCGAGATCATCGATGATTATCTACAAAAAGAAAAGATCATCGCAACGGCCAGAAAGCAGAGTTTAGAGCAGAAAATCATCGTGGCTGTCGGCGGGGATGGGACCATCGCGCATATCATCCAAGGGATCATCGACAGCGGCAGAGCAAACGAGGTCCTCCTCGGCATCATCACCTTTGGAAGCGGAAATGCGTTTCGAAAATCCCTCGGCATCCCGAAAAACGCAAAAAAAGCATTGCAAAATATCTACGAAGGGGAAGTCCGAGAGATCGACCTGATAGATGTCGAAGGAAAAATGGCCGGGTTTGCCAGTTTTGGCGCCACGGCCAGAGTGAGTCAGAAAAATCTTCAGCACAAGATCCCAGGGCTTATCGGCCATCTCCTGGCGTCAAGGATTCTGGTCGGGATGCCGAGAGTTCCGTATGAAATCGAACTCTACGATGGGATCACAGACACTGGAGAGCATTTTGACAGAAAATCATTGAATCTGCGTCTTCTCGAATGCGTCATCGGAAAAACCAGCCACTTCGGCTACGGCTGGAAAGCGCCTCCTCTTGCCGGGATAGATGATGGGTATCTGGATATCACTTTCTTTGAAACCAGCTGGTTCAAATTCTCCATCTGTTTTCCGCTTAACTATCTCGGCCTTTTGCAGAGAACTCAGAAACACTTCAAAGCGAAAAAGATGATCATCCGGGGTGATGACCTCCCTGTTCAGTACAACGGAGAATTTTTCGCCGTTAAGGACGAAATCACCTTTAAAGTTCGTCCGCAAGCCCTGAAAATCATCAGCCCGAAAAAGAAAGATAGGGTCAGGGCTTGACCCCTTATTTCTGTCGGGCTTCGGTGACGATCTTCTTCACATCCTCGAGAAGTGTCGGCACATGGTAAACAAATCCGTCTTTGATCGTCCACTTGATCCCGCCTCTGCGTACCAATTTTCCATCCTTCCATAAAACCACACCTTCATGTGATGACATTCTCCTTCTGACTTTCGTATATTCTAAGTGAAAAAAAATGGTAGTCTATCCATTAATACTCAACATCTGAGGCCGGGTCTATAAAAATCAGAAAAAAAATGGTAGTCTTACGAGTCATGGTCAAAAGAAAAATTCCACTTTCTTTACTCCTTTTTCTTCTGTCAGGACACGTTTTTCTGTTTCCTTCTGACCTTGAGATTTTCGGGTATTATGAGAACCGATTTTATGTCCTGAGCACCGGGGAATTGAACTTTCAGAATTTCGGTGAAAATTTGTCTTTAGGCGATTACAACCGCCTCCGCCTTCAATTCAGGTCTTCCGCATCGCAGAACATCTCTCTGAACGTGGCTGTGGACTTCTTCACTTTCCATGGATTCATCCGCACCCCTTTGGGAGTGCCCGAGAGTCCTGGACAGCAAGACCCCACCTACACCCAGCTGGACAGGGCGTATGTCGACTTCTATTTTCCAGGATTTGATATGACTCTCGGAAAGCAGCGTATCGCTATTGGTGTCTCCTATTTGTGGGCGCCGCTGGATGTGTACAACAGGGTCAACATCTTCGATCCCACAGAGGAAAAACCCGGCGTGAATGCCCTCAGGGTCTATATTCCTGTGGGAAAAGTCTCCAGCCTCACAGGCGTTTTTTCTCCGGAAGACGACTTCAACTCCTCAAAGTCCAGCCTCAGAGCGAAAACCCATTTTGCGGGCATCGATGCGGCACTGACCTACATTTATTGGGGCATTCAAAACCAGGACATCTACGGGATAGACCTCCGCGGGGAAAACTTCATCGGCTGGTGGCT
>Ga0114920_10001139_pt1 | contig 12111 bp, 10 predicted proteins | sample ChitaG_FD_88683 | JGI IMG/M metagenome (GOLD analysis project Ga0114920, IMG submission 88683) | Deep subsurface microbial communities from South Pacific Ocean to uncover new lineages of life (NeLLi) - Chile_00310 metaG | ecosystem: Environmental > Aquatic > Marine > Oceanic > Sediment ... | reverse complement strand
TGAGGACTACAAGGGACACATTCTCGATACCATTGAGGTAATCTTGAAACGTGATCCCGCTAACTTGCAGGTGCTGCTCGGGTTTCGAGGCATAGAAGAGTGGCTTCAAAAGAACGAGCCATCGATGTATTCAGAGGTCTACGCGCCGAGTATCCCTACTGTAGAGACAGTAGCTGATGTAGAACGCCTAGCCGGCGGGTTCGATATCGACGAATATACGCGTAGGATCCGAAGCTCTTTGGACGAGGATCCTGCCCTAGCAATAGGGTCCACCAAGGAATTAATAGAATCAGTCTTAAAGACCATTCTTGGGCTTCATGGAGCAAAGATTGGTGATGATGACATGCCGAGACTTCTCAAGCGAGCCCAAGTTGCCTTAGGAATTGACCCGAAGGATGTTGAGTCGACCACGCCAGGAGGCGAATCTATAAGAAGACTTTTAGGCAGCTTAGCTCAGATTGTTTTCTGTGTCACCGAACTACGGAATCTGTACGGAACTGGGCATGGCAAGAGCATGGCCCCCGGTCTTGATCCTGCTGAAACGCTCTCATTCTGGTTATTCGTCTCTTGAGATAACAAAAAATCCTAACAGGAAGGTGTTAAAGGTGAAAAAAAGAATAGGAGCATTATTACTCATCGTAGCGCTCGCGATAAGTCTGGGTCTAATACCAGCAGCACCAGCAGCGGCTCATATTGAAACCCGCCCCTTTACCACAGACTTAATAGCAGGGCAGTATATCGATGTGGGTGACGTCAGGGTTTGGAACGATACTACTAACCTATACGTACAGTATGTCGTTGATGCCCCGTGGGTAGTGACTGGGAGTCATCTCTATGTCGGCAAGACGCCACCTATGTGGAGCGCACCCGGTCAGTTACCATATAGTCCGGATATGCAAAAGTCTCCATCACCAGGTGCATCATACAATCCAACCACCATGACCTATACTATACCCCTGCTTGAAATCTACGCTTATCAGTTTGTAGGCAAGGGCCAGGGTAAAGGCAAGGGAAAGGGACTAGTGCCCAGTGACCCCGGCGTAGAACCTTGCCAGTGGGTCTACATTGCAGCTCATACCGATGCGTCTAACACTAGGACTGAACAGGAGGAGACTGCCTGGAGTGATGGCACTCAATTCGGCACAAACTGGGCTATGTATTTCGAGTACCATGTGCAAGATATTGGAACAATACTGCAAGTCTCTGCTGATACGGCTACTGCCGAACTCTCAACTAACGAAGTCCACAGCGGAGATTACTCAGTCCACTTGGCTACTGGAAACGGTCAAACTAAAGGAACAGGAGTCGAGGCTAGGATTGCCATCGAACTACCCGAGGAGACAACTTTAGACGACATTCAGTCAATTTCTTGGTGGGTATATTCAGTGACTGGATATCCACCTCACATCGACATCACATTGGATGTTGACGGGGATGGCACAGTCGATCCCGAAGATATGTTGACAGGTGAAATGAACTTGAACTGTACTGGTGCGCCTAAGTCGATCGCACAACTAGAAACTGAGATAGCCTACGATACGGGCTGGCTACAGACATTTGAACTAACGTCGGGTGATGGCTTTGATGAGATCGATGACAATACTATCTTCTGGGTCACCAAGATGGGTAGTGGTAATCTGAATGCTCCGTCAGGTACCCTTGCAGACTGGAAGAGCGGCGACATTACTCGTATCACTGACCCCGAAGGCGAAATGCCTACGGCTATCATTACCGGTAGCGCTAAGGTTATTAAGATAGAAATTGAGCTCGACAACTGGGTAGTTGAGAGCGAGGTATACGTGGATGATATCGAAATCAACCTCGCTTCTTAGCTACCGGGCCTGAGGCGAGAGCGAGACGACCACGAGAGGGAATCCCCGAGGGGATTCCCTCTCGTTTCTACAGCATTTGGTGACAGACTCAAGCAGTATCGCTTATGCTGGCCAGAGAGTTGGCAGGCTTTGCCCAAGTTAAAAGTCAGGAGAGAGAACTGAGCGGTTGGCAAATGTAATTAGGGAGAAGAGATAGATGGCATACTGGGGTTTTGTTATTTTGGCATTTGTGGGGGCATGGCCGGCTGCTACGGGTGGTAATTGTTAACAATTAGCTAGAATGTGCAACGATGAATCACTGAACCCCTGGGACCATTATCGTCCCTCTCTAAATCCGCTCAGCCAGGCTTTCCTTTATCCGGGTAATCTTCAAGATAATTCTTGATGGTGAGTTTTTCAGAGTATTCTTTTATTAGGAATATTTCTAGTATAGTCATTATAGATGTTAGATATAATAGACAGAATTAGTATTATTAATAGACTACTACTAATAGAACTACTAGAACTACTATTAACTCTACTACTAGAATCTATCTATTAGAGTCTACTCACTAGAATCTACTTATTAGATACCTCTATATTTACTATAAAACCGAGGGAAATGTTTTGTCATATTACTAGAAGTAGTAATACTTGAAAAACCTCCGTGCCGTTCTTCACTCTTTCCTCGAAGGTAATAGTCAAAACCAATAGTTGGTTATTTTTCAGGACACCTAGAAAAATCTACAATATTACCCCCCCTTGTCAAGTAGTTGTAAGAGTCCATAACATATTGGACTTTTTAGAAGTCTTGACGGCAATCATGAAGAGAGTTTAATATGGTAACAATATCGGCATGAAAAATCCTAATATCGAGGGAGGTATCAGGATGGTACGCAAAATCGTGGAAAAGGTTCCCGATAAGGTGCTTCAAAAAGACCTTGAAAAGTACCGACAAAGAGCTATTGAACTTGGCGCCACAGATGCCAAGATTATTACTAGTGATATGATATTGATTGACGAGAGAGTACGGGTGAAGTGTATTCAGCCCAAATGTGAGTTCTATGGAACAAATGCTAACTGTCCACCCCATGCAATTGACCTTGACCTATTTAGAAAGGTAGTAAATAATTTTCGGTATGCCATCTTCATCTTTCAAAAAGTACCGTCTGAAGAGATGTGTGGTACTGATTGGCAGAAGTCTGCTGTTCGCTCCGCAGTAAAATTGTTTAAGCTTGTATCTAAGATTGAGTCTGAGGCTTTCTATGATGGCTACCACTTGGCAACGGGATTCGGTTCCGGGCCATGCATTCTTTATTTCTGTCAAAATCAAGAGTGTCTTGTCTTATCTGGTCAAGCTTGCCGTTATCCATCGAGAGCTAGAAGTGCAATGGAAGGTGTTGGGATTGATGTCTTTACTATGGCGGCAAAGGTAGGCTGGGATGTATATCCCATCGGACTAACTACACAACCCTCAGAAGTGCCCCACGCATCACGATTGGGATTGGTACTTATATATTAATATTAGATGGTTCCGATAACAAATGCTTAAATTGTTCGCCCAGGTAACAATAGTCCAGATTGTTATGCAACTACCTCTGGGGTACCCCCATTTTTAGTACCACCTATAATGAGAGACATCCTGCTTTCTCCACTGGTTGCTTAACCTCTGTTACCTGGTTCTTTTCGTAGTATCGCCTGGCAAACTCTGACGGTGTCAGGTAGCCCAGCGAGCTGTGCGGTCGGTAGTTATTGTACTCCCCCCTCCAGACTTCCACAATAGTCTGAGCCTCTTTCCCGTTCCGGAAGATTTCACGATTCAGGCACTCATCCCTCAGCTTATCGTTGAAGCTCTCTATGTAGCCATTCTCCCAGGGACTGCCTGGCTTGATGAATAGGCTTGAGCAGCCGGATTCCTTTAGCCACTGGCAAACAGCCTTAGGGATAAACTCAGGCCCATTATCGCTGCGTAGGTACTTCGGCACGCCACGGGTCAGGAATAACCATTCCAGCACTTCGATAACTACTGTGGCTGGTAGTGAAGGTTCTACCCTAATTGCCAGACATTCTCTAATATATTCATCGATTACCACCAGGATTCTTAGCTTCCCACTACGTCCGGTTCTATCCTCTACAAAGTCATAGCTCCAGACGTGGTTCGGATACTCTGCTTTGTTTATTATCTCTCCTACAGACACTATCCTGCGCCTCTTCGACCTTCTCTGGGGTAATCCCAGCCCTTCCGATTTCCAGATACGGTGAACCCGTTTCCTGTTTATTCTCCAGCCCTCTCGCCGGAGCAGCACCGTAATCCGACAGTAGCCATACCGGCTGTTACGGATTGCCAGCTTATGTATCTTCTTGATTAGCTCAACTTCATCTCTTCGCCGCCTGGCAATATAACTCACCAGGGATCTAGATAGCCCCACAACTACACACGCTCGCCGCTTGGTTTTTCCTCTGAAGTGTCAAAGCCTTTTCCTTTAAGTAGAAGTATTGTTCATCTGTGAACTCTATTGTGGTCTTTCTCACGCGGTATTACCTTTATTTACCGATTTCAAGCGGAAATAGAATCTCGGCCTTGATGGGACTATGGCATTAAGGCTCTTATATAATCAAGGTTCTATATACTAAATGAAACGCTATATTTAAAGCACTTATATAGCAGAGCATTGGGTAGCGCCAAGGTGCCTCAATCTATCCAGCTCCACCTCCAGTATGGGCTTAAGCCTTTGACCGCAGGGGCAATCGAATATCTCCCATAACTTGGCTAGAGCCACTGTGACTTGGCCATCGTAAGTTTGTTTTCTCTTCTTCCTCGGCTTAGGCCTCAGCTCCACCCCGGGCTGTATCTTCCTGATGACATACTTCCTCGCCTGACCCGTATTGCGGCAATATTCGTGCAGAATCTGGGGCTTCTCTTTCTTGGTCCTAGCCTTCAGGTAGCTTTCCCTTAATACCGTCAGATATTGGTTTCTCGACTGCATGTGCATCCTTTCCATATAGCCTGGCTCTGACCTCCTTTAAAGTAGTAACCAAGCTACATTTTAAATTTTTCCCCCTGCTGCTTGATATTTACGGTTACTTTTATACGATTTAACAAATAAATCTTTGGTTACATATTAGATAATTTAATTCGGGGGGTTGACAAGCTATGGCTATCAGCATTACTATCATACCGTAATACTACGGTAACTCCGATGAATGAAAAGCCTGTTAGAAAGCCCCGCAATGTAAAGATAAATCCAGAGGCTCTTCACAGAACTCGAGTAGAAGCCCTGCGTGCAAGAAAGATATTGAGAGAGTGGCTTGAGGAGGCAATAGACGGGAGGATTGAGAGAGAACAAAAGAAGGTTAAATAGAAAAAGACCTAGGGCAACAGGTCTTTCTGGGGATAAGGACAAGTAATGGCTAACTGTTCTTATTGTAAAGCAATCCTGAAGATAAGTGAAGAAGAGGGCTCAGAGACCTCAATTAGGGGTGTACCTCTGAGCCATTTTCTTTTTAAGGCGGGAGGGATATGGAACTAGAGTGTAGGCGGGGAATCAGCCCGACCCCGCTAGATATGCGGGGGATTTTTTCATCTTTCCCTCCTTTCTTTAAGGGCCTTGGTGCTGGTGTGACTGGTTCGTATAACTTCAGCCCTATTTATACCCTTACTAACAGCAAGGCCAGCGCCACCAGCACCGGGAAATTGACAATCAGAAGCGATGTGGAATGATAAGTTTGTATAGGTCAAGAAATCTTGTGGATAGGAGGTGATGCCTATGAGAGAAGGCATTTAAGGACTTTTGGGGTAGAAAAAAATTATCGAGGAGGAAAAAATGAAAAGATTTATTGTACCTTTAGTAACAGCGGTGATGGTGGTTAGTATAATCTTTGCTGGATGTATGCCAGGAGCGCCAGTAACACCACCGCCAGTAACACCACCGCCAGTGACTCCACCGCCAGTCACACCACCGCCAGTCACACCACCAGAGGAGAAGGTCTTAAAAGTTGCCCAGCTCCAACCACTGAGTGGACCAGGAGCAGGTTATGGGGGTCCTGCTAAGATTGGCTATACCTTTGCTGCGGAAGATATCAACGCCGCGGGCGGAATAAAGGTGGGGGATGAGTACTACCGACTGGAGATTGTCGAGTACGACACTAAGTTTGACCCCGCAGTATCTGCAACCGTAGCTCGCCGGGCCATATATGAAGAGGGGGTTAAGTATATGGTGCTGCACGGTGGTGGACCCGAAGCTGCTGCCATTCTGCCCATTGTTGAGGAGGAAAATGTAGTTCTCTTCGCATTAACTGATGATTCGGGGTATGTTGGTACAGAGCATCCCTCTGCCTTTTACATCTTTATGTATGCACCTGATTCCGCGGCACTTCAGTATGAGTATATCGCTAACACATATCCTGATGCCACCCGGGTAGTAGGGACTTTTCCCGATACCGCCTCCGGCTATGAGCTAGCAGATATTTGGGCAGAAACGGTTCCCGAGTTTGGTTTTGAGGTTGTTGACGCTATATTCCTTCCCACTGACACGATTGATTTCTACCCAGTGCTTACCCCCTTATTGGGACAGGATGTTGACATAATAGAGCAAGCAGGATTTCCAGGTGGAACCTCTGGCCTGATGATAGTGCAGGCACGTGAACTTGGCTGGGAGGGAATGTTTACCGAATTCACAGGTGGAGAATTCGAAGACAGGGCTATTGCTGCCGACGGTTGGGAGGCGTTGGAGGGCATGCTGGGTACCGGTTACCCTGGTGTGCCGGTTACTGCCTTTGGAGAGGCATTCTACGAACGGTGTCAGGGAGTACTAGATGACCCACCGGTATGGCTTGGTTATTTCTACGACCAGATGTTTCTGTTAAAGCTTGCCATAGAAGAGGCAGACAGCATTGAACAAGCAGCGGTAATGCAAGCACTGGAGGAGGTAACCTTTTCTGGGGTTTTGGGAGAGGAATTGCATTTTGCTGGTGAGGAGGTGGTTGGGCTTAATCGGCTGCTCGCGCACTTATATGTAGTTACCCAGATAGTAGATGGGGCGCCAGTGGCGGTACATCAAGCTATGCCCCTGTGGGCGAGGTAGTAAAGCTCTCGCCGGGACGGTAATCTCGGCAAGTTGAGGGTGCAACCTGCCTGATAAACGTAGAATGTGGTTACCGCTATTTGTCGGTGGATGCCAGACAATGGCGGTAACCACATAATTAATTAGCGTGAGCATTTTTGAATTAAGACGTCTGGCCAGACAATAGTAAGTACTTCTGCTCCGGGAGCCAGTGTTGCTTGAGCGGAGAGGTTATCTTTAACCAACTGATGGCAGCGGGGCAATAGTTTCGTTTGTTTTGACAGGTTAAGCATGGTTGTAGTAGGTTACGGATAGGTACTGGGGAGAGAAGGTTAGCTTTGCCATATAAGTTGAGACAAGGGGTTCCGAATTAAAAATGACTGCCCAGTTGATAATAAATGGTCTTGTCCTGAGCCTAACGATTGCCCTAATGTCAGCAGGTATGACATTAATCTTTGGCATTCTGCGCGTGGTGAACTTCGCCCATGGCGAATTCTATATGTTTGGTGCTGTCATAGCATTCTTCGCTATGAATCGAGCCGGGATGGGCTATGTTGAGGCTTCGATTATGGCCATAGCCACTGTCGGTCTACTGGGATGGGTTGCAAATAGACTTGTTTTTCGTCGTTTCCACGGTAAACTGATAGAAGGGTGTATTGCCGCCATTGCCCTATCCATAGGCTTTCAGCAAGTAGGCTGGATGATATTTGGTCCCCACCAACAAATTCTTACATCACCGTTAACAGGTTCAGTCGAAATCTTTGGCGCCATAGTGACCATGGACCGATTATTAATTATTGGTGTGGCGCTTGTCGTCATTTTAGGCCTAGCTTGGTTCATAAATTCCACCAAGATGGGTAAAGCGATGAGGGCGGTGCAGCAGGATAGTGAGGCTGCACTTACCCTGGGGATAAGTGTCAACCGTGTGGCTGGTCTTACCTTTGGTATTGCCACTGCCCTGGCGGCATTAGCCGGCACCCTGGTGGGAACAGTATACACAGTCTACCCCACAATGGGGATGCTACCACTGACGTTTGCCTTCATAGTGATAATTGTTGGTGGTATGGGGAGCGTCATGGGTGCTTTCATTGCAGCTTTCATAATCGGTTTCCAGCACAGCCTTACCAGCACCTTCTGGGGACCACAGTTTGCCCTGGGGCTTAGCCTCGGACTTGCCATGCTGATGCTGATTTTCCGACCCAGGGGGTTGATGGGACATGCTTAAGATTATGAATAGAAGAGGGTTAAACTGGGTCATCCCCACGGTCATTGGTGGTTCTCTTCTTTTAGCACTCCCTTGGTTTGGCAGGGCTTATTACACACATATTTTCATTCTCATATTTCTAAACATTATCCTGGCTATGGGTTACCGCCTACTGTATGTGACGGGATTAGTTTCATTTTGTCACGTTACCTTTTATGCCATCGGAGCCTATACCTCAGCTATACTCGCCATGAAGCTAGGGCTTCCTTTCGGAATCTGCTTTCTGGGGGGTGGTATAGCAGCAGCCGCAGCCGCTGCCTTCCTTATCTTGGTAACAAGCAAGGCTAGGGGTGCTTACTTCTTTCTGATAAGCTTTAGCTTTCTGGGAGTGATGAATACAGTATTCATGCAGTGGAGGAGCGTGACTGGAGGCGCATCTGGGATTACAAGTATCCCACCGATAATATCAGGCTTTGACACGGTGGTAAACAATTATTATATATTCTTTGCCTTTACGATATTGACCATCTTCATTATGTATTTGCTTGACAGGTCAAGATTCGGTAGCGAACTTATGGCTATCGGGGAGGCTGAAGACTTAGCCGAAGTTATTGGAATCGATGTACTCAGACATAGAATGGTGGCCGCTGCTATAGGAGCGCTTTTTGCTGGCTTCGCTGGCAGTCTATTTGCTCACTATGAGAGCTTCATAGCTCCAACTTCTTTCCCAATGTGGACTACCATATACATCCTCAGCTGGTGCGTTATTGGTGGGGTAAGAAAGTTCTGGGGACCTATTGTCGGTGCAGTATTAATGACCGCTATCAGTGAGTACGGACGTATGATGGGAGCAATGCATGCGATATTTTACGCTGCAGTCTTACTTGCAGTTATAATGGCTATGCCTAATGGTATTGTCGGTCTAGTTGATACCCTGAGAACAAGATTCGGCAGGCGCCAATATTTGGGTGGTGACACCAAATTAGGAGCCGGACCTCCACCGGTAGTAGATGAATAGAAACGGGAAGGAAATGGCAATTCTTGAAGTTGATAAGGTTACAAAGCGCTTTGGTGGCTTAGAAGCACTAAGGGATGTAGACCTGAGGTTAGAATCCGGGGAACTTGTCGGGCTCATCGGTCCCAACGGCGCCGGGAAGAGCACCTTGTTTGATGTGGTAAGCGGAGTAACTCGGCCCACCAGTGGAAAGGTCTTCTTCCAAGGTGAAGATATTACTGGTATGAAGCCTCACCGAATAGCCGAGAAGGGATTGGCACGAAGTTTCCAGGCGACTAGACTATTCGGCAATCTATCTGTATTGAAAAATATCCAATTGGCGTGTCATATTCCTGCCAGGACAAACATAGCTGGAGACGTATTCCGTTTGCCCTCGGTAAGACAGAGAGAAAGTGAGGCCCAGCAAAAGGCCATTGACATAGTCAAGCTGGGGGGTCTGGAAGTGGTGAGTGATGAATTGGCCAAGAATCTGCCTCATGGCTACCAGAGGGCACTAGGGGTGGCTATTGCGTTAGCCGTGGAGCCAAAACTATTATGCTTAGATGAGCCGGTGACCGGCATGAACGCTGAGGAAACCCGATTTATGATGGGGTTTATTGAGAAGATACGGAAGGAAGGCATTACCATCCTCCTTGTAGAACATCACATGAAGGTAGTTATGGACATCTGTGATAGGATTACAGTGCTCAATTTCGGCAGGAAGATCGCCGAAGGTAAACCTGATGAGATACAGGGTAATAAGGATGTAATAGAAGCCTACTTAGGGAGGCCAGAAGATGTTACTTGAGCTGAAGGATATAGTAGTTCACTATGAAAAGGCAGAAGCACTGAGGGGGGTGTCAATAGGTGTAAATGAGGGTGAGATAGTTACTATCATTGGCTCAAATGGTGCCGGCAAAACTACTACCTTAAAAGCGATAGCCGCTCTTGTTCGTCCAACTAGTGGCGAGATTTGGTTTGAAGGTCAAAGGATAGATGGACTCCCTCCGGAGAAGATAGCCAAGAGAGATATTGCTTTTTGCATGGAGGGAAGACGGCTGTTCCCCTTTATGACCGTGCTTGAGAACCTTGAAATGGGGGCTTATTGCCGCCGGGATAAAGATAAGCGTGACCTAGAAAACATCTTTGACCTGTTTCCGGTATTACGAGAAAGACAAAGGCAGAAGGCAGGGACACTAAGTGGTGGGGAACAGCAGATGCTGACTATTGGCCGTGCTCTTATGTCCAAACCGAAACTGATGTTGGTGGACGAGCCCTCCCTAGGGCTAGCCCCTATGGTAGTGGCTGATTTAGCCAAAACTTTTAAGGAGCTCAACCGGATAGGATTAACTGTCCTTTTGGTTGAACAGAATGCGCAGATGGCTTTAGGCCTTGCCCATAGAGGCTATATATTAGAAGTAGGGAAGATTACCACGGAAGGAGATTCTCAGCTTCTTCGTAACAACGACCATGTAAGGCAAGTCTACCTGGGCGTTTAGACCCTATATTATAACTTCCATGATTTTAAGTGGTGGCCTGGCTGGTCTTGCCGGGATGGCCCAAGTATCAGGGGTTCACTATATGCTGGCAGATAAGATTTCCGCTAATTATGGATTTCTAGCCATAGCCGTTGCTTTTAGTGGTGCTATGTCAGGATTGGGCGGGGCGTATCTGCCATTAGCAGTATTACATGGATTCAGCGAGAACATGACCGCAGGCCGTGGATTTATAGCTCTTTGTATAGTCATCTTCGGTGGGTGGAACCCGTGGTGGATACTTGGCGGTTCCCTCCTGTTTGCTTTTTATGTTACCATATGTTATAACCATAGTTATTTTAGTCGGTATAGTTGGTGTCATAAGGAAAGTCACTGCGCCTAAGAAGCTGGCTATCCCTTACATCAAAGGAGAAGCATGAATTTCTCGGGAAGTAGGTTAGTATGTCTCCGGAAACAAAAATATGATTAATGGTCTCCAGAAAAGAAAGGGGGGTTAACATGTCTCTGGAAACAAAAATGGTAGGATTGACTTTCAAAAATCCGCTGATGGCGGGCTGTGCCGGTATAACCGAAACGGCAAAGCTTGTCGAGAAATGGTTAAAAGCCGGGGCGGGTGGTATACTCGCCAAAACGATAACAACCGACCCAAAGCTACGAACTTCTATTCGACCGACCTTTTACCCATTAAACAGGTATGGCCTAAAGGGTGCCATGACAGAAGCGCAACTATTAAGCGCCATACCTCCAGATGTCTGGGCCAAAGAAGAAGCTCCAAGGTTAAGGGAAATATACCAAAAATATAATGCCAGGTGGATCCAGAGCATTGTCGGTCGAGGCATGGACCTAGACGATTGGGGCGAGTTAGCCCAGTTGGTAGAAAAGGCTGGTGCCGAAGCCATTGAATTGGATTTAGGCTGTCCTCTTGCTCCCGGGGAATCGGAGACTTACGAGGAAATCGAGCTTGGAGAAGACCCCGGGATTACAGCCAAGTTAGTTGCCGGCGTGAAAAAGGCGGTAAAAATTCCGGTTGGAATTAAACTTTCGCCGACCATTAGAAGGCTTGACAAGATAGCTATTGCTGCTCAGAGGGATGGCGGTGCTGATTTCTGTACGGCGATCAATGCGCCCGGTGGCTTCTCAATTGATGTAGAAAGAGAAGTAATCAGGGGAGTAAACACCCTTGTCGGCTATATCCCGGGACCATCTCACAAGTGGTGGGGGCTTGCAAAAGTAGCTCAGATCAAACAAGCCTGTGATATCGAGGTATCAGGATGTGGTGGGATTTTCACGGCAAATGATGCCATCGAGTACATCCTTCTCGGCTGTCCCACTATTCAGATTGTTTCTTCGGTCTACTTTAAAGGCGAACCTGTATTTGCAGAAATCCTGAATGGAATTGAAGCCTTTATGGAGAGAAAGGGATATAACAGCATCAATGACTTCAAAGGCAAAGTTTTAGCTCAGTTGAAGGCATATCGAGATATTCCCCATGAAGAGGTGATGAAGTTTTTCCCCTCTCCTATTGTGGCTAAATTTGATGTTG
>Ga0114920_10001138_pt1 | contig 12115 bp, 12 predicted proteins | sample ChitaG_FD_88683 | JGI IMG/M metagenome (GOLD analysis project Ga0114920, IMG submission 88683) | Deep subsurface microbial communities from South Pacific Ocean to uncover new lineages of life (NeLLi) - Chile_00310 metaG | ecosystem: Environmental > Aquatic > Marine > Oceanic > Sediment ... | reverse complement strand
TGTCTGGGAGAATTATCAGCTATGCCCTGAGAGTTTCGATGCGCGGACCGGTGCGGCACAAGGACACGGATTTCTGAGCTGGGGTCCCCTTCTCACCCAGATCGCGCTGGAAGAGTATTTGGATTTCACTCCCTGGGAAGGATTCAGGTTCGGGATGATCGACCCGGAAGATAAAGGGAAGCTATCCAATATTTCGATCCTGGGCCGCCATTATGAAGTGGAGGTTTCCCGCTCTGGAGTCAGGCTCAGAGAAGATAACAGCGAGATCTTGAGAACCAACGGAGCGGCTGTTTTCCGCCGGTTCCTTTATTCCGAGAATGAGATCTCATTCGAAGTCCGTTCGCTGGAGAAAAGAGAGATCAAAATCCAGTTTCTGGTGGAAGGCAAATATCAGGTGTTGGTGGATGATGAAGTGGTGAGCTTGCCCAAAGGGAAGTCCTGCAAAGTCCGAATTCCCGCGGGTGATCATACAGTGGTTATCCAACTCCTGGAAAGAGTGGATTAGCCTGAAATATCTTCTATTTTTTCCAGTCCTTCTTTTCCAGATAGACTTTCTTCAGCGTATCTCCTCGCAATCCCTGCCTCAGGGCCTCGAGTGCCAAAATATCATCCGGAGGGATATTGCCCAGGTTCACGTTGAGCCCCAGGCGGAGGATTAATGCCTGCTGCTGATTTTTCAAAGGCGCTTCCCAGATCAGACAGTCTGTATTCTCCACTCCAGCAACGATGTTGTCGATTTCATCTTCTCTGATCTTTCCGTCTGTGTCGAAAATCCCAACTCCCTTCCCGGCCTCACGGGCTTCGATGATGACTTTAAAAGCGCCGTGTTCCATGTCTTCTCCGATCAACTGGTGGATGAGGGAGATGGGAGGAGCTTCCTTGGGATCCTTTTTCCCGACCTCGGTGATGACCTTGAATCCTTTGTCCAGAGATTTTGTTATGGCTTCTTTCCGTTTTTGGCTGTCGATCTCTATCGTCCCATCTGAAACCTCGATCGCTGAAAATCCCAATTCATAGGCTCGGTCAAGATACTCGTCAAAGACTTTTTGCCAGATTGCGACTTCGAGAAAAGTCCCCCCCGGCATAACATCTATGTTCGATGCAGTGATTATCTCGTTCTTTTTTTTCAGCAGAGCTTCATCGTAGAATGCGGACGTTCCGAATGTGAGTTTGATGACATCGATGTAGTCCCCGCTTGTTTCGATCAGATCCTCGAGGCGGCGGACACCCAGTCCTTTATCAATCACCATGGTGACTCCCGTCTTCCTGGGTTTGATCGTCCTCCCCTGAAGGGGCATCTTTATAACTCCTTCCCATGCTTTACTCATTTTTCTTCTCCTTTTTTTCCAAAAGATCTCCCCAGCATTCCTGAGGGTTGGAGAGGACCGCGGCTGTCTGGATTATAGATTCATGCTGAACGAGCTGGCTGATGTGAGAGAACCGAGCATGAGCCAGTTCTTCGTCGTCGATCCCTGAAACAGGAATCCTGTCGTACAGGATCCAGGTTTCTGACAATTTCTGGGTGATGTTATCAAAAAGAGCTTTCGCAGCTTGTTTATTTTCCAGAATAGGAGTGAGCAAAAATCCTTCTCGGCCGTCTTCGATCCGGGGAAACAGGATGGTGACCGACTTGGGATCGGACAGTTTTTCGAAATCGGTTTTATAAGAAGAGAGGTCAAGGGCGATTTTCCTCTGCCATTCATCCTCTACTTCCTGAGTATCGATTTGACGTGAAAACAGGGGGAAGTGATGAGTCAGAGTTCCCAGCCTCACGTTGTCGACCAAAGAGCCCATATACCAGGACAGGGTGTTTTTCTTGACCCGGACATGAACGGTTTCTGTGGAATAGAGCTTGAGTCCCTTGAGCAGGCCGCTGAGGAGATAGACAGTCTTTCCACTCCCCGCTCCACCAGTGATGACATACAGATGATCGTTCTTTTCGCTATAGAGAGCACAGGCATGGAGGTTGAATATCCTGTGTTTTTTTTCGAGAAGATAGAGGGAGTATCTGTATAGGAATCCCTGGTTTCCCCACAGGCTGTACCTCTGGTCTGAAGCCTCTTTGACAAGCTTGCGAAATGGACCCAAAAACCTGGAGTGATCCCCAGAGTATTCAAATGAAGGTTTTCTATCCGCATCCTCAACCGTGATATGCCCATCAAGATCTTTGGAATAAGGGATCTCTTCGACTGATTTGAAGTCAGTCAGGAGAGACGGGACTTCAACCTTGAGCGGAAATGTCGGGAGGAGCTCCTTGGCGTTGGATTCAATCCCGATCCTGGCCTCTAGTATTTTCACTCCTGTCCTGTGCACGGATTCTTCCTTTTTTCTGGAAAACATATGATACACGATAGGACTCAACTCCACAATGATGAGAAAAAGTAGCCTGGCCTTTTTCTCCGTAATAATTATTTTTGAGCGTTGTGGACGGCCGCTGCCCCGAAAAAAAGAGGTCGGTGCATGATTCGAGAAAATCCCGCCTCTCTGATGATGGAGGAGAACTCCTCCGGGCCGTAGAAACGTGGAATCGTGAAGGAAAGATAGCGATAGGCCGCTTTTGAGCCTGAAATCAGATTTCCCAGAGGTTTGACAGCCAGTTTTATGTAAAAGTGAAAAAGTTTCTGCAGGATCCTTGAGGAAGGCTGGCTTGTCTCGAGGTTGACGAAATGTCCTTCAGGTTTGAGAACGCGTTGGAATTCTTTGAGATGAGCCAGGAGAATATCCCTGTTCGGATTGATGTTCCGGGTGGCAAAAGAGATGGTCACAAGGTCGAAAGTCCCGTCCGGAAAAGGCAGGCACATCGCTTCAGCGAGGACAGGGAAGATGCTGCGAATTTTTCTCTTTTCTCTCCCTTTCTCCAGCATCGGAAAGGAAAAGTCCGCCGTAACGATTTTAACATTCTTGTCCGCGAGACGTGAAAGATTCAGGGCCATCTCCCCAGTGCCGCTGCAGACATCCAGCCAGTAAGAACCGCCTTTTCTGGAAGCCTCTCGAGCGGCTTTTCTCCGCCAGACGATATCGAGCCCGAATGTCAGGACATGATTCACGAACTCATAGGTCTTCGCCACTTCGGAGTACAATCTTTGAATGCCTTTTTTCACTAACTTTCCTTCCGCATTCTCAATAACGCATCTCGCGAAACTCATTCATTAAATACAATTTGGTCTCGATTGTCCAGTTAAAGGGGGCGCGAGTGGATAAGACTACAGCCCTTTTTTCTTGACAGATTCTTTCTTTCTCTATAATTTGAACGTCTGATAGATGTATGGAGGAGGTTCCATGAAAATCAAGACTCTCTGCTGGGGTATTACTGTATTCTTTGTCATGTTTCTATGGACTGGTTTGGACGGCTCAATCCTTGCGGAAACCAGTCCTGATTATGATGTACTGATTAAAAACGGGAAAGTGTTTGACGGGTCTTTGAACCAGGCAGTCAGAGCAGATGTGGCAGTTAAGGATGGCGTGATTATTAAGGTGGCTAGGTCGATAAAAGGAACCGCTGCTAAGATAATCAACGCCAAAGGATTGACCGTGACTCCAGGATTTATCGATCTTCACACTCATGTGGACGGGGGGATGTACTTTCCCGAGAACAGGGCTTGCCTCAATTATTTAAAACAGGGAGTGACCACGGTCATCGTAGGCCAGTGCGGCCGAAGCGCCTGGCCCATTTTTGAGCAAGCAGAGGATCTGATCAAACGTTGGTCTGATGAAGGAATAGGGCCGAATGCAGCCCTGCTCATAGGCCACGGACAGGTCCGTGAGATCGTGATGGGGATGGAAGATCGGGAGCCAACGCCAGAAGAAATGGAAGAGATGAAAGCTCTGGTCCAGGAAGCCATGGAACAGGGAGCCTGCGGATTATCCACGGGGCTGGAATATCTGCCGGGCAGGTACGGCAATACAGAGGAAGTCATAGAGCTGGTGAAAGTTATAGCTCCGTACGGAGGGATTTATCATACTCACATGCGGAACGAAGGAGAGAAGCTTATCGAAGCCGTGAACGAGGCGATAGAAATCTCGGAGGAATCAGGAGCGCCGGTCCATATCTCTCATTTCAAGGCTGTGGAAAAGCCGAATTGGGGGCTTGTGAAGAAAGCCTGTGCCATCATCGAAGAGGCCCAGGCAAGGGGAGTTGTGGTCACAGCTGACCAGTATCCGTATCAATTTTCCAGCGGGTATCCGTACAAGAGTCTAATCCCGAGGTCCGCCTGGTTAGGAATCGAGTGGAAGGAGGAAGAAGAAGAGAATGATCGGCTGGTTTCAAACGATATCGATGAGATATTCGACTACCTTAGAGACAGCCATCTGCTCGGTCTTTATCACAAAATTAGTCCTTACATTCCTTTTTCCGAGCGTCATCAGCAGTTCCTGGAAGAGCTTCCGAGAAAAGACCTGGTGCGGCGTGTGGGCCGGAGTCTGATCAGCACAGGGAATTTCAGGGGGCCTGGAAGCGCTCGAGAGAGGATGCTGTTTTTGGAAAGGTTGAACGATCCGGAGGAGGGGCAGAAGATTCGCGAGCGGATCAGGACATACTTGGACGCTATGGCCGGAGCGGAGAACATCTTGGTGGGCATTTGTGTCGAAAAAAACCTTGAAGGAAGGTCTTTGATGCAAGTGGCTGCCATGAAAGGAAAATCCGTGGAAGATACGGCTATCGAGCTGGAACTGATGGGAGCCAGATGCATCCCTTTGCGGATGTGTGATGAAGATGTCGTGTACATCATGAAGAAAGACTACGTGGGCACCGGCAGTGACGGGACCGCGCCCTTCTACGGAATCGGGCTGACTCATATCCGTTCCTATTCCACGTTCCTCCATAAGATCAAGAAATATGCCTTGGAAAGAAAAGTGATTTCTCTTCCCCAGGTTATCCGTTCTCAAACAGCACTTCCTGCGCAGATCATGAACTGGGAGGATAGAGGCTGGATCAAAGAGGGACACAGGGCCGATGTGGTGGTGCTTGACCTCGAGAACATCAGGATCAGAACATCCATCTCCAACCCCCATGCTTATAGCGAAGGCGTCATGTACCTTTTGATCAACGGAGAACTTGTTTTAGATAATGGGCAGTGGACAGGGACGCTTCCTGGAGAGGTGATCAAGCTCAAGGATTCTAATTAGATTCGGATTGAGAAGTTTTAAATCATAGATATCCAATCCTGGAGAGAGGAGCTGCGGGAGTGATCGTCTTATTTATGATTTTTGTGCCAGATACGAACTTTTGGACAGGTAGAAGAACGAGATAAAAACTCCGAGTGCTCCCAGAAAGATAAAAGGCGTGTTAATACCGAACTTATCCGAGAGAACGCCATCGATCAGGACGACGAGCGCTCCGGACAGCATCTGGACATTCGCGGAAAGGCTGAACGCCTGGGCCTGGTTCTTTGCAGGGACCTCGTTCCCGATAAAGGATTGGAATCCGGGATAAACAAGAAAGAGGAACATTCCGAAAAGGAAGAGGCTCATCAGGGCAAGTCCTGCCGTAGGCGCGAATCCTAAAAGGAAAAGGAAGATTGTGGTGCCGCTGAAAGAGAAAAGCGATATCCGCAGCCGTCCGAATTTCCGGCTCAAAAAACCGAAGGAATATGTCATCACAGTCCCTATCCCAATCCAGGCTGCAAGGTAGAGGCCTGTTTGGCCGAGCGGGATCTCGAACCTGTGGTTGAACAGAGACGGGGCGAAAAATACCGTGGTCCCCCAGCATGCCCCGCCGAAAGCGAATCCGGGAATGTAGATTTTGATGTTTTTGAGCGTTTCCATCCATGAAGAAAAATCAGGCTTGAATACATCTTCGCTCTTTGTGGATATCCTTCTCACCGCTAAAAAGCTTATGGATCCAAGGATGAAACCTGCCACAGCCCAGACATAGAGTGGAACCCTCCAGCCTAAGCTCTGGGCTAAGAAACCTGAAGAAACGAAAGCGATGAGAACACCCAGGTTTCCCGTGCCGCTCTGGATTCCCATCGCAAAGTCCATTCCCTGGCTGGGATGTGTCTTAGAGACCCAGGCGATCCCGATGGAATGGTAAAAGCTGTTGAATATTCTCATGGTCAGGTAGATGATCAGAAAAGAAGCAAAGGCCGTTGAGATCGTCATCAATGCCAGAGAAAGAGAGATTCCCAGGTAGCTCAAGAGAAGTATAGTTTTGTATTCGTATTTATGAGACGCATTGGCGATGATTATCTGAAAGATGAATGTGACCAGAAGCCCCAGGTTGGAAAGGATGCCGATGTGAAAATATTTCTTGATGATGAATTGTTGACTGTACAAAAGCGGGAAGATCATCGGGACAGTCACTGTGGCGGCATCGTTGAGCGCGTGGAAAAGGGAGGCGGAGAAAAGAACCTTTTTTTTCATGCTGTGTTGGAGAGAGGGATTTATACTAAACCTCACATTGTCTGTCAATAAGTCAATAAGGGGACTCCCCATTTTTTCTCCGTGGATAAAATTTGTTGCTTCTCATGAATAAATTCAGTAATGTGTTTAGGAAAAATGCCTACACAAAAGGAGGTACGATGAGAGATAAATGTTCAAGACGGGATTTTCTCAAGACAGGAATCGGTTTGAGCGCAGCTGCATTGATGAGCGGAGGGAAAAATCTGCTGGGAGCAGAAGGGAATGAAGGACCAATGCGTGTGGTGGCGAGTGGAAACGGATTGAGAGCCACCGAAAAAGCTATGGAAATTCTTAGACAGAAACAGGACCCGTTAGACGCGGTGATAGCAGGGGTGAACATCGTCGAAGAAGACCCCAATGAAAGGTCAGTCGGTTACGGCGGTCTCCCTAATGAGGAGGGAGTCGTGGAACTTGACTCATCGGTCATGCACGGTCCAACCCACAACGGAGGCGCAGTCGCCAGCCTGAGAAACATTAAAACTCCCTCTAAAGTCGCTAAAATTGTTATGGAGAGAACAGACCACGCGCTTCTTGTAGGAAATGGAGCTTTAAAATTCGCTAAAGCACATGGTTTTAAAGAAGAAAACCTCCTCACCGACAGAGCGCGCGCAATCTGGCTTCGGCGCAAGGAAACGCTTTCAGATCGGGATTTTTGGTTTCCTCCCAAGCCGGAAAAGACTGAACGAGAATTCGCGTCTTTCTATGAATTCCATGGGACCATCAACTGCTGCGCTATCGACGCTGCGGGAAACCTCGCTGGAGTGACGACAACCAGCGGTTTTTTCTTTAAGATTCCTGGGAGAGTCGGGGATTCACCGATCATCGGCGCCGGCCTTTATGTGGATAATGATATCGGTGCGGCGGGTTCGACGGGCAGGGGAGAGGCCAATATCTTGAACTGCGGAAGTTTTCAAGTTGTTAATTTTATGGGGATGGGGCATTCTCCTGAAGAGGCATGTCTTAAATCCCTCGAAAAAATCGCCGGCAAGGCCAAGCGTCTTCCCCAACTTTTGAACGATGACGGACTCCCGCGTTTCGGTCTGAATTTTTATGCGATAAACAAAAAGGGCGAATACGGAGGAGCCTCGATGTGGAGCGGAGCGAGGTACGCTGTTCACGATGGGAAGGAAAATGCTCGAAAACCCTGCGCCTACCTTTTCAAAAGAAATAGATAATCCGGCTCAATATTCTTCCAGGACATAAGCGGAATAGCCCTTTTTATTGAGGTTATCTGCGATCTTTTGGGCGGATTTCATGCTGCGGGTTCGGATTCTCACCCTGTAATAAATCGTGGCAGGAGTTTTATGTTCGGAGATGTAGACATTATTGTATCTATTCTGGAGCTTGACTTTGAGGCTTTTGGCGTACTTTTTTTCGGCGAAGGAACCCACCTGAACAGAAAATCTTTGAGAGGATTTCTTAGGAGAAAATTTCTTCAGGACTTTGATCTCAACAGGGGCCACACCGGTTTCGCTCATGCCTAATTTTTCTGCTGCAGAATAGGAGAGGTCGATGATTCGCCCCTTGACAAAAGGGCCGCGGTCGTTGATGCGGACGACGACTGATTTTCCGTTTGTCAGGTTGGTCACCCGGACGTAAGTTCCGAAAGGAAGCGTTTTATGGGCTGCGGTCATCGCGTACATGTTGTAAATCTCCTGGTTGGACGTGAGCTTCCCGTGGAAATCCTCTCCGTACCAGGATGCGATTCCTTTTTGTGCATTCCCGGAGGGAAAATACTTCATCCCTGTACAGGAAGAAAGAAGGAGTAAGGACGCCAGGATGAACAGGAGTCCTCTTTGTTTGAAAAGAAGCTGCCTCATATCAAGTTTGCCTTTCAAGCGAAGGAATTGTCCCAAGGATTTTTGCTCTACCAGAATATTTTTTTTCTTCAAAGGCTCTGAATACGAATATTTGTTCTGATTGACCCTCGGACAAAGTTAATCACAACACAAAGGATTCAGTCAATCATATTTTGAATTCCTGGATAAATATCGTCTTTTTTAATACAATACACCTCCGAATTCAGGCTTTCAAGCGGCTGGAAGAAAACGTAAGCATCCTTATTTCCGTGACAATTTTTTTGAAAGTCAGGCAATCTGGTGAGTAAGCCATCCGGAGGCAAGCGGGCATGGTTCCTCGAAGAGGAGAGCGAACCGAGGAATAAGTGGATTTTCCTTGCTGGGGAAAATACACGGGCTGACGAATCAGTTTGCCTGACTGTTTGTTTATCACGGAAATAAAGATGCTTCCGACCACAGGCATGAGATGAAAAAAATTCTGTTTTTTCTCCCAGCGATACTCTATTACATGTTGATATTTATCATCTCCTCGATAAGATTTCAGATCGAGGCCGGCATTCCCTCTCTGGATAAGGTATTTCACCTTGTGGAATTCATCCTCTTGGGATTCCTTCTCTCTCTTGGTTATTTCTTGAGCATCGAAGGTTCTCTACGCAAGAAATCAGCATGCGTCCTGATCAGCGGAGTTCTTCTCGGGGGCTTGATTGAAATCTACCAGTATTTCCTTCCCACGCGTTCTTTTGAGATTCTGGACTTGGTGGCTGATTCTCTCGGAATCCTGATCGGCCTTTTTTTATTTCTTTACTTATCACGCACAAAAAGAGGAAGAATATTCACAGAACAGCTCTCCAGAATAGGGGAGTAGCGTCCGCTCCTGTCCTGAGTGTTTCCCAATCAGAATGATATCTCAGGCTTATGTCGAATGTGCTTCAGCGCAGGATTTATCCGGTCACTCGCCTTTCCACAGACCATGCAAGTTGCAGTACTCACGGGCTGTGATGCTATGCGCCTCAACCTTGAACACGGCTTCAGGCTCGTCTCCGGGATTCAAGAACTGGCGGTAAGCGCGGCCGTCGGCGATCAGCTCTATCCATTCGATGTGGTGCTCTTCCGTCATCGGATGAGGAACGCTGCCCACTTTGACCTTGATGCCGTCTTCAGTTCTTTCGATCACGGGAACATGCTTTTCCAGGGCTGCGTCGGTTGTATTTTCCTCCATCAGTTTCATCGGTTGGTCACAGCAGACAAGCTCTCCTTCTCCTTCATGGATGACTTCGACCATATTCCCGCAAACTTCACACTTATAGATTTGCAGTTTTTTTGTCATTTTCTCACCTCATTCATATTTTTTTCATCGCATCTGTAATTGCTCATTCTCGAAACCCGAGGTTTCGCCGGATCACCAGTTTTCAGCAAGTCGTTCGAAGTATGCTTTCGCATGAGCACAGGCTGGACATTCCTCTGGGGGTTCAGTGCCTTCGTGGATATAGCCGCAGTTCCCGCACTTCCACTTGATAATCTCATCTCGTTTGAAAACCGTGTTGGTGTTCAAGTTGTTGAGTAAGGCCAAATACCTTTTCTCATGCTGTTTCTCTGCGACAGCGATCGCTCTCATCGCGGAGGCGACCTCAGGGAATCCTTCCTCGTCTGCGGTTTTCGCGAATTCAGGATACATGGTGGTGTATTCGTAGTTCTCTCCACCGGCAGCAGCCTTAAGGTTATCCGCAGTGCTTCCGATGACTCCAGCGGGAAATGACGCTTGAATATCAGCCTCGCCGCCTTCCAGGAATTTGAAGAGTCTCTCCGCGTGTTCCTTTTCATTATCAGCAGTTTCCAGAAAGATGGCGCGCATCTGTTCGTAGCCTTCTTTTTTTGCCTTCGAGGCAAAGAAAGTGTAGCGATTGCGTGCCTGTGACTCTCCGGCAAACGCTGTTAAAATGTTTTTTTCTGTTTGTGTGCCTTTCAAGTTTTTCATCTTTTTTTCTCCTTATTGATGATGGATTTTATGTGATTTTTTAATTCGCTTTGCTCTATTCATGCTTGACTCTGTCTCTTATCTGGCTCCTTAAAGTATAGGGCTGAAAGCTTCTTGCGCCCGCGCGTCACAGGCAGTCCCTGCAGGTGCCCTTGAAATACCCGTGGATTTCCTCGATCTTATGACCGTCGACAAACTTTCCTTTTTGGCCAGACAAGTAACAGGGGACATCCACATCTATTATCTGGCCGCATTTCTTGCAGAGGAAATGGTGGTGAGACTCTGTGTTGAAGTCATACCGGACTTCAGTCCCTGTGATAGTCACACCACAGACCAATCCTTTTTCTATGAATGTGCTCAGAGTGTTATAGACAGTCGTTAAAGAAATCGTGGGCATTTCTTTTGCGAGCTCTGCATAGATCATCTCAACTGTGGGATGATTTTTGAGGTTTTTACTCAAGAAATCAAGAATTTTCAGCCTATGATACGTCGGTTTAATAACATTTTCTTTGAGAGTTTGTTTTAATTTTTCCATAATTGTTATTATTCCAATATTGTAATTATTATAAACTAAAAGGGTATTGTCAAGAAAAAAAATTGAAAGAAACAGTATTAGCTGAAAATATGTGGGGTATTTATTCCTGAGGTATGTTTTTCTCGCTGTTTTGAAAAGAGGAGAAAATGCGAGTATAACTGAGCTAAGCCTGTATCTTCTTCAGTAAATAAGGTGTATTCCTCAAAGAAATTCAGTTAATCTTTTTGTTATATAAGTAAACGCTTCTTCTGGATTTGAGCGGTACACAAAGAGCTTCAGGTCTTCTGGATTGATGCTTCCGTGTTCCACGAGAGAGTCGAAATCAACGATTTTCTTCCAGTATTCCTCTCCGTAGAGAAGGATGACAACATGATCCTTTTGAATTTTTTGCGTCTGGAGGAGCGTGAGAACTTCGAATATTTCGTCGAGTGTGCCGTAGCCCCCTGGAAAAGCGATCACGGCTTTGGCTTTGTACACCAACCAGAATTTCCGCATGAAGAAATAGTGGAACATGAAGGCCAGTTCGGGAGAGACATAGGGATTGAGGGATTGTTCCATCAAGGGCAGAGATATATTCATACCTATGGTTTTCCCTTCCGCCCGTGCTGAGCCGCGGTTTGCGGCCTCCATTATGCCGGGGCCGCCTCCTGTAGCGATGACGAAATTTTTTCCTTCCGGCTTTAATTTGATCGCCCATTTTGCCAGTTTAAAAGCCAGCTCTTCAGCCTCCCAGTAGTATTTCGTCAGAGGAGAGTCTTTTTGTTCCGCATTCAACATTGAAGACCCGAGGAAGAGCACAGTGTTGTTGACTTTCTGCGAGTTAAACCTGCTCAGGGGTTCGAGGTATTCACTCAAAATTCTAAGAGTGCGGGCGTCCCTGGAGCTTAAAAAGTCCAGATTCTTATATGCCTTCACGATGGATGTTTTGTCTTTCATAATGACCTCTTTTTAAAATTCAAAGTGTGATTCTATCTGAATTAAAGGTTGAAAACAAGCAATATGCTGGATAGGGAAGCATTTCCAAAGCCGTGATGAATGAATAGAGCATTGGGAGATGTTTTCGATCCAAATGGCACAAAAAAGGGGCCAGGCCCACTAGTGTCCCATCATAATTCGAATAGTTTCAACTGCTTACAAGTATCATCCGGTTGTTCTGTGTCTGAAAACTCTCTAAGTACTTGTAAAATAGGGACTTTCTCAAAAGAAGTCACGCTCAAGATCTGCAAAAAAGTGTAGAGACTCATCTCTAAATTCAGAAGTTTTTTAATGATAGCCACGAGCAAATAAACAGAGATAGCAATCCATATCTGCGTTTTTACTGCATTTTCCGATGTTCCGTAGAAAGATTTTATGCGAAGATGCTGCTTGATCCACTTGAAAAACAGTTCTATCTGCCATCGGCATTTA
>Ga0114920_10001137_pt1 | contig 12119 bp, 12 predicted proteins | sample ChitaG_FD_88683 | JGI IMG/M metagenome (GOLD analysis project Ga0114920, IMG submission 88683) | Deep subsurface microbial communities from South Pacific Ocean to uncover new lineages of life (NeLLi) - Chile_00310 metaG | ecosystem: Environmental > Aquatic > Marine > Oceanic > Sediment ... | reverse complement strand
CTAGAGATATCTGGATAAGAGTCTTTCATATTTCTGGTTTCCCGCTTCCGCGGGAACAAGCCTGGATTCCTGCTTTCGCAGGAATGACAAAAAGGGGCGGCTATAACAGTTTAATTATATGTCTCTTATATTATTTTTCAACTAAATGGGAGATGAACCTAATTTCAATATATCACGGAATTGGAGATGCTTCTGAAGAGATATCTTCTATCTTCTTTGGTTGAGAAGATAGATAAAGAAAGGAGCCCCTATTCCTGCAGTGATGATTCCAATCGGAAGCTCTGTGGGGAATAGGAGTGTACGAGCCAATAGGTCAGAGTAGATTAGAAAGATTCCTCCTGCTAAACAAGAGAAAAAGAAAAGATGTCTGTGATCTGGACCTATGAGAATGCGTATCCAATGAGGGACAATCAGACCGACAAAGCCGATGATTCCACTTACAGAAACAGCCGAAGCTGCAAGCAGAGTGGAGATAGCAAGAAAGATTTTTCTGACCTGACTTACTGAGCAGCCAAGGGATTGAGCGATATCGTCCCCTAAGACTAGGAGATTCATATCTTTGGCTAACCATTGAGCTATAATAAAACAAAGAAGGAAATAGGGGAAAACGGTTGTGATTTGATTCCAGTCTGAAAGAGCAAAGCTTCCTAGGAGCCAAAAAACAGCTTGTTCGAAAGATTCTGATTTGAGGAATATGAAGAAAGAAGTCAGAGCTGAAGTAAGTGCCCCTGCAGCGATTCCTGTGAGGAGCAAAGTTTCGACTTTAAAAATTCCTTTTCTTTGGGAAAGGAGATATACAAAAGAGACAAGAATGAATCCAGAAGCAAAAGCGAAGATGCTCTGAAGAGGAAATCCCAAGACTTGCATGTTTAATCCAAGATAGATGGAAAGGACAGCACCTAAAGAAGCTCCTGATGAGACACCGACGACAAAAGGACCGGCCATCGGGTTTTGGAAATAGCCTTGGAGGATTGCCCCTGAAAGTGAAAGGCTTGCCCCAACAAGAAAGGCTAGAACGACTCGGGAAAGCCTGAGATTTACAAAGATGGTCGAGTATGTTTCATCATGATGTATGATAAAATCCCATAGATCTTGGAGGTTTGTTGGCACGGGTCCTTCAAGAAGAGAAAATAACAATCCTGAGAAGAAAAGAACAACGAGAATCAGGAGAAGCTTGAATCTTTTCGATTTCATTTTGAGAGCTTGTCTTCAAAATGTTTGGGGTGAAGAATACGAGCGAGTTCGGCAAGGGCATCGATGAACCGAGGACCTGGCCTTGTGGCTATGTTTTCATCCAGATGGTAAATGTTGTCTGTAACCACTGCCCTTAGTCTTTCAAAGGGTTTTTCTTTTTTTATCCATTCTTTAGCTCTATCAAATTCTTCCTGGGATTTGGAGATTATTATGATGATTTCTGGGTCCTCATGGATGAGCTGTTCTCGATTGATATGAAGCCATTTCCTTTGTATTTTGCCTGCAATGTTTACGCCTTTAGCTTTTCTTACGAGGTCATCAAGAAAACTGTCCTTCCCGCATGTCCAGAGACCCAAGCCATGGAGGGAGAGAAAGACTTTTGGGTCTTTTTCTACATTCAGAAGAGCCTCATGGATTTTATAATATTTTTTCTTCATGGATTGGATAAGGAATTTTGCTTCTTTCTCTTTTTGAGTTAGAACACCAATTTTCTTGATTAAGGGGAATACAGATTCGATGTCTCTCCCCATTTCTAAGGCAAAAAGGGGTAAGCCAAGTTTTTTGAGCCGTTTGAGAATTCTTAAGGGGTTTCCCCGAAAACTTATTATGAGATCAGGATTCAAAGCTTTTATTTTCTCCAGATTTGGATTGACCATTCCGCCGATCTTTTCTATTTTCAGAGCTTCTGGAGGATAATCACAGTAACGTGTGACTCCCACGATCTTATTCCCTAAACCAAGAGCAAAAAGGATCTCAGTTATGTTTGGTGACAAGGAAATTATTCTTTTCGGGGGAGAAGAAACATCAAAAGAAAATCCTAAGGCATCTTTGATAGTTTTTATTTGACCTGCAAAAAGGACGGCAGAAAGGAAGAGGAGAAAAGGGACAATCTGAGTTTTATTTCGCCTCATTTTATCTCCGGGAGTTTTGGATTCAGAGATATTTCAGGAAGCATAGAGTGAAGATTTTTTCTTATTTCTACTTCTGCCTTAAAAACAGATTTGATATTTTTTTTTGTGATCAGTTTTTCTGGAGGGCCTTGGGAATGAATTCTACCATTTTTGAGAAATAATAGTTTCTGCGAGTAAGGAATGGCGAGGTTGATATTGTGTTCTGTAGCAAGAATCGTTTTCCCTTTTTGGCTTTGAAGTTCCCTGAGAATTTGATAAATCTCGATTTGATAGCTGATATCTAGATGAGAGCTGGGTTCATCGAGAAAAAGGAGAGGTGTGTCTTGAGCTAATGCCCTGGCAATAAAAACTCTCTGTTGTTCGCCACCGCTTAAATGGGCAATTCTTTTCCCCTTAAGATGGGAAATCTGGGTGAGATTCATGACTTCTTCGATTATTTCTAAGTCCACAGAAGAGGAACTACCCAGCCGCCCTTGATGGATATACCTTCCCATAAGAACGACTTCTTCCACGCCGAATTCAAAGGAGAAGTTGAATATTTGAGGGACATAAGCAATCTTTTTGGCCAATTGGCGAGGCTTTAAAGAGATAATATCTTGACCATCAATCTTGATTTTGCCTGAAACATTCTTCAAATGGCCTTGAAGGGCTTTTATTAAAGTGCTTTTCCCTGAGCCGTTTCGGCCAAGAATGGAAACAAATTCTCCTTCCTTCAAGGAGAAGGTAATGTTTCTTATAACATGATCCTTTTCATATCCTGCAGAAAGATTGTTAACTTCAAGAATTGCCACTTTATTTCCCCATTTAAAGCCTCATTCTTTGCAGAAAAAATCTTATTTGTCAAGATGCCTTTGGGCTTTATAACGAAAAGTGTGGTATAATGCAGCACGATCAGACTTTCATGATTTTTCTGAAATTTATGGAACTCTAACCCCATTGATTTTTGTTATAGAACCCTTCCCATTCCTGTCAAGTCATTTAATAATCTAACCATAGTTCTCATCATCTTGACTTTTAATAATAATAAAATTAGTATTTATGAATGATTTTTAGAGAGGTGTTTGTTGCTCTTATTTAGTCAAACATCATACGAAAAGCAGGAAAAATCCAGGTATGAACAGAGACTATAAATTCAAAAAGATTGAAGAAAAATGGCAGAGAATTTGGGAAAAAGAGGATGTTTTTAAATCCTGCGAAGATCCTAAAAAAAATAAGTTTTACTGCCTGGAAATGTACCCATATCCGTCCGGCCGCATCCATATGGGTCAAGTCAGAAATTATGCGATTGGAGATGTCATTTCTCGCTATATGTTCATGAAGGGTTTTTATGTGCTTCATCCTATCGGCTGGGATGCCTTAGGAATGCCAGCCGAGAATGCCGCTATTACCGAGGGTGTTCATCCTCAAAATTGGACTCTTGATAATATTTCCCATATGAAAAGGCAATTGAAAAGACTGGGATTCAGTTACGATTGGTCGAGAGAAGTGAATACTTGTCTTCCTGAATATTATAGATGGAATCAATGGATTTTTCTAAAGATGTTCGAGGGAGGCTTGGCCTATCGGAAAAAGAGCTGGGTGAACTGGTGCCCTCAATGTCAAACAGTTCTAGCCAATGAGCAAGTCATCGGTGATCGGTGCTGGCGCTGTGACTCAGTCGTCAAGCAAAAAGAGATGGAGCAGTGGTTTTTGAAGATCACAGACTATGCAGAAGAGCTCCTGTCAGGCCATGGGATGTTGGAAAAATGGCCAGAAAATGTTCTTCTTATGCAGAAAAACTGGATAGGGAAGAGCACGGGAGGCCATCTTATATTTCCTCTGGTTGATTATTCTCAATCCATTGAAATCTTTACAACTCGGGTGGATACGATCTATGGGGCCACATTTTTAGTCCTTTCTCCTGAACACCCTTTAATCCTGGATTTAATAGCTGATTCGGATCAAAGGGAAAAGTTACAGGAATGGGTAGAAAAAAGCATTTCAGAGCGCCGTCTTAGAAGAGAACTGGAAGAAGCAGAGAAAGAAGGGATCGATACAGGCAGAAAAGCTGTTAACCCCTACACAGGTGAAGAGATACCTGTTTGGATTGCTAATTATGTGTTGATGGAATATGGGACTGGGGCCATCATGGCTGTACCAGCCCATGACCAAAGAGATTTTGAATTTGCCAGAAAATATTCCTTGCCCATTAAGGTCGTCATTGTACCAGAAGGTGAATCTCCTCCAGAAGAGCCGGAGGAGGCTTTTGAAGGTTATGGATTGGTAGTCAATTCCGGACCTTTCTCTGGGAAATCTTGTCAAGAGGCAGTAGAAAAGATGATTCAATATTCAGAGGAAAGGGGATTTGGGAGGAAGAGTACGATTTATCGCCTTCGAGATTGGGGGATTTCCCGCCAACGATATTGGGGAACGCCCATTCCTGTAATCTACTGCCAAAATTGCGGAACAGTTGGAGTTCCGTATGAAGAATTACCAGTTTTGCTTCCTTATGATGTAGAATTTAAAGGGGAGGAAGGTTCTCCTCTCGAAAAAGTCGAAAGTTTTGTTAAGACCACATGTCCCAAATGCAAGGGTGAGGCCCGTCGAGAAACAGATACGATGGATACCTTTTTTGACTCTTCTTGGTATCATTTTCGGTATACTTCTCCCTATGAAGATAAGCTTCCCTTTAGCCCACAGTATGCCGATTACTGGCTTCCTGTTGATCTCTATATAGGCGGAGTGGAGCATGCAATTCTTCATCTGATTTATGCTCGCTTTTTCTGTAAATTTTTCAGAGATTTCGGCTTAACATTGATGAATGAACCATTTCCCCGTCTGCTTGCTCAGGGAATGGTGACTAGAGATGGTGCTAAAATGTCAAAATCAAAAGGAAATGTTGTCGATCCTGATGATATGGTGGAAAAATATGGGGCGGATACCTTAAGGCTTTTTATTCTTTTTGCGTCTCCTCCTGAAAAAGAGTTTGCTTGGAATGAGAAAGGAATTGAAGGATGTTTTAGGTTTTTGAATCGTATTTGGGCCTTTTTTATAGAAAATATGGACATCTTTGAAGATGAGACTATTTCTGAATATGAGGAGGAAAGGGATAGATTGAGAACGAATCGCCTGAGGATAATAATGCATCAAACCATAAGAAAAGTTAGCGAAGATGTAGAAAAAAGATATCATTTGAATACAGCGATAAGCTCTATAATGGAGTTTTTTAATCAAATCAAAAAGGAAAGACAAGATTTGAGAAGAAATCATGAGGGGAAGAAGATTTTATATGAAGCGATGGAAAAGCTGATTCTGCTCCTTTCCCCATTTGCTCCTCATGTCTGCGAAGAACTTTGGGAAAGAATGGGTCACAAGACCTTTCTCATTCGAACGTCATGGCCTTCTTTTGATCCTCGATTTGCCAGAGAGGAAAAAGTCACAATAGTCGTCCAAATCAATGGAAAACTAAGGGACAAATTCGAAGCAGCCAGAGATTTGCCTGAAGAACAAATAAGGGAAAGAACCCTTGGACTGAGTCGAATCCAGAACCTTATAGAAGAAAAAGAAGTTAAAAAAATCATTTACATCAAGAATAGGTTGGTTAACATTGTTTTATGATTTTTTTTCCAAAGTCGGAATGAAGAAAATCTTTTTCCTCCTTTTTTTATGCTTTTTCTTTCTTGAATGTGGTTACCATCTCCGAGGCACAGGAAGCTCTCTTCCTGCTCATATCAAGAAAATTAATATTCCTATGTTTAAGAACTTAACTCATCGCTTTGAGCTGGATGTGAAATTAACCCGAAAAGTTATTGATGAGATGGTAGCCAGGGGAAAAGTGGAAATTACAGGAGATGTCCAATCGGCTGATGCTATTTTAATCGGCGAAATAATCTCTTTCGAAGCTACTCCTATCGCTTTTTCTGGAGAGGGGCAAGCCGATCGTTACTACATCGCTATTGTAGCAGAAATTAGGCTAAGAGACTTGATTAACCGGAAGATTATCTTTTCGAATCCACACTTCGTTTATCAGGAGCAATACGAAGTTCCACCAGGAAAAGATTTTGAGACGGTACAGACAGAAGCGATAGAGAAGGTAGCAGAGAAATTTGCTCGGAGTTTAGTTATAACTATTTTGGAAGGATTTTAGGGAGTGCGAAGTTATCTTCTGAACAAAGAATTCAACGAAAAGGTGCTTGTATCCTGTTATTTTTTTCATGGTGAAGAGACTTTTCTTGCTTTTCAGTTTATCCAGGAGTTAAAGGAGGGCCTGATTTCTCCGGATGTCCAGGATTATAATTTGGAAAGATTCAATCTGGAAGATCATTCTTGGATGGAAATCATCGATTTAGCTCGTACCATCCCTTTCTTTCTCTCCTCATGGCGGATAATTGTCGTTGAGGTTATCAAAGGGAAAAAGGAGACTCTTTCCGAGTCTGAGAAAAAAATATTAAAAGATTATTTTTCTTCTCCCTCTTCCCAAACTGTTATTGTAATCATTTATTCAGGAAAAATAAGAAAGGATTCCTCTCTCTTCAGGTTTTTTTCATCTCTTTCGACCTCTTTAGTCTGCATGAGAGAGGTGAAACCTTTAAGAGAAAGATCGCTTCTTATCTGGATGGATAAAAAACTTCTTTCTTTAGGGAAGGCAGCTACCCATGAAGCAAAAAAGAGAGTGGAAGAGTTGACTGGGAATGATCTTAGAAGAGTGAATAATGAGCTGGAAAAAATTGTGACATTCATCGGCGAGAAAAAGGCAATAGAATTGGATGATGTCAATCAGGTATTGGGGTGGGTGAAGACATTTTTTGAATGGGAAATGGCAGATAGCCTAGAAAAGGTTGATTTTGACCAGAGCCTTATTGTGTTGGATAATTTGTTCAAAGAAGGCATAAAACCTGAATTCATCTTAGGAATAATGGCAAGATTTTTCCGCGATATTATTTTAGCCAAGCTGTGGCTGAAAGAAAAAGATAAAGATCGTAAGGCTATTTTCAAAGAATTAAAACCCCATATCCAGGAAAGATATGGAAAATTTTACAGGGATAAATACCAGATGTTTTTCTCCTTAGTGGAGAAGCTTTCGATGAAAGAGTTGAATCATTTTCTTGATGAGCTGGGGAAGATTGACTTAAAAATCAAGACTTCAGATGTTTCTGAGCAGGCTCTTCTGGAGAGGTTTCTTTTTGAATATTGTGGTCTTCGCAAAAATGGAAGAGCTACTTGGAAGGAGATGGGTTAATCATTTCGACCTGTTGGCTCAATCTTGATTTGTATCTTCTGCCTGAATTTTCGTGGATCGTTCCTTTTTTTACTGATTTATCTATGATGGACAAGGCGAGAGGAAGAAGCTTTACTGCTTCTTCTCTATCTTTGTTTTTGATGGACTCTCTAAGTTTTTTTATTTGTGATCGGAGCATAGACTTGTTTCTCTTGTTTATAGCATTTCGGCGCAAACTCCGCCTCCACTGACGAATGGCAGATTTATGTTGAGCCATCTCTTTCTCCTTAATGGAAGTGGTATGATAAGGCATCCTTTTGCCAAAGTCAAATTCTTTAAAAAGAGAGTTAGGAATTAAAAAGCAGATGGAAGAAAGAGAAAAAAACAGAAGATTGATGAGATCAACCGTTGTTGTGGCTGCTCCCACTTTTTTGAGCAGGATTCTTGGTTTCATAAGAGACATGATTCAGGCCTTTTATCTAGGAACAAGCAGAAGTGGGGATGCTTTTACCATTGCTTATGTTATCCCCAATTTGTTAAGGCGATTGACTGGGGAAGGGGCGATGACAGCAGCTTTTGTCCCGATTTTTACTCAGATGAAAAAAGAAAAGTCAAGAGAGGAGCTATGGAAATTTGCCAATGCCTTCTTTTTTAATTTAACCTTGGTAATGGTTCTTCTCACCGTTATAGGAATAATCCTTTCTCCAATGCTAGTTAAGATAATTTCACCCGGTTTTAATGATATCACGGGGAAATGGGAGCTGACAACTGTCCTTACGCGGATCATGTTTCCTTACATTTTTTTTATAAGTTTGGCTGCTCTTGCCATGGCCATCCTGAATTCTTTCCATAAATTTTTCGTTCCTGCATTTACTCCTGTGCTATTTAATCTTTCTATAATCAGCATGGCTCTTCTTTTTGCAAGAACCACAGAGGAGCCTGCTTTTGTCTTTGCAGCTGGAGTTGTACTCGGAGGGATATTTCAGCTTGCCTTTCAGCTTCCTTTTCTATGGCGAAAAGGAATGCGCTTTAAATTTAATCTCTCCTTTTCCCATCCAGCCGTACGCAAGGTAGGGAGATTGATGGTCCCAGGCATATTTGGTGTAGGTATCTACCAGATTAATTTCGCTATTAGCCGGATTATAGCCTCCTTATTAGAGGAAGGGAGTGCTGCCTCACTCTATTTTGCCTCCAGAGTTCAAGAGCTTACACTCGGCCTTTTTTCTATTGCTCTTTCTATCGCTCTTCTTCCTACTTTTTCCGATCTTGCTGCCCGTCATGATATCAAAGGGATGAAGAAAACCCTTGTCTTTTCCCTTAAGCTTATATTTTTGATAACATTCCCAGCTATGGTTGGGCTTTTGATTTTGAATCGCCCAATCATTCAAGTCCTTTTTCAAAGGGGTGTTTTTGATGTGCAATCGACCACTATGAGTGCCTCTTGCCTTTTCTTTTTTTCCTTTAGCCTTCCGTTTATTTCAGGTGTAAAAATTTTTGCCCCTGCCTTTTACTCTCTTAAAGATACTAAAACACCTGTTATTGTTGCTTTTTTTGTTATGTTGATCTACATTTCCCTGTCACTGATTTTAATGAAACCTCTGAGGGTCGGAGGTATAGCTTTAGCCCTGTCTTTAGCTTCTGTTTTCAATTTCCTTCTCCTTTTCCTTCTCCTTGAGAAAAAAATAGGGAAAATAGGGAAGAAAAAGATGTTCTCCTCAGCCTTGAAGTCTGCTTTTTCAGGGGTAGGGATGGGAGTTGTGGTCTGGTTTTTCATGAGATATTTTGAATTTCAACGTTTGGTCTTTCTAAAACAACTTGGAGTATTGCTTTCGGCTATTCTTTTAGGCATCGTGGTTTATGTTTTGTTAAATTTGCTTTTTAACAATGAAGATTTAAAAAATCTTAGGAATATTTTTTCTCGAGAGAAAATTTTGAAAACATGAACGTGTCAGATGAAGGTTGTTTTACAAAGAGTTAAAGAGGCCTCGGTCAAAGTTCAAGACAAGGTCACAGGGAAAATAAAGCGTGGAGTGTGTCTCCTTGTCGGTATAGAAAAGGGAGATTCGGAAAAAGATGCTCAATATCTTGCTCAGAAAATTGTGGAATTAAGGATTTTTCCTGATAAAGAAGGAAAGATGAACTTGTCTTTATTAGAGATTAAAGGCAAAGTTCTGGCAGTGTCTCAATTTACTCTTGCCGGTTCTCTCAGGAAAGGCAGAAGACCGAGTTTTGATAGAGCTGAAAACCCAGAAAGAGCTGAGAGACTTTTTGATTATCTTGTCGGACTCATCAGGCAAAGAGGAATAAAAGTCGAGACAGGGATTTTTAGAGCCTTAATGGAAGTCTATTTGATAAACGATGGGCCTGTGACCTTCATCCTTGAAGCAAGGAAGGCTCAAGATGTGAAACATTGAATCAGTTTTGTGAAGCCAAAGTCATGGAAGAAAACCGCTGAATTTAACTCTAGTGAATAGATTGAGCAAAAAGATCAAATGAATTTTAATCGACTTGCTTTTCTTAAACCTTCCTCAGCCGATCTTCTTACGAATCGATTTTTGTCTTTTGCCAATTTGCTTAGAAGCGAAAGAGCCTCTTTCCCTCCGATTTCTCCCAAAGCCTGAGCAGCGCTTCTTCGGACTTCAGCATTTAAATCCTTGAGAACCACTTCGATAAGATTTACAGAATGAGGATTTTTTCTGATTCCTAAGATTTTTAGAACGGCACTTTTTACATACCAAGGTGGCTTTAATAATTTCTGATAGATCATATTGAGATTGAAATATTCTCTTTTTCCGAGTTCAAAAATAATACAATCACGAATTTCTTCAGAGGGATCTTCCAAAGTCTCCAACAGCACTTCGTTAACCCAACTTCCTTCCAATCGGGCTATGGATTTAATGATTTTTAGCCTTATTTGTTTTTTCTTCGAGGATCTTATTTTTCTCAAAACCAATTGAGAGAGGTGTTTGTTTTTCTTATTTTTTGTTTTCAATTATTTTAATGCCTTTTTGGCAGCCTTGGCCACGGCTTGAGAGGGATCTTTTGTGTATTCCTGGTAGATGGTACTTTCTTCGAAGGAAGTTTGGCTTAAAAGCTTAAGAGCTGTGGCACGAACAAGAGAGGAAGTCTTCTCATCTTTAATGGTAGAGAGAAGAAAAGAGATTTTTTCTCTTCCTTTGAGGTTATGGATTTGTTCATAAATAAATTTTATTTTCTCTTTTGAAGCGAGCGTCTTGAATTTTTCTGAAAATTCCTGAAGATCCATTGTAATTAGAATCAGGAAATACTTAATTATTGGTTTTGGGACAATGCCTAATTATTAAACCATTTCTAGTATATGTCCCATTTTTTCCTTTTTGGTCTTCAGGTACTTAAAATTTGATTTATTAGGCGGGATTTCGATCGGCACGCGCTCAAAAATTTCCAATCCGTAACCCGCCAACCCGATGTACTTTCGAGGATTGTTAGTTATGAGGCGGAGTTTGGTGGCTCCTAATAAGGCCAAGATTTGAGCTCCTATCCCGTAATCCCTGTGATCAGGTTTAAAGCCCAGTTTACGATTGGCCTCAACTGTATCAGCCCCCTGATCTTGGATAGCATAAGCTTTGATTTTATTGATCAGGCCAATTCCTCTTCCCTCTTGATTGAGAATATAAAGAATGATTCCTTTTCCTTCTTTATTGATCAATTCCATCGATTGATGAAGCTGTTCTCCACAGTCACAGCGGACAGAACCAAAGGTGTCTCCGGTTAAGCATTGAGAATGAGCTCGTACGAGTATCGGCTCACCTTTTTTTATCTCTCCTTTTACTAGAGCCATATGGTGTTCTTTATATATGGTGTCTTCAAAAATCATTAGCCTAAATTGCCCGAAATTTGTCGGCAGATCTGCTTCTTCTATTTTTCTGACAAGCCGTTCGTGTTTCATCCGATATTTAATAAGATCAGCAATAGTGAGAATAGGAATATTATGGGTTTGACTAAATTTCTCGAGTTGGGGTATCCGAGCCATTGTTCCATCCTCATTCATAATCTCACAGATGACTCCTGCAGGCTTTAATCCTGCGATCCGAGCAATGTCAACGGCGGCCTCTGTCTGCCCCGCTCTCTCGAGAACCCCGCCGGCCTTTGCTTGTAGAGGAAAAATATGCCCAGGGCGAGCGAGATCTGAAGGAAGAATTTTAGGATCTATTGCTGTTAGAATTGTTTTTGCCCTATCGTGAGCAGAAATTCCGGTTGTGACACCTTCTTTGCCATCTATAGAAACAGTGAAGGCTGTTTCGAAGCGAGCTGTGTTGTCCTGAACCATCAAAGGCAGATCAAGTTCTTTAACCCTTTTTTTTGTCAGTGGAAAGCAGATTAGACCTCGACCATGCTTTGACATGAAATTGATGATTTCAGGGACAACTTTTTCTGCGGCAACCATGAGGTCGCCTTCGTTTTCTCTGTCTTCATCATCGACAATGATAATCAGGCTGCCTGCTTTTACAGCTTTCACAGCTTGTTCTACTGAAATGGTTTTTGAGGTTCTAAACATATTCAATCCCTCTCTTTTTTCTCTGCTTTTTCTTCGCCTATCCAATTATACACATATTTTCCTATCATGTCACATTCTAAATTGACTTCATCTCCGTTTTTTAGCTCCCCTAAGTTAGAATTTTTCAATGTAATTGGAATGAGTTCCACCTCGAAGGAAGAATATCCAAGTTCGGCAATGGTCAGACTTACCCCATTAAGGGCAACTGAACCTTTGCTGATAAAGTATCGCCTGAGTTCTGGAGGAAAAGAGATATTTAATCTTTCCCCATTTTTTTTCT
>Ga0114920_10001136_pt1 | contig 12121 bp, 8 predicted proteins | sample ChitaG_FD_88683 | JGI IMG/M metagenome (GOLD analysis project Ga0114920, IMG submission 88683) | Deep subsurface microbial communities from South Pacific Ocean to uncover new lineages of life (NeLLi) - Chile_00310 metaG | ecosystem: Environmental > Aquatic > Marine > Oceanic > Sediment ... | reverse complement strand
TACCCTTATGCAGTGCTTGTTCAAGGGTCACTTCCCTCTTTTCGTAAGCAGGTTTATTTGTAGGGACTATTTTTTCTAACTCCTCCTCTTCTGAAGCCAGGTTGATGATTGTTTTCAAACGGTCCTCATTGTTCTTGACCAGGGTTTCAGCTTGAAGAATGTCTGCTTCGCGAGTCGCTACTTCGGCCTGAGCACTCAGTATTTCTATAGGTGCCAGTGTTCCCACTTCGACTTCTCTTTTATTCTTCGAGAGAAGGTCTTGGGCTAACTTTAAAGATTGTCTTTTCACGTTAAGGTTTTCAATGCTGTAGACCAAATTCCAGTAAGCTTCTTCTACGTTGTAAATCGTTTCAATAAGCGCTCCCTTAAACTGAGTTTCCGAAATATCCAGGTTGGTCCTGGCAATTATGATTTCTCTGCGGCTCATCTTAAATCCAAAATTTCTCAAAATTGGTTGGGTGAAATTGAAGCGAAGAGTGCTCCCATAGCGAGGATTAATCGTCTGGAATCTCATGTTCGTTTCGTTCTTGTATGAATAGAGAGAGATGGAAAAATTCCCTCCTGTAGGAATAATCTGTGTGATCTGAGCATAATAATCATTGTATTCACCAGAGACACTTTCTGCGGCTTCTATCCACGAGAATGAGGCCTGGTCTGTGTTTTGAGTGCCGTAGCCGAAATTGAGCTTTGGTAAAAACCTCTCTTGAGCAAGCGAGACAGAAATATCAGCAAGCTCAGGATTTAAGACCTGAACAGCGACTCCAAGGTTGTTCTGTATAGCAGTCAGGATGCATTCCTCTAGAGAAAGATGCCTCTCTTTCTCCTTCGCCCAGACGCCAGAAAAAAGAAACAAAATGGATATAAGAGAGATTGTTTTTTTATATTTTGTCATGTTGAACCTCCAACTCTTTATTTCCATAATTTGCTTTCATAGTTTATCCACAATCCATCCGTCTAAAAGATTGATTATTCTTCTACTGTAAGAAGCATTTTTTTCAGAATGGGTAACTTGCAATATTGTGGTTCCATTCTCGTTCAATTCCTTGAACAACTCCATAATTTCTTCACCTTCTTTTGTGTTTAAATTGCCCGTAGGCTCATCGGCAAGAATGAGTTTAGGGTCTATAATGACAGCCCTTGCAACCGCAGCCTTCTGCTGCTGCCCGCCTGATAATTGATTGGGAAATAGATTCTTCTTGGCGACCATATTAAACCTATCGAGCATATCACAGACTTTGCTTTTACGTTCTGAACCTTTTACTTTCTTATACAGAAGTGGAGTTTCAAGGTTTTCGTAGACTGTTAAATCATCTATAAGGTGATAGCTCTGAAAGACAAAACCGATATAATTTTTATGGATTTCTGTGAGTTGCTTTTCGCTTAACTTGTGGACCGGCTTATCAAAGAAGTGATATTCACCGCTTGAAGGATTATCCAGCATGCCGAGAATATGGAGCAAAGTTGATTTCCCTGCACCTGACGGCCCCATGATGGTTACAAATTCGCCCACTTCTATATCAAGGTCTATTTCCCGCAAGACAAAAGTTTTAACAAAACCCGAGGAATAATACTTTGTTAGGTTTTTCAATTTAATCATTTCTTACCTCCGAATATATGGTATATGGGGACGTTTCCTATTCATATCTCAGAGTTTCTGTCGGATTGGCAAGGGCCGCTTTAACAGCCTGAAAACTTGTTGCAAGTAATGCAATCCCGAATGCCATAATAGCAGCCAGAGGAAACACCCAGGCTTTAATGCCCGTCCGATAGGCAAAGTCTTGAAGCCATCGGTTCATTGCATAATATGCAACAGGCCAGGCAATAATGTTTGCTAAGAGAACCCATTTTGAGAATTCTGTGGATAGCATAAAAACAATATTTAAGACAGTTGCTCCAAGAACCTTGCGGATGCCAACTTCCTTAGTTCGCTGTTCTGCCATAAAAGCAGCCAAGCCGAATAAACCAAGGCAGGCTATGAATATGGCTAAAGCAGTAACAATGCTAAAAATCTTACCTAATCTCATCTCCGCTTTGTATAATCTGCCGAAATCTTCATCGAGAAAGGAATATTCAAAAGCCTGACTCGGAACAAGTTCTTGCCATTTATTTTTCAGGAAATCGAGTGTAAGAGAAATGTTCGCAGGGCTTATTCTTACGGAAAAGTATTCAAAAAATTTGGGATAAATGCAGAGAGCAACCGGTTTAATTTCCTGGCGTAATGACTTGAAGTGAAAATCTTCAACGACTCCTATCACACTACCTTTTTCTATGATTCTAAATTCTTTTCCGAGTGGGACATTCCAGCCAATCTCTTTCACAGCCGATTCATTAAGAATGTATCCACCTTCTAAATCATTCGGAAAATCTCTCGAAAAGTTTCTTCCCTGTACAAGCTTAATCTGGAACGTATCAAGAAAATCATGGTCAACAGTAACCCAAGAAATCATGAGATTCTCATCCTCTCTTGTACCTTCCTGCCAATAGCTCTGGTACCAAATATTTTTCCCTGGGAAAAAATTTGAAGCGCTGACGGTAAGCACGCTGGAATCTTTTAAAAATTCACTTTTAATTGTTTCATATCTTTGGAGCGCTTCTTTATCATGTATGGGGATGTTGACAATATGTTCTTTTTGGAACCCCAATTTCCTACTTCTTATGTAATCCAACTGACTGAAAACAACAATTGTACTGATGACAAAAACGATAGAGATGGTAAATTGGGTTACAACCAAATATCTTCTCAGAATTGAAATTATTGAACTTGCCTTAAGCATTCCTCTAAGAGCTTTCACAGGTTGGAGAGCCGACGTATAAAAAGCAGGAAAAATCCCTGAAACTATCCCCACAATTAAAATTATGCCGATCAGCCCAAACAACAGAAATAAATTATCAAAATAGCTTATCCCCAGTTCTTTTCCATAAAGAGAATTAAATAGGGGCAAGAATAACTCAGCTAATGCCACAGCGAGAGGCAATGCAATAAAAGAAAAAAGAATTGACTCCCCTAGAAACTGCTTTATTAATTGAAATCGGCTTGCTCCAATAACTTTTCGCAACCCAACCTCTTTTGCTCGATTGGCATATCTTGCAGTTGAAAGATTGATATAGTTCAAACAAGCAATTACTAAGATAAACATAGCAATTGCCGAAAAAATATAGATTGTTCCGACACTCGAATTTGGCTCGATTTCTCCATCAAGGTTTGAATGGAGATGAATGCTACTTAAGGCTTGAATCGGATATGTGTATTTATACACATACCGCACCTCTTTCCCCCTGTATTTCTCAACAAATTGAGGTAATTTCCTTTCGAGTTCATCTGGAGAAAAATTTTTTGAAGTCAATATGTACGTATGATAATTTGAAATCCCCCACTGGTCGAAATGATGGGATGCATAATCTAAAAAAGAGCCAAGAAAATTAAACCTAAAATGAGAATTTTGGGGCATATCTTTAAAAACTCCGGTAATCTTAAAATCATGCCATTCACCTAGAGTTATTATTTTCCCTATGGGATCATCCTCGCCAAAATATTTGTCTCTCATTTCCTCTGAGACAACAATTGAATAAGGCTCCTTTAGGGCGGTTTTTGGATTTCCTTTGATTAAGGGTAATGTAAAAATATCAAAGATCTCATGATCAGCAAAAAATATATATTCATAAAACCGTATGTTTTTGTAACTTATCAGGAACTTATTGGAACCAAACCTGACTGCTTTCTCGATCTCGGGAAATTCACTAACCAGAGCTGGGCCCAGAGGAGCAGAGGTTTTGGCGAATCGCCGTGCTTGACTATCCGATTCCCACTGAGAAATTACTCTATAAATCTGGTCTGCTTTCTCATGATAACGGTCATAGCTCAACTCATCTTGTACCCAGAGAAAGAGCAACAAACAGGCCGTGATTCCTATAGCAAGGCCAGCAATATTGATAAAGGAATAGCCTTTGCGCCGTTTAAGATTTCTCAAAGCAATCTTTAAATAATTTTTTAACATCGTTCAATATGGGGACGTTCCCCGAATGGATTTCCTGCCTCATCATCTCGTTTCACTTAATCATATATGTATACGCTCATGACAGGGTGATCCTTATGGCGGACGTTTCTCTATTCAAATCATGGGGACAATTATGGGGACGAATTATGGGGACGTTCCCTAAATGTAACTTTATATTCTGAATTCTTTCTGAATATTCTCTGAAACGATATGGCCGTCAAAGAGATGGATGGTGCGGTGGCTGAATTCGGCATAGGCTGGGGAGTGCGTGACCATAACGATTGTGGTCCCAGACTCATGCAATTCGCCCAACAATCTCATCACTTCTTCACCATGGGCTGAATCAAGATTTCCCGTGGGCTCATCAGCAAGGATGAGCTTCGGCCGGGCAATAACAGCTCTGGCTACAGCGACTCGCTGCTGCTGTCCACCGGATAACTGCTGAGGGAAATGGTTTTTCCGGGCCATGATCTCCACCTGCTCAAGGACTTCATTGACTCTCTTTTTCCGATCAGAAGCAGAAACACCAAGGTAGAGTAGAGGCAACTCAACATTCTCATACACTGTTAATTCGTCGATAAGGTTAAAACTCTGAAAGATAAAACCGATGTTTTCCTTCCGTAAACGAGCACGCTGTCTCTCAGAATATCTCGATACTTCTTCTTCTAAGAAAAGATATTCGCCCTCGGACGGCTTATCGATCATGCCAAGAATATTCAGCAAAGTAGACTTGCCACACCCAGATGGACCCATAACAGCAACATACTCTCCTCCTTTGATTTCAAGATTAACATTGTCTAAAGCTGTTGTTTCAACTTCTTCTGTAGTAAAGATTTTTTTGAGACCTTTTGTTTTAATCATTTACTTTCCTCCTTTATTAAGCATTCAGCTGTAAGCTTTCACTTCACAAGCTATCAATACTCAGCTTTCAGCTATTTATATTTTTTCCAATTCTGTATATGGCTTAATTATTTCGCCTATTTTATTACTAACCTCTCCATCTTACCAAAACTTTCATATGATGATGTGATCACACGCTCACCAGGCTCAAGCCCTTCAAGAATCTCAAAAACCTGAGGATTCTGTCTGCCTGACCTAATTTTTCTTTTTGTAGCAATCTTTCCGGATTCATCCAGGATATAGACCCAGTTTCCACCTGTTGTTTGAAAGAAGCCACCCTTAGCTAAAAGTATGGCTTCTGAAATATCTCCCAATTCCAGCCGGATATGGAGCGTTAGTCCACGCCTGATTCCCTCTGGTTCTTCACTAACAAATTCCAGGTCAATTTCAAACCTATTGTCACGGACTTCAGGGTAAATCCGAGTTGTAATGAGCTGACCACTTCTGCCTGCAAAATCAAACTCGCCTGTTCTCCCAAGTTCTATACGGGCAATATAATGCTCGTCGATACCTGCTCTCACTTTAAAACCCTCAGGGACATCGATCTGGCCTAACCTCTGTCCTGGTGCCTTGGATTCGCCGACTTCTGCCATCAGCGCTGTCAGATGACCGGTGACAGGAGCTCTGATAATCAAATTATCAAGTTTCTGTTTTGCTACCTGAAGATTGTCCTGCATTCTCGCTAAGGATTCTTCTAAGGCATTTAGCTGTGACTGCCTGAACTTTAATTCGTTTCTTTGACTCTCAACGGTCAATTCCTTCCGTTTAATCAAATATTCATATTGATCTTTTGCTAATTCATACTCGTGTTTTGCTATCAAGCTATCCTTGTGCAGCTCTTCATAACGTCTATACGTCCGTTGTTGCTGGAGGAGTAGATTTTCGACCTGAGTGATTTCTTGGTTTAATTGTAGACGGTATTGCTCCATGGAAAGGCGAGTATTCCTCAGGTTATTGCTTTGCTGAAATAGCTCAGCCTCCCGCCACATGATAGTCAGATGCAGATCCGTGTTGGCCAATTCCAGGATCTTATCTCCTTTCTGGACCATGGCTCCAGCCTCCAAGAAAATCTTCTCTACCCTTCCTCCTTCTTCCGCACTAAGGTAATACTGATATTTGGGACGAACTACACCTTGAATCGGGATATATTCCTGGAACGGCCCCTTCGTTACTGTGGAAATAGTCAATCTCTCTGCCTTGACGTTTAATGTTGACTTACTCAGTTTAAAAACGAAAAGATAAACAATCACAAAGACAAATATTAAAACAGCCGCAAGGCTGGCAATTTTTTTGGGAGGCCATTTCTTCTTTTTGATTTTACGGTCCATGCCCATCTTATTCCTCCGTTTAAATCATTTTTCTATATTTTTAATTCTATCAAAAAAATTCATTTAATTCCTCAACAATCCTCAACCTGAATTATCCATAAAAAATGCCGATACTTTTATATTCAGTGAATACTCCAGGTTAACTAGCTTCATCATCTCCACTTCTCTGCAATAAATGTGCCACTATTCTTATACGGAGTTAAGGGGAAAAAAGATCAAAAAACTCTCTTTGAAAGTGTACGCTGGCACTACATGTACTGTCCGCTAGCGGACACCCTGTCTCCTATGCACCCCTCCAATTGTATTTAAATTTGTTTTTTTTAAAACCATGAGTCATTGCAGAACGCTGGAAGAAGCGAAGTTATTTCAAGCTACTAAGAGGAAAAAAGAGCTAATCAATTAACAATCAGATTGAGAAAAAGATATGTTAAAATAAGAACAAGTGAAGAAGGCACGTATTTTGCATCAGTAAGAAAATGGATCAGATGCCACAAGGGATTTTGACTGTAACTTTTGGTATAATTTAAAGGAAAAAAATGCCGATTAAGAATAGAAGGAAATCTTATGATGAGAATTAGTAAAAGTGTCGGCAATTTTCATGAATAATACAGGGTAAGGAAGGAATAAGACAATGAGCAAGAAAACCGCCAAAATCCTCATTATCGATGACGATGAAGATATTCTTCATGCGGCTCGTTTATTTCTCAAAAAACACTTTACTTCAATCCATACAGAAAAAGATCCAGATAAGATTCCTTCCCTGCTTAAAAACGAGTCATACAATGTTGTTTTACTAGATATGAATTTTGCAAAGGGAGCAACATCTGGCCAGGAAGGCTTTTATTGGCTCAGTAAGATCCTTGAAATCGACCCTTCCATGGTTATTGTTCTCATCACAGCTTATGGAGATGTGGAAATGGCAGTGCGCGCTATTAAAGAAGGAGCTACGGATTACGTTCTTAAGCCGTGGCAAAACGAAAAACTCTTAGCTACGGTTACAGCAGGCTTGAATCTCCACAAGACGCGGTTAGAAGCAAACAGTCTGCGGTCGCGCCAAAAGCAATTGATTGCGGACCTTGACCAGCCTTTTCATGATTTTATCGGACAAAGCGATGCAATGGAGGCTGTATTTTCAACCACACAAAAAGTGGCCAAAACCGATGCAAACGTCCTTATACTTGGAGAGAATGGAACAGGAAAAGAACTAGTAGCACGTGAACTTCATCGCCAGTCGCCCCGCGCCGATGAAGTCTTTATCAGCGTTGATATGGGTGCACTGAGTGAGACACTTTTTGAGAGTGAACTCTTCGGCCATGTTAAAGGCGCTTTTACGGATGCAAAAGAGGACCGTGTTGGACGTTTTGAAGTTGCCTCAGGGGGGACTCTTTTTCTCGATGAAATCGGCAATCTCTCTTTACCCCTTCAGGCCAAATTGCTCTCAGTCATAGATAGTCGAAAAGTCACACGCCTTGGCTCTAATAAACCAATCGAAGTCGATGTTCGCCTCATTTGTGCTACCAATATGCCCATTCATGAAATGGTAACCGAAAATAAGTTCCGTCAGGATCTTCTTTACCGGATCAATACTGTTGAGATTCATGTGCCACCTCTGCGGGAGCGGCCGGAAGATATTCCTTTGTTGATAAACCATTTCCTGAAAACATACTGCAAAAAATACAATAAACCCCTAAAAAAAATCAGTGCGGCAACCTTAAAAAAACTGGAAAAATATCAATGGCCAGGTAATGTCAGAGAACTCCAGCATGCCCTTGAACGTGCTGTAATCATGAGTGATTCCATGGTGTTCCAACCTTCGGATTTCTTCTTCCCTTCTCCTGAGGCAAAAGAAGAGGGCTTGATCTTTGAGGATTATAATCTTGAAGAGATCGAAAAATTAATCATCCGCAAAACCATCACCAAACATAGGGGCAACATCAGTCATGCCGCAAAAGAACTGGGATTGTCACGGACATCGTTGTACCGAAGATTGGAAAAATATGGTCTATAAGAGCTTTCGAATAAATTGCATTATTCGTGTGCTGCTCCTGAGTGCATCCATCTTCCTTTTTTTCTTCCTCCTTTTCCGAACAACTCTCTACACAGCTATCTTTATAGTTGGGATAATTATTTCCTACCAAATCTATGCCCTTATTTATTATATCGAAAAAACAAACCGGGATCTCGCACGTTTCTTTCAATCCATCAAATACGCAGATTTCTCTGTATCTTTTAAAGAAAAGGGATTAGGCTCCTCTTTTAATGCTCTAAAAACTGCCTTTACTGAGGTTGTGAATGCCTTCCGAAAAGCGCGCATGGAGAAAGAAGAGCATTACCGATATTTACAAACAGTTGTTCAGCATGTGGGAATCGGATTAATCGCTTTTCGGCCTGATGGCGAGGTAGAACTGATCAATACGGCCGCAAAACGCTTACTGAAAATTTCGCACCTTAAAAATATAAAAAATCTTGAATCGTTCAACCGCACCTTGGTGGAAACCATGTTTCGTCTAAGGCCAAAAGAGAGTTCCCTGGTTAGAGTGGAAGATAATAACGAAGTTTTGCATCTGGCTCTCTACGCCACTGGGTTCAAATTGGGTGCGCAAAAATTTTCTCTGGTATCCATACAGAATATTCACAGCGAATTGGAAGAAAGAGAGATGGATGCCTGGCAAAAGCTTATTCGTGTGCTTACCCATGAAATCATGAACTCTATCACTCCCATTGCTTCCCTTGCTTCAACTATGAATGAATTGGTTAAAGAAAGCTATAAGGACATGAGCAAAGAAGGAGAGTCAGATACCGAAGCCTTAGACGATATTCACCAGGCTCTAAAGACTATTCAGAAGAGAAGCCAGGGATTACTCCACTTTGTCGATGCCTATAGGAATATGACCTTAATCCCAAAGCCAAATTTTCAGATCTTCGAGATAAAAGAACTCTTTGCTCGCGTAGAAAAACTCATGCAGGCAGATTTTTCCAACAAAGCCGTACAGTTTAACAGCAGTATAGAGCCTCAAAATCTCGAATTAACTGCAGACCCCGAACTCCTCGAGCAGGTATTAATAAATCTACTCCTGAATGCTCTCCAAGCTGTGGATAAGAAGAAAAACGCAAAAATCGATTTAGGCGCCCATCTGGATGGGAGAGGAAAATTCATCATACAGGTCATAGACAATGGCTCTGGAATTGAGAAAGAAAATATTGAGAAGGTATTTATCCCTTTCTTTTCAACAAAAGAGGGTGGCTCTGGTATCGGTCTCAGTTTATCTCGTCAGATTATGCGTTTGCATAAAGGCACGATCAGCGTTCATTCAGAGCCTAACATCCAAACAGTGCTTACATTATTATTCTGAAATTTCATCATTAGCCTAAAAAATTCCATGGAACAGTGATATGAAATTCTACTTCCACGAAGAGGCTAATTTATAAAAGAAATTACTCCTAATGCCATTGTTCGCAGGATGAGAATGGGAGACAGCAAAGAGGGCTTTGTTGAAGAATAAAAAGTGACAGCTTTTCGGATAAAGTGTCTCCATTGAATTTTTCCCCTGACATTCAACCAGTCCCTTTATATTTTTACCCTGATTTCACCAGTTAACAAGGCCTGCATCAAACCTTTCTTTATATTCTCTAATCTCTCTTTATGAGCCATTTCTTTTTCTATTTCTTCATCTACAGATGTTAAAATCTCTACAATTTTTTTTTGTTCTTTAATTACTGGTAAAGGTATCTTAAGGTTTTTTAGACCTTTCAAAGTTATTGCAGGTTGAGCAGTGGTACTAACTATTTGATCAAATGCTTTACTCATACGTAAATAATGCAGCAAATATTGAAGAAATCTAGTAACGACTCTGTTATCATTTGGAGTTATTTTCATTGTATTCCCTGACAGGACAGCCTCTGGATAATTTTCAGGAACTGTAGCAGAAGCACCATAGTTCATTCCAATTTTTGCTATTACAATATCTCCAGGCAAGACTCTGCTTCTTTTTGGTTCTCTTGTTTTTTGTGCTGTTATATAAAAAGTGGCAACATCTCTGAACTTCCCACTTATTATAAACTGGCTTTGTATAACAGGAATTCCCTCGTCTACATAATGAATAGATTTTAGATTCGAACCAAAAAGACCATCAACAAAAGAATATTTTTGTTGTGCAGCACAATCTTCTAGCTTAACAACCTCCCAATCCATAGGAATTTCGCCAATTTCTGTTTTTTTGAATTTTTTATGTCCGATTCCCCGAGTTAGCAATTCCTGCATCAGACCCTTTTTCAATATATTTGTTTTCTCAATGATCTCTTGCTTTCTGTTAATTGCCTCATCCACAGATATTAAGATTTCCGCAATCTTTTTTTGTTCAGGAAGAGGAGGAATAGGTATCTTCAATCCTCGTATAATCTTTTTCGATACTTCATTAAAAGTACTGCCACTTCCGAGTCTTTCAATCTCTTTACGCATATACTTAATTCTATAAAATATAAACCAATTATAGACTTTATCCTTACAAATCAAACTCGCAAAATCCTGACAAGTATCCTCAATTTTTACTACATCCCAATCTACAGGAATTTTGCCTATTTCTGTATTTTTGTATTTATATTCTGTTCGTAGACTCTCTACCCGTCCCATTTTTTTCCTACCCCTTTGCTTCAGTTCGTAACACTCTGGTAATAAAATTCTGGAATTTCTCTTCATACATATCCGGGCTTATTCCTTCACCTGGCACAGCGAGTAAATCCAGACCGCTCTTTGAAAATTCAAGACTTATAGTCTCCATGGATTCGCGCAGCTTGGAACTTCGCAGATAATCTGATACGACTTGTTCAACTTCATTTAAAACACCCCAAACATTTTTCAAAGCAGAAAACAGTGAAATCCAATCAAGCCACACAGGCAATTTTTGCTCATCTGAGCTTGCTCCTAGAAGAAACTCTCCCCATCTTTTTTGAGATAGCCAGTATTCGATTTTTCGCTTCCCTTTGATTCTGGTCAGAACCAATCCAGATTCTGATAGTTCAATCAGGGTATCCTGTGTAGCCCTTACAGAAATACCAATTGCATCTGCAATCTCTGCAGGATGACCGGCTTCATGAGTAAGAAGATAAAGGATACATTCCGAGCGGGAACCTATCCCAAAAAGCGATCTCAGTAAAAATCGCATATTGCTTCCTGCTGCAACAGATACAGGCCTTGACATTTTTCGCAATGAAAAACTTTCGCGTAAGAATCCATACTTATTAAAAAATTTTGATATTTCTCCGGGCGTGGGAAAAGGCTCTCCCTCCCTGGTAGTAAACAGCATTTCTTCCTTAATCCTTAAATCAGAAGCTTTTAATCTTGATAGTGCCTGCCATTTTCTTCTATAAGATTTGGCCTCCCAGGATAAGAAATGAGACACCGCACTCATCAGACGTTGCGTTTTCTCATCTTTATTTTTTATTATCCCTCGAAGGCGCTGGATATCTATCCACTTTCCATTAACCACAAGCCAATCCAAAATTTCATCAAAAAGCCGGGGCTCATATCTACTTATTTCAATCGAGAAAAGGAGAAGAGCTTCAGGATCGATTACCCATTCATCTTCAGATTTTGCACCACCTGCAACTCCCAGAGAAGACCACTGCCTCCATAGGAAATTTAAAATATTCTCCAAGAAAAAATACTTAAATTTTTTCTGCGACATCTTCGTATCCTATCTTTGAAAGGAACTCTTTAAGGACATTTTTATATGTATCTGAAGGATCATGGGTCATGGTCCAGTGTGCTGCATCTTCCAGCTCCTGTGCTGTAGGCCGCAGGACCATCAAATCGTCAAGATGGACATCAGGTCGGCCTCGGTCAACAGCAGCAAAAAGCTTAAAATGAATCTGATCATAACGGCCCAGAAAATGAATTAT
>Ga0114920_10001135_pt1 | contig 12124 bp, 12 predicted proteins | sample ChitaG_FD_88683 | JGI IMG/M metagenome (GOLD analysis project Ga0114920, IMG submission 88683) | Deep subsurface microbial communities from South Pacific Ocean to uncover new lineages of life (NeLLi) - Chile_00310 metaG | ecosystem: Environmental > Aquatic > Marine > Oceanic > Sediment ... | reverse complement strand
TATTACCGGAGAGCACGGAGTTGGTATCATGAAAAGGAAGTATCTACCTATGCAGTTGGATCATGATACGCTTGAAGCAATAAGGGCGCTTAAACAAGCATTTGACCCACAAAACATCCTCAATCCTGGTAAAATCTTTGATTTGGAAATGTAGCATACAGGAACCGCTACCTTCTTAGTGGCATATGATGGCAAGGGAAGTATGCTGCCAAGGGTTTAGCAAAAATCATTTGGTTGCCCGGTTTATCCGCTATTTTAAGTGTCACCTTATAGTTACTGGTTTCACCACCACTTTGGCTGATTCAACACCTCACGGGACACAACTAAATCCTGTATTTGTGGGGTTCCTTCTTCGAACCACAATGCCCTAGCATCACGGTAAAGCATCTCAATAGGGAGTTCACTCCAATAACCACGGCCACCATGTATGAGAAGAGCGTTATCGGTAACTCTTCGCAACGTCTCAATAGCCAGTCGTTTACAAGATGCCGCCTCACGCCTTACATATTTTCCTGAATCTATTTTTTTTGCTGTATCCGCGATCGAATTCTCTAGAGCATACAGGTAAATGGCCATCTCAGCAATCATCGCGCGAACGGCCTGTCGTTCTGAGATCAATTTGCCAAATGTTTTCCTCTGCTTGGAATAATCGACAGCTAGCTCGTAGCAACGGCGTGCGATTCCGAGGCTCTGGGCAGCGATTGACGTGCGGCTGATGTCAAGGAGGTCTAGGATGGCTTCAAATCCCCCTACATGTACAACATCCTCCGCTGGTACCTTGGCGTTTTCAAATTCCAAAATCCCGTGAATGCTACCCCTAGCTCCCATGGAATCCCCCATCGGCCTGTAGGAAAAGCCAGGTGCGTCTCTCTTTACCAGGAACCAGGAGATCTCCTTCTTTTCCCTGTCGCTCCAGGCTACAACACCGAACGCATCAACAAGGTTAGCGTAGGAAGCAAGAATTTTTTCGCCATTGAGATACCACCTATCTCCCCTTCTCGTGGCATAGGTTTTGATGTCCGTTCCTGTCCCTGCTCCACGCTCTGTCAGGCAAAAATTAAGCAGCACGTGCCCGCGTGACGGATGCGGCAAGTATCTTTCCTTTTGTTCCTCAGTACCGAAGCGGTCGATCAGTCGCCAGTTGCCGGTATTACGGCCATGAAAGAGCATCGCGATAGAACGACCAGCGAGGGCTATATCAGCCACTACGCGCCAATACTCGCTAAAGCTCAATCCCATGCCGCCGTACTTTTCCGGTCGGCCGCAGTCCCAGAGCCCCTTTTCCTGAAACAGAGCAATCAATTCCTTCCCCGGAAGGCGACTTTCTCTATCAGCTTTGCGTGCAATAGGGACCAGAGTGCTTAATACGAATTCCCGCACCCCACTTAAGAAAGTGTTCAATTCCTCTTCATTCTTAAAGTGTGCCATTGGCTAATAACCTCCCTAATCTGACATTTCTCCTACCTCCACAATCCACTCACCGAGCCCGTTTTGCGATTCAATAATTCTGAATGCGCCTTTGGTGGAAGACCCGGCTTTACCGTGGTGTTTCAAATAGAACTACCGCCCCTAACTCGCCTTTTGGCATCAATGGCCTCTAGCAGAGTCTCAACCTCTGTGAACATACGACCCATATCATAAAATGACCTATCAGTCTGGTCGCCTTCCATGAAAGCTACCGGGAGGTCCAGCTTACGGGATACGACATCCACGAGTTCAACCGCACGGTTGGAGGCCGAGCGGCATGTCTTCGGTATCTGAAATACAAGGCCGTCTATAGAATAGTCCTCACAGAGCTTGATCACGCCCTCTACCAGATGATCAAAGTTCCAATTGAACTGAAAATCACTATGGAGGCCTTCTGCCAGAGTTTCCAGTGGATGCTCAGGGTCAAATTTATACGGATCAGAGAAGAAACCAAGATTAACATATCTACCACAAACCACGTTAGCACCTAACTCGGTGAACTTCCTGGCTACTTGTCCTAGCATAGGATAAGGCCCGAGCCCGTCCCAATAGAGGCGGTACCTCTCGTCAAGAATAGCGCCCTCCTTTCGGGCTACCCTTTCTTCTATCTCTGTCTTAATCTTCTCCATTAACTCCGCTGTGCCCGGGGCTCCAGCCAGCAAGTTTACTGGTGCCAGGCTATTGAGCCAGTCAAAAAAAGTGGCTGGGCTGGGTATGTTCCTACACAGTTCCATACCTTCGTGGCGCGACACGCCTGCCTTCTTGGCCTCAATCATGAGCTCCTTAAAGCGATCCCAGTCAAATGGTTGGTGAGTAAGATCCTCAATGAAAGAAATAAAGTCCCGAAACTGCCGTACGGTTAAGGCGATTGCCTCCCGCGTTTCCACTTCGGTGCGTTCCCATTCATGCGGCGTCTGGAGGTAAAATGCAGGACAATTGAACTGTCTTCGAAGAACATCCATCCAATACATATTAGTGTGGCAGTGCGGATTGATCGATACTACGAAGTCAGGTATGACCGTGAAGTAATATGGGTCGGCATTCTCAGCAGGAACAGCGCCTCGCGTAAGCAGGGTGCTGCCGATGTTGGCGCGGCAATAGGAACAAATCGAACGGGAGTAACCCGCGCTCTCAGCTACATCGTGTAGTCCCGTCGCTAAGCCCCGGGCTGCCGCCGAAGCAGAATACTGGTCTCCCCAGAGGTAGGCAACATTTGCTGCCCGCAGAATAAGAGACGGAACAAAACCGAAACACCAACCTACCAGTCTCCCCTCCTGGTGTGTCCTTTTGAGGTCATCGTAGTACTGGGTGACCATCGGTCTTATCTCACGGGTTGTCTTCAGCGGATTAAAAGCCTTTTTCTCTGCCATCTGTTACTACCTCCTGTACAATGTTGGGTATTTAACTTTGCCTCGCATCTGATTCTCAGATAACTAGCCTCTGATGGTCTCCACCAACTTCTGGATTCTAGTTTTCTCCTCCCCTAGAGAGAAAGCCTCGTGCTCCGTTTCTATCATGAGGCAACGAATTTTGGCTGCTGACAGCGCATCCTTAATATCTGGATACCAAGTCAGGTGGGGCTCACAATGTCTTTGGATGAGCACTATTATACCTTGGGCCTGCGCCTTCTTCGCCATATTCACAAGGTAGCTTCTCCAATCGTTCCCGGGGTCAAAGCGCGTCGGACATGGGACAGTTCTATACACGTATCGCCTGGCTAGTTGCTCCATAGGGCTTCCTTTATCCTCTCTCTCCTCAGCAAAATATCTGAAGCCGGTATAAAGGTCATCGTCAACAATGACGGCACCCATCTCCTCAATCAAGTCTAAGACGTCTACCTTGGGAGCAGAACAAAGGTGACCCGAAATACACAACCTTACTCTTTCCCCAGTAGATGCCTGGGGCTCTTCTAGTTCAGCAAGCAAAACTTTTAGATGCTCGCTATGCTCCTCCTTGGGCATCACCATACTGGACTGGACTATTTCCATCACATCCCTGCCTCGCAAAAGGCCTGGCCTCTCCTTCCTCAGCTGGTAAACTCTTTTCAAAAGTGCCCGGTTCTCTTTATGTACCAAGATACTTTTCGCTATCTGTCCATCGCTGACTTCATTGCCTGTCAGTTGCTGCAACCTTACTCTTACCTTTTCCAAGCATTGTCTCGCGTGATTCACTGCACTATCAACCCCTATCTGTATTGGGAACTGTATCAATTCTACAGGGATATTAGTTCGCAGATGCCTCATGACTTGCGCCATCCCCCGCTGCTGCACGCAGGTGTCGGGCACAATCAGCAAGTCTAGGAAGTCTAGCTTACCTTTGGCCGCAAGGTCTACCACACTCCGAACAAACCGGCAAAAGAAGGAGTCAATATGCCTAGAGCCTAAGGTAATTAGCTCATCACTCTCCTGCATTACGAACGGCACTGCACCGCTAGCATGGACTAACTCTTCTGGGAAGTACATTGGCAGGCAGCCAACCACTAACTTATTATTGTCTTCTTTCCACTGTGCGATTCTTTCATAAGGTCTGACTAAGCTGTCGCTGAATTTGGACATATTCTTTATCATTCTTTCCTGTCTCTAAGCAAAATTTGGCTCTTCTCTTACTTGGTTTTGTTTCACAGACCAGCACCAGAAGATATAACGCTTCGGGGGTTTCTGATGCTCTTTACCTGTTGCGAATGGCTCTTTGTAAGCACGTAGGAGAATCTCGCCTTTATGCCTCTGGGGGCGACTTGGAGAAGGAACCCGTTTTCTCCTTGAACGCCCGGACTCTGGCATCTCTATCCTCATCGGGCTCTAGGTTTGCCATGCCGCCCTTGCTGACCTCCCACTCCAGCTTCATACCGGCCTCGAAGTCTGCTCTGGCCCCCCTGTTTATGAGTGATTTGAAAACGCCGATGGAGCGGCGCGAGTTCTTCAATATCTTGTCGGTCAGCTCCTTTACCGCCTCATCCAGCTTCTCAAGGGGCACCACTTGGTTCACCAGGCCGATGCCCTCCGCCTCTTTGGCTCCAATCATGTCGCAGGTGAAGAACATCTCCTTGGCCTTAACCAACCCCACTCTTCGAGGTAGCCTCTGGGTTTCGCCGGCGGCGGGAATAATCCCCCAGCGTGCGTGGGTGTCACCGAACACAGCATTCTCAGCGGCCACTATCAGGTCCGAGGTGTATGCCAAGAGAAAGCCACCAGTCACAGCATAGCCATGAACCGCGGAGATCACCGGTTTGCTCATGCTCTCAATGGTGTTGCACACATGCCAGAAGCGTGTATATCTGCTCATGCCACCGAGCTTCTCTACTTGAGCCGCGGCATCCGCCCCAAGGCTGACCTTAAGGTCCATTCCAGCGCAGAAGGCGCGGCCGGCGCCCCTGATGACCACCACCCCTATGCTATCGTCTCTCTCGGCATCATCCAGTGCCGCCTTCAGCTCTGCGAGTGATTCCCCGTTCTGGGCATTGAGCTTCTCAGGTCGGTTGAGGGTAATGTTGGCCACCCCCTCCTTCTTTTCCACAATTATAGTTTTGTACCCCACTTTTCCCTCGCTTACAATTACTTAACCGGGATTTCCCATTTCAACTTTTAATCCTATGCCGATTGTAGGTCTCTTAAGCCTGACTGTCAAGGCTGTGTACTCGTCCAGTTCACTTAGGCTACTAATCCTTCCTCAAGAAAGCCCAGTCTAATTGTTTCAGCTCTGGCAACTTTCTGCCTATTCGTTAGGCATCTCATCGTTAGTTATTGGTGGAGACGCGACTGCGAGACGCTTCCTTGCCTTCCACCATGGAAGCATTATGCCAATCATACTTGCCAAGATTAGCCCACCGGCTATTAGTTTTACCTGTATCCCCGGGAACAATATGGCGGCTCCCGCCCCGAATAGGATAATCCTATAGACAAAATTAATCTTGGTAAAGAAGAAATACCCCATTGCTCCCGTAGCGAAGCATGTGCATGCCACTACACCTGTAATAATGGCTATCACGATATCAGATGGCTCACCTATCAGCAAGAGAGCCGGGTTGGAAATAAAGATAAATGGGAGAATGTACATACCTAGACCCAAACGTACCGCTTCAAACCCCGTTCGCCACAGTTTAGAGTCAGCTATGGAACGAGCAACGTAAACTGCTAAACATACTGGCGGTGTAATCATCGAAGTGGTTGCTATATACATCAGGAAAAGATGAACAGCTATCGGCTCTATATTTAGGGCAGCTACGACTCCGGGGGCAATAAATATCCCCAAAAGGATGTAGGTGACAATCCCTGAAATTGCCATGCCCAGAACGAAAGCACCCGCTACAGCCACCAATAACACCAAAATTATATTCTCACCGCCTAGGACATTCATTGCACTGGTCAGTCTAAACCCTAAGCCGGTCATGTTAATGCTGACCAAAATTACGCCGATTACTATTATCAGTGGGATGAAAGTAAGAATGGCTTTCCCACTCTCCTCTAGCCCCTTTACAAACCTTCTTGGCGTGGGACGCGTTTCCTTGTAAATACAAGATACCACTATTAGTACTGCCACGGAATATAAGAATGCGGTCTGAACCGACCACCCTTTCACCGCGAGGAAATATACCAAAACCACTATAGGAACGATTATTATCCACCCCCTTTTCACTACGCTAATAGGTGAAGGTATATTCTCCCTAGATATTGGCAAAAGCCCTTTGCGCACCGATTCCAGGTGTACCTGCAAGTAGGCAATAAAATAAAAGAGGAATGCAGGAAGGAAAGCGTGAGTGACTACTGACCAGTAGGAAATATCCAAGAAGTCTGCCATGATAAAGGCGATGGCTCCCATCACTGGCGGCATAAATGTCCCCCCGGTAGAGGCAACAGCTTCCACCGCGGCGGCGAACTCCGGTCTTTGCCCTGATTGCTTCATCATTGGGATGGTTATCTGCCCAGTAATGGCAACATTGGCGACCCCGCTTCCTGATAGCATACCAAAGAGACCGCTGCCAATCACCGCTACCTTTGCTCCCCCCCCGCTTTGACGTCCCGCTATGGCGAGAGCAAAGTCTGTAAAGTACCTTTCGCCACCCAGGACGCGGAGGAAGGCACCGAAAATGAGTACGATAGATATCACGAACACAATGAGGTGCATGACATTACCATAAATGCCGTCCTCCCCTATGAACAGCGCCTGAATTACGGAGGGGAAGTCATGGGTGCGGGATTCTAGAACGCCTGGCAGATAGGGGCTAGCAAACACATAAATTAGTGCCAAAATGCCAATGAAAGGCATTATCCAGCCGACAACACGCCGTACCGCTTCAAGAAACGCGATAAATGCCGGTACCATAAGAGACACTTGAAAAACGGTGAAGTCACTCACTGAGAACTTGAGTTCATACCAGTTAAGCCACAGGTACACGGTTGTAGGTATTACGGCGGCAATGAGTACTAGGTCATACCAGGCTAACCTATGCCTGGGAGCATTCTTTGTTGCCGGGATGTAGCAAATAGTATATATGGCTGACAGAGCTACGGCTAGGTACAGGAACTGGAATGATGAAATGTAGTGTGCCGGGTCATCGAAAAACCCCTGTAGAACCAGCAGGTACAGAACTGTGAAACCTATCGCCAGGGCGCCAAAACCCCAACCCCAGTAACCCCTAAACTTGCGGTAGCGTTCTTGAGGTTCGGTTCCTTCTTCGTGGGATCTAGTCACAACTGTCCCATCTCAAAGTTTCGGAAAGACTCTAGAATAAGACGAACTACTATTTCTAAACACTATGAATTGAGAAAGCCACTTGATTTTTTGAAGCTATTACACTCTGCCATTTACCCCCAACCCCACTCCCGTTTACAGGAGTGGGGTTGGGGGGGAACGATTCATATCGACTGCTAGAAATTGCTACTTCTTAAACCCATACATATCCAGAAATCGCTGATTCTCTGCTTCGAGTTCGTCAGTCCACATGCCTGCCTCCTGGTAGTACTTCTTGGCTCCGGGATGAATGGGGCAAGGTAGCGCTACAAGCGCATTCTCCTCACTAAACATGCCAGCCTTCGCGTGGATCTTGGCAAGTTTTTCATTGTTTTCCATGGTGGCTTTAACTACTTGATACACTACGTCCTCAGGTACATGTATCCCGGTAAGGAGAGCCACCGCTATCCCGGACACTTGATAGTCTTGTGGTGCACCGAACTCATCCTTGTATAACGTTGTGGAAAGCCAGCCTTTTTGCCCGTATTCTTCTACTATCGCCTTGACTTCGTCTGCTGGCTGCTCGATAATGTTGTATCCCCCAGCAGCGTCAAAATCATACATATGTGTGCCGCTCCAGCCAAAACCGGCATCAACCCTACCTTCTATCAGGCTAAGGCGGAAATCAGGTGAGCCAATTCCCAGTCTTAACTCTTTAATCTCCTCCCACAGGTTATGATACTTCAGTGTTGCTTCAGCAAAATCCATATACATACCGGTGACGCCACCCATGATTATCTTACCCTTCATTTCGTCCCAGCTCTTTAGATCAGCCTGTTGCTTTATTGAGAACCAAGGGGTTTTTGTAATAGGCCCAATCATGACTAAACGGATATTATTTGTTGCCTCCCCCTTGTAAGGGGCAAAGGTGCCATCATACCCTGCCATCACCCTTGGAGTACCAGACTGTCCAAAATCCGCTCTCCCCAGGTGCACATTCATTTGCAATACGTCACAACTAATAACTGATTCCACGTAGCTCTTTATACCGGTGACATCTGTAAATACTAAAGCAAGAGCACCAGTGGTAATGTATAGGGTACCCCCTGGAGGTGGAGTTTGCCAAACATACTTTGCCTCCTCAGGCGGGGGTGGAGGTGGTGGCGTGGGTGGAGGTGCAGGTGGTGGCGTGGGTGGAGGTGCAGGTGGTGGCGTGGGTGGAGGTGCACATCCAAAACTCATTGCACTCATAACCAACACGCTCACTAAGAGTAACCCAACTATTAACGGTAACTTTTTCATTTTCATCAATCCTTTCCTCCCCTTTATAGTGTTAACACTGTTTAACTTGAAAACTTCCGTTTTTAGCTTCAAAACTAGGACGCTAAAATCCTATGAGAGAAGCTAACATAGAACTAACTACTCATTTCCGACCTCCTTTAATTATTCTCTGGCGTATTTTGGAATTTTACTATAGGTAAAGAAGCTTGTCAACCACGTATAGGCTCTTTGTCAAATCATGTGGAAATGGCTACGGGATGGCACAAACCACGTGAGCAGCTTTCTCCAGTAGACCTCCCCAGTTGTCAGACTATAGGAGATGCGCTTCAGCATCTTGATCTTGATATTACGCCCTCGTTAAAGCCATTGGTAGGGTATTAAACAGCCCTCATTTTTTCGCTAAGGTTTCTATTGTTGACCCTGACCTTACACTCACCCTGCCTGAAAAGCCGACCGCACAAGGGGAGTAGATATCTCTTGTCAAGTTGTGCATCTCTCTCCTGCTTCATTTGTGCTAATTTCAGCGCCCCTAATGGGTCTCTCTTGACCAACGGCTATGGCTTGTTAGGCTGAGGAAAAATTCTATGACTGAAGACTTTGATAATACAATGGAATCTATCACTAGCAAGCTTAGGGATACAGCTAGGGATTTGGGGGTTGATGCCTTCCCTTCAGTCCTTCATGCTGCTGACGCTATCAACACGCGTGTGAATATAGGCCTCAAGAAATATGGCGTTAATCAAACCACATTGGGTATCATGTATCTCCTAGTGGCACATGGTGGTAGCATGATACCAACAGATTTGAGCAAGAGGATATTTCGCACTAAATAGGCTATCACCTTGGCTGTTGATAGTCTTGAGAAAGGTGGGCTGGTAACAAGAGAACCATTTGGCGAGGACCGTAGGACAAGAAAGAGCAAGATAACGAGTAAGGGATTGGAACTTGTTAAAGAAAGCATGGCTGACAGGCAACAGCTTATCTTTACTGTTATGTCTTGCCTGGATCAAGAGGGGATAAGGCAACTAAGGACTACCCTGAAGAAACTTAGAAGGAACTTACGCACGCAAATGCGGAATTCCACCAGCCAAAGGTAATAAACTGCCTCGTCTCTGCTTATTGCACAAAACGCTAAAAGGTATAATTAGTTAATGACAGGATACTGTCAGTATTGTTATGTCTGACCTTGGTCAACTGAATGTTAGATTGAATAGAGCTATCCATCAACTGTTTTGGCCAAGATAGAACAGTATCCAAACAGTTAACAAGGCTACGGGCAAGACGAAGTTAAATACATAACGTGCAAACTTATGTGTCCATGACATAGTAGTCCAAAATTCTTTTATCCTTGGTGTTTGCCATCTATCCCAATATCCGCCAAGTTCACTACCACTCAGTATGCTCTGTAGTCTTTTCTTGGAGGCATTGACCAATTTTCCTCGATGGGTGTAGATAATTATCCAAAGGATGGTGAAAGCAACGCCAAATGAAAACACGTACGGAAAGATGTTATCGATTTTAAGCTCAGTAACAGCAAGGGCAAAGCCAAATAGAATAGCTTCCAAGGCTATAAATATCATTCTATAACTCTGGAGAATTTGGTCATCATAAGCCATCCAATTTAGGCAGAACGCAGCCTCATCTATTTGTTTACTCTCCATTTGTGCCTCCCAATCCCTTTTTCAGATTAGAGAGCTAGAGCATCTGATCTATTCGGCCACCTGTCTACTCCCCGCCATAAATAGTATACGCTTTAGTCATTGCATTTGGTAGAGTAAGAATCTTGGTAATGGTACACAAAATGAGTGATTGTTAGATATGTGCTTGTCCTCCTTGGCAACAAAGCCGTCAACCAGAGATAAACTCGGCTCGGACGCTAGGTGGCTGAGCAAAAAGGATTTCCCAAGCTGGGCGAGGACACAAAATTACCACCACGTCTACCTGCCTTTTTGTTGAGACCCCTGTTTGGTAAAGGAGAAAGGCGGACCAAGCCACACCCAACATAGTGTCTCCTGTAGCTTCTAACGATGTCAAAGCCTTTACTAGGCGAACAGATAGTCAAGGCTTCTATCTCCCAGGGAGGAACTGGAAGCCACAGTCGTCTCGTAACCACACTACAAAATTATCGGGGAGGAGGTCCCATTTATGAAGTAGTGAGATGTCAAGCATAGCCCTCAATCTTAGGCTAGTATGCCTAAATTCCCTGAGATCTGTAAGCTCCGGTATTTTCCCAAGATTTTCCTGTTTCCAGCGTTCTGTGGCATCATTAAGGTCACCACTTAGTTCCTGTGACAGGAGAATAGCCCATTTTTGCCAGCCCTCCAAATCTTCTCGACGAGTTGCCTCCGCTTTGAAGTCAAGCCACTCGGTGTGAAGAAGGTTTAGGTGGCTCAGGTGAACAATGCGCCATTTCCAATATTCCTCGTTCTCCGATGGATCAGGGAGGCCAGGGAGTCCAGGGTTGATCTTATGCTCGTATAGCTTCCAGTTATGCTCGCTACGAACCAGATCTCGGCGAGCTCTAGCTGCTTGATAAAGTGATTTTCTTGTTTCAGCTACCAGATTTCTGGCATCTTGAGCTTGCCGAGATGCTGACCAAGCGTAAGAGCCCGTAAACACAGCCAACGCAAGCAGAATCATGATCTGCATCCAGTCGCCTGGTTCTATGCTGTCACGTTTAGCGATTCCATAGGCCAGTAGAATCGAGCCAAGGACAACCAACGTAATGACAATAAACCACTTTTGTTTTATGATCTTTCTTTCACCTCCATCCGCTGCGTTTCGATATATTTATGCATCTACTTAGGTTCCAAGACAACACAATCACTAGTTCTGCTGCTGACTTGTTCAGCCTTGGAATCCGCACATTCCAATTCGTATCATTCGCCAGCGACACTACTACAGGATCGCAAGAGAGTACCTTGTCGAGGGCAAGCGAGACGGTAACAAGGTGAGGCAAAAGGTTATTAAATACCTTGGCACCGAGCCGCCCACAAAAGAGCAAATAGAAACTATAAGGAGGGAGCGATGAGAGCAGCAATCTATTGCCGGGTATCAACCGAAGACCAGGAGAGGGAAGGGACATCACTAGATAGCCAGCTGGAAGCCTGCCTTAAGAAGGGTCACGAGCTTGGCTACGAGGTGTCCGAGGAGTTCATCATTCTGGAAACTTACTCTGGATTAACCCTGGACAGACCCAAGCTACCAAGGCTCCGACAGTGGGTGAGGGATAAAGAGGTGGACGCAGTTATTGGCTATACCCTGGACCGTCTATCCCGTGACCCTGTCCACTTTATTATCTTGCAAGAGGAGCTAGAGAAGGCAGGTGTTGCGCTCATTCTGGTTACTGAGACTATCGATAGTTCAGATTTGGGGAGGCTGATAACCTATATCAAGGGCTATGCCGCTAAACTTGAGGTGGAAAAGATAAGGGAGAGGACAATGAGGGGGGCCAGGACAAGGGCTGACCAGGGTAAGATACCGATAGGTGGCACTGGTAGACTCTATGGGTATAGCTATATCGTGGGCAAAGGAGAACATGAGGGCGTAAGGTACATCAATGAGGAAGAAGCTGGGTATCTGTGAACAGATGTTCAGCCTTTCTACTACCATTGCACATAATGGACAATCGTTTAGTGGTGAGGTGAAACCCACAAAATCTAAAAAGGTGAGACGCCATGCGTCCGATTACGGCTGAGGCTGCTCATAG
>Ga0114920_10001134_pt1 | contig 12125 bp, 13 predicted proteins | sample ChitaG_FD_88683 | JGI IMG/M metagenome (GOLD analysis project Ga0114920, IMG submission 88683) | Deep subsurface microbial communities from South Pacific Ocean to uncover new lineages of life (NeLLi) - Chile_00310 metaG | ecosystem: Environmental > Aquatic > Marine > Oceanic > Sediment ... | reverse complement strand
ATTTTTAAGTGATGTTGGTGAATCGCCAGTAATGAGCACAGCATTAACAACTACAGAATGGCGGGAATTATTGACTGAATGCAATTTTCAGTTGATTGTTGGCGAAGTGGATAATCCGGACTTAGCGAAATTTGCCGAGCAAATTGAACACCACCCCTACGAAAGACTTCTGCGGAAAAGCCGTTTAAACTTCGGTCTGCCCTTGCAGACGTCGCAAATAATAAATAATGTTGCGTTACTCAGTCCTGAGCCCGGCTGATGGTGACTAGCTTATCTTCCAGAGGCTGGCGCAGTACCTCAAGTAGTGAATGACCAAACTCAGGCAGCTCATCAAGGAATAGAACCCCCCGGTGGCTCAGGCTTATCTCACCGGGCCGGGGCCAGCGGCCACCGCCGACCAGACCGGCTGAGGAAATGGTGTAGTGGGGGGTACGGAAGGGCCGCTGTTTGATAAGTGACCTGTTGGGCGGCAGCAGGCCGCTGACACTGTAGATTTTGGTGACCTCCAAAGCCTCGTCGTTGCTCATCGGCGGCAGAATGGCAATAAGCGAGCGGGCCAGTATTGTTTTACCACTCCCGGGAGGGCCGTACATGATTACATTGTGTCCACCGGCGGCGGCTATCTCTAAAGCCCGCTTGACATGCTCCTGCCCCTTGATATAAGCCAGGTCAATACTTGGGCTATCTGGGGGAGCCTCCGGCTCACTTTCATCCGGCTGGTACTCAGGGGGTGATATTTCCCCCTTGAGAAAGCTAACTAGCTGGACCAGCGAGGTGATGGGGATGATGCCGACCTCTTCTACCAGGGAGGCCTCTCTGGCGTCGCTTGAGGGCAGGATAATCTGGGAAAATCCCTGCTGGTGAGCCAGGGCAACCATAGGCAGGATGCCGTTGGTGTGGCGCAGGCCGCCGTCTAGGGATAGCTCACCGAGAAAAACGGCCTGGGAGACATCGGCCGATAATTGCTCTGAGCTTAAAAGGATGGCCACGGCAATGGGCAGGTCATATACCGGTCCCGCTTTCTTGATGTCGGCTGGGGCCAGATTAACTATGATGCGCCTCATCGGGAAGGTGAAGCCAGAATTCCTAATGGCGGCGCGAACCCTCTCTCTAGCCTCCTGAACAGCGGCATCGGGCAGCCCGACAATGGTGAACGAGGGCAGGCCGGGGGAGATATCCACCTCGACGGCAACAATAATGCCCTCCAGGCCAATGACGGCGCAGCTTGTTACCTTGGCTAACATAGTCCTCTGGCCACTATGTTACCGTTAAGCCTGCCAGGTGTCAACGGCGATGGGCAGTAATCTCTGACTACAGTGGACCCAAGATAGTAATTCAGATTATTTATTGACCTCACCCCCTTTATCCCCCTCTCCTTAAAAGGAGAGGGGGTCAGGGGATAGGTTGCCAGAAAATTTCTGTCCGGGTATTGCATCTTTACTTTGGTTATAGTATACTTACATTAGGCGAAGAAGGTTTTTGATTGGAGTGGGGTTTTGACCCACTTTTTTGTTGTAGAGGAGATAAACATAGCTGGAGGTCTAGGTCGGGATGAAGAGTGATTTTCTACTGGCTATCACCCAGCTCTCGGCGGAGAAGAATCTGTCTAGAGAGGTGGTCCTTGGTGCCGTAGAGGCGGCCCTGGTATCGGCCTACCGCAAGGAAAATTTTGCTGCCAACCAGAACATTACTGTTAAGATTGACCCAAGTACCGGCAAGGTTACGGTGTGGGCTGAGAAAACAGTGGTGGAAGAGCCTACAGATAGGTGCCTTGAGATTTCACCGGATGAGGCGCACCAGTTCCAGCCTGAGGCCCAGCTCGGTGATGTTATCATGGTGGAGGCTACCCCGCATAATGCCGGGCGCATTGCTGCCCAGACGGCCAAGCAGGTTATTCTGCAGCGGCTTCATGAAGCCGAGCACAGCGCCATCTTTGAGGAATACGCCGGTAAAGAGGGTGATATTGTTAGCGGCGTGGTCGAGCGTGTTGAGTCCAGACAGGTACTTGTTGATTTGGGCCGGACCGAGGCAGTGATGCCGGTCGCTGAGCAGGTGCCCACTGAGAGGTACCGAAGCGGTCAGAGGATCAAGGTCTTCTTCTTAGAGGTGGCCCGGACAGCCAGGGGGCCCCTGCTGCTGGTATCACGTTCCCACCCCAAACTGCTGCGCCGGCTTTTTGAGCTGGAGGTCCCCGAGGTCTATAACGGGATTGTTGAGATAAAGTCGGTGGCCAGGGAGGCTGGTTTTCGCAGTAAGGTGGCCGTTGCCGCCCGCCAGGCGGGCATTGACCCGGTTGGCTGCTGTGTTGGTCTGCGCGGCATCAGAATACAGAATATTGTCAGTGAGTTGAATGGTGAGAAGATTGATGTTGTTGCCTGGAGTCCGGACCCGGCTACCTTTATTGCTAGTGCCCTTAGCCCGGCCCAGGTGGTGAGTGTTAGGCTGGATGAGGCTGAGCAAACAGCCACCGTGATTATCCCGGACAAGCAGCTTTCTCTGGCCATTGGCAGGGAGGGGCAGAATGTCAGGCTGGCGGTTAAGCTGACCGGGTGGCGGATTGATATAAAGGGTGCCTCAGAGGCTGAAGCTGAAGGGGTCGAGGCTGGTGGACTTCCCGCTGCGGAGGCTGCGGAGCCCCCTGAAGAAGCCGCGGAAATAACGGAGCCAGCTTTGGCCGGGGCAGAAGAAGCGGTGCCACTGCCCACCCTAGAAACCCCGGTTACCCCTGAGGCGGTATCGCCAGAGAAGATAAAGCTCCGTTTTGCTGAGGATGTCCTGCCACCGCCACCGGCCAAGGCTGAGGTCAAATCAAGGAAGAGGAAGAAGAAGGCCACACCGGGCAAAGACAGTGCCCAGGACGGCATCAGACTGAAAAAGAAGCGCCGGGGGATAGAAATCCAACCAGATGAAGAAGGCTACTTATAGGCATATACCACAGCGCACCTGTATCGCCTGCCGTCAGGTAAAGGCCAAGCGGCAGCTGGTAAGGCTGGTCCGTGTTGCCGAAGGCAGTGTTGTCGTTGATACCAGCGGCCGGGCGGCCGGGCGTGGTGCCTATCTGTGCCACTTAGGTAGCTGCTGGCAGCAGGGCATCAAGGAGGGTTGTCTGGAGAGGGCCCTGCGGACAAATCTCAGCCAGGAAAACCGAGAAAAGCTTAGTCGGTATGGAGAGACCTTTAGTCAAGGAGTAGCTGGTGGAAGTAGATAAGCCGGGTAATAGCGCCAAACAAGCAGGCCAGGAGGTTACGGCCGCATCATCAGCCGAGGCTAGCCTGATTGAACTGCCTCAGGCCTTGAGTGTCCGGCAGTTGGCTGACCTTCTTGACGTTGGCCCCATAGATGTCATCAAGCAGCTGATGAGAAACGGCATCATGGCCAATATTAACCAGACTATTGATTATGAAGTGGCCGCAGTAGTGGCCAGTGATTTTGGTTATGAGGCCCACCCGCAGCCGCGGAAGGTAGTAGCTCCACCGGTGTTGCCGCTGAGATTAAGAGGCGACAGCGTGAAGGAGAGAAGCTCAGCGGGCTACAGCCGCGGCCGCCGGTGGTTACCATTATGGGCCATGTTGACCACGGCAAGACCATGCTGCTTGATGCCATCAGGCAGACCAATGTAATGGATGCCGAGGTTGGCGGTATTACCCAGCATATTGGTGCCTATCAGGTGGAGGTCAGAGGGCACAAGATTACCTTCCTGGATACCCCGGGCCACGAGGCCTTTACCGCTATGAGGGCCCGCGGCGCCCAGGCAACCGATATTACTATTCTGGTGGTGGCCGCTGATGATGGGGTAATGCCCCAGACCCTGGAGGCGATAGACCATGCCCGGGCGGCTGGGGTGCCCATTGTGGTGGCCATCAACAAGATAGATAAGCCGGAGGCCAACCCCGACCGGGTCAAGCAGCAGCTGGCTGATGCCGGCCTCCTTGTTGAGGGCTGGGGTGGCGATACCGTCTGTGTGCTGACCTCGGCCAAGGAGAAGAAGGGCATTTCTGATTTGCTGGAAAACCTATTGCTGGTGGCTGAGCTTGAGGAGCTTAAGGCCGACCCGGCCCAGCCAGCGGCCGGGGTGGTTATTGAGGCCAAGATGGATAAGACCAAGGGGCCGCTGGCTACAGTGCTGGTTCAGAACGGTACCCTGAGGCTTGGTGATACCGTGGTTGCCGGCACCACCTGGGGTCGGGTAAAGGCCATGTTTGATGATGTCGGTAAGCGGGTAAGGAAAGCCGAGCCGGCGATGCCGGTAGCCGTCCTCGGCTTGGCCAGCGTGTCGCAGGCGGGGGATAGCCTGACGGTGGTGGCCGGGGAACGCCAGGCACGGGCACTGGTCCAGGAGAGGCAAAGCCAGGCAGAAAAGGGGCCCCAGCTGGCCGCGGTGAGCCTTACCAATCTCTATGACCAGATAAGTGCCGGCCAGGTAAAGGAACTCAATGTTATCCTCAAGACAGATGTCCAGGGTAGCGTTGAGCCGATAAGGATTTCTCTGGAGCGGTTGAGTACGAATAAGGTTCAGGTGAGGATTATCCGCAGTGCCACCGGCAATATTACTGCGAGTGATGTTATGTTGGCCGTGGCCTCAAAGGGGCTGATTGTCGGCTTTGGCACCGGGGTTGAGGCCGGGGCCCAGCGGCTGGCTGAGGCGGATGGGGTGAATATCCGCCGCTATGATGTCATCTATAGCCTGGTAGAGGATGTGGACAAGGCACTTAAAGGCCTCCTGGAGCCAACCTATGTTGAGGTGACCCAAGGGCGGGCTGAGGTAAAGGCTATCTTCACGGCGGCCAAAAGGGCCAAGGTAGCCGGCGTCTCGGTCATTGAAGGTAAGGTAAACCTTGGTGCCCTGGCCAGAATCTGGCGTCAGGAAGAGGTGGTCTTTGGGTCTGAGGTCAGCAGTCTGAAGCGCTTTAAGGATAATGTTAAGGAGGTGGCCGCCGGCTATGAGTGCGGCGTCGGCATCAAGGATTTTAAAGAATTTCAGGTTGGTGATATAATAGAGTTTTTCCGCAGGGAGAAAGCCAGCTAGATGGCCTATCGCATTAAACGGTTAAACCAGCTCATTAGAAAGGAAATAAGTGACTTGCTTCAGCGCCAGGTCAAAGACCCGAGGCTGGGCAGCTTTATCTCGGTTAATGAGGTGGCCACCTCATCGGACCTGAGGCGTGCCAAGGTCTTTGTCAGCCACCTGAGTAGCCGCCAGCAGAAGAGAGAGACGCTGGAGGCACTGGCGGCGGCCTCAGGATTCTTGCGTGGTGAGCTTTCTAAACGCCTCAGTCTGCGGAATGTCCCCGAACTAGATTTTTACTGGGATGATTCCATTGAGCGGGGTGCCCACATACTGGAGCTGATTGACCGGGTAGCTAAGGATGAAGACCGGGACTAGCTATGGACGGCATTCTGAATATCAATAAACCTGGAGGTATGACCTCTTATGGTGTTGTCGCCTTGGTGAAGCGGCTCACCCATGAGCGGCGAGTGGGCCATGCCGGCACCCTTGACCCAATGGCTTGTGGCGTTTTGCCGGTTTGTCTGGGCCGGGGGACACGGGTTATTGAGTTTTTAGCCGAGGCCAAAAAGGTATACCGGGCCGAGATAGAGTTGGGGCTGGCCACCGATACCTATGATGCTGGTGGTCGCGTCACCCAGCGGGGGGACGCTAGCGGCATTAGCCGGCGGCAACTTAAGTCAGCCCTCGGCTCCTTCCGTGGCCGGGTGATGCAGAGGCCGCCGATGTACAGTGCCGTCAGGTATCAGGGTAGGCGGCTCTATGAGTTAGCCCGAGCCGGCATCACCGTTCTGCCGCCCAGTCGGCCGGCTGAGATCTATCGCCTGGAGCTTAGAGACTTTAGGCCGCCGTTGGTTACCCTAGAGGTAGAGTGCGGCAAGGGTACCTATATCCGCTCCCTGGCTCACGATTTAGGCCAGGCCCTGGGGTGTGGCGGCCATCTAAAGAGCCTGGTTCGTTTGGGATACGGTCCCTTTGCTACAGATAGTGCCGTTACACTGCCCCAGCTTGAGACTGCCTGCTGCCATGGCTATTGGCGGCAGCTGGTCTATCCGCCGGATATTGTCCTGTGTCATTGGCCGGCGGTAGTCTTAAGTGATGATAAGGAGCAGTTTATCAGGCATGGCCGGCCGCTGTATCTTGAGGCTGATGGGGCTTCTTTTGACGGGCGTTGCCGTGCCTATAGCCAGGACGGTTGTTTTTTGGCGGTGCTGGACTACAGCGCTGAGAACGGCCAGTGGCATCCGGTGAAGGTCTTCAGCGGCTGGCAGTGAATTTGGGATGCCTCAGGTCTATTGACAGACGGCTTTATAATATTAATAGGGATAGTTTAACCATAACAAGGAGGTAGTAAGAGATGCAGGCGTATTGCGTTAAGTGTCGCGCCAAAAGGGAGATACAGAACCCCGAGCGGGTGACGCTTAAGAACGGCAGACCGGCGACGAAGGGTGTCTGCCCCGTCTGCGGCACCAAGGTGTACCGGATAGGTTAGGGCTAGATAGTCGTCGTTATTACTGTTGGGCAGGCTTCTCGGGCCGAAAAGGCAGTGTATCTTCTAAGCTAAGAAGCTGTTTCTGGTGTGGTTTTTCCGCCAAAACTCTCTCTAGCCAGACCTAAGGGGTTACTTTGGTTTTGGCCGGTGCTTTTTGGCGACCTTTAATACTAGAAGGGAGAATAGTTGACATTGGGCAAGATAAATGTAGCCATAATCGGGGTGGGCAACTGCGCCTCGTCACTGGTTCAGGGTATTATCTATTATCAGAAGGCTAAGGAGACTGAATTTGTCCCCGGGCTGATGCATGTAAGTCTGGGCGGCTATCACATAAGTGACATCAACTTTGTGGCCGCCTTTGATATTGATAAGAACAAGGTGGGCCAAGACCTGGCCAAGGCCATCTTTACTCCACCTAATAATACCTTTAGATTTTGTGATGTGCCCCCAAGCGGCGTTAAGGTTGAGCGGGGCATGACCCACGACGGGCTGGGCAAGTATCTCTCCCAGATAATACAGAAGGCACCGGGCTCGACAGCTGATATCGTTAAAATACTTAAGGAAAGCCAGACTGATATTGTCATTAACTATTTACCTGTCGGCAGTGAAGAGGCGACCAAATGGTATGTCGAGCAGGTGCTTGAGGCTGGCTGCGGTTTTATCAACTGTATCCCTGTTTTTATCGCCCGGGAGAAGTACTGGCGGGAGCGCTTTGCCAACAAGGGACTGCCCATTATTGGTGATGACATAAAGTCCCAGGTTGGGGCTACCATCGTCCATCGGGTGCTTACCAGGTTGTTCCAGGACCGTGGCGTCAGGCTGGAGAGAACCTACCAGCTGAACTTTGGCGGCAATACCGACTTTCTCAATATGCTGGAGCGTGAGCGGCTTGAGTCCAAGAAGATATCCAAGACCAATGCCGTTACCTCTCAAATCGACTATAAGATTCCCCCCGGTGATATCCATGTGGGCCCCAGTGACTATGTCCCCTGGCTGACCGACCGCAAGTTCTATCATATAAAGATGGAGGGGCGCACCTTTGGTGATGTGCCCCTGGGTCTTGAGTTGAAACTTGAGGTCTGGGACAGTCCCAATTCGGCCGAGGTGGTTATTGATGCCATCAGGTGTGCCAAGCTTGCCCTAGACCGAGGACTCAGTGGTGCCCTGATAAACCCTTCGGCCTATTTTATGAAATCACCGCCGGTCCAGTATACCGACGACGAGGCTCGCTGCATGGTGGAGGAGTTCATTGCCCAGGCCCCAAAGATTAAGAAGGCCAAGCCGACTGGGCCCGCTGAGGGCTGATACCCTCCCTGGGCGCTATTAGGTGGTTACTTATGAAGATAGCATTAGTCTCTCCTTATGATTTTGCCTACCCGGGTGGTGTCGTCAATCATATCTCGGCACTAGAGCGACACCTGACCCGGATGGGCCATCAGGTTAGGGTTATTGCTCCGTCCTCTAAAGCGGTGTCGCTTTTTGGCGACCGGTTTATAGCCATAGGCAGGCCGCGCCCGGTGCCGGCCAGCGGCTCCATCGCTCGGGTTAGCCTGTCTCTCAGGCTGGCCTCCAGAATAAAGGAGGTACTGGCCCAGGAGAAGTTTGATATTATCCACCTTCATGAGCCCTTTTGTCCCATGCTGTGCAGTGCTGTACTCCGCTTTTCCAATACGGTGAATATCGGCACCTTCCATGCTATCCAGTCCCGACCCGGCTATAACTTTTTTGGTTGGCCTTTCAGCCGGATTATGCGGAAGAGGCGAGCCCGGAAGCTTGATGGCCGGATTGCTGTCTCCCGGCCGGCGATGGAGTTTGCCGCTAGGTATATTCCGGGCCATTACGATATTATTCCCAACGGCGTTGATTTGGAGCACTTCTCACCTGATGTACCCCTGATTGAAGGATTCCGTGATGGCAAGCTTAATATTCTCTTCGTGGGCCGTCTGGAAAGGCGTAAGGGCCTAAACTATTTAATCGAAGCCTACCGACAGGTCAAGAAGGAATATCCCGAGTCACGGCTCATTGTTGTTGGCCCTGGCCTAAGGCCGCGCCGGAAGTATGAAAAGCAGGTCAGGCGGAGTGGCCTCAAGGATGTGGTCTTTACCGGCCCGGTTTCCTATGATGAATTACCCGGCTACTATAAGACAGCCGATATTTTTTGTTCCCCGGCCACCGGCCGGGAAAGCTTCGGTATTGTTCTGCTTGAGGCCATGGCCCTAGGCAAGCCGGTTGTTGCCTCCGATATACCCGGTTATGCCAGTGTCATGACTCATGGCAAAGAAGGGCTGCTGGTGCCGCCCAAGGATGCCAACGAGCTGGCCCGGGCATTGCTCTCTCTTATGACTGACGAATCCCGGCGGCGGCAAATAGGGGCTCAGGGCCTGCTTACCGCCAGGGATTACGACTGGGAGCAGATTGCCCGGAGAATTGACGCCTATTACCAGAGAACACTCGGTCAGGCACCGTCAGCAAAGCGCCTTTCCGAATATGAGGCTACCTCTGTTCCGGCTTAAGTTGAGGCTAGCCGAGAGTCCGGATAGTACCCTGCTAAAGCGATGGTCAATGTTGAGTTTATGGCAGCTTCGTAAGACCCTGGCCGAGCGTTTTACCGGACCGGTAATACGATTCTTGGCCAGAACATCAATAACACCCGGCGCCGTAACCTGGCTCGGTTTTATAGTGTCTGTTGTGGCGGCGGTACTTGTTGCCGGCGGTAACCTTGTGGCCGCCGGCGTTCTGGTGCTGGTGGCCGGCTTTCTGGACATGCTGGATGGGGCGTTAGCCCGCGGCACCGGTCGGGTTACCCGTTTCGGGGCTGTTCTCGACTCTACGCTTGACCGTTTGTCTGAGGCTGCCCTATTACTCGGTATTCTGTTCCTATTCGCCGCTGAAGCCCGGCTGGCTGCGGTTCTGCTGGTGGGCATTACTCTGACAGGCTCGCAACTGGTGAGCTATATCAGGGCCCGGGCTGAGGCCCTGGGCCTGGAGGCTCGTGCCGGGCTGTTTACCCGGCCGGAGCGGGTTATTGTGCTGGCACTGGGCCTTCTACTAAACCAGCTGGTTATCGCCCTGGTCGTTATCGCTGTGTTTAGCTTTCTTACTGTGGGGCAGAGACTGGTCGATGTGCATCGGCAGCTAAAGATTAGATAGCTGACTGCCATATAAATTTAGGAAATCGATACAGGGGGAAGTAATGCCGGTTATTGCTGTTGTTGGCGCCCAGTGGGGGGATGAAGGCAAGGGTAAGGTGATTGACCTGATGGCTGAGCGGGCACAGGTGGTGGTCCGCTTTTCCGGTGGTGACAATGCCGGGCATACCGTAATCAATCCCTATGGTGAGTTCCGGCTGCACCTTATCCCGTCGGGGATTTTTTATCCCGATGTTGTCTGCATCATCGGTAACGGGGTGGTGGTCAACCCGGCCGTGTTCCTTGAGGAGAAGAAACAGCTAAATGAGCGTGGCATTGATACCAGCCGGCTCCTGATCAGTGACCGGGCCCATCTGGTGATGCCCTATCACATTCTTCTTGATGGCCTGGAGGAGGTGGCCCGTGGCGGTAAGGCGCTGGGGACAACGCGTCGGGGTATAGGCCCTGCCTTTGTCGATAAGGTAGCTAGGTTGGGCATTAGGACCGGTGAGCTTCTGGATAAAGAGACGCTTAGGGAGCAGCTGGAGTTTATTCTTGACTATAAGAACAGCATCTTGACCAATGTTTACGGCGCCGAGCCGCTGTCGCTTGATGAGGTATATGACCAGTGCTGCCACTATGCTGAGCAATTGAGTAGTCACATTGGGGAAACAACGGGCCTGCTGGAGGAGGCGCTTGGCCGGGGAGAGGTTGTTCTCCTTGAGGGTGCCCAGGGGGCCTTACTTGACCCTGACTTTGGCACCTATCCCTACACGACATCTTCATCACCACTGGCCGGGGGTGGCTGCTTGGGGGCCGGTATCGGCCCCACCAGGATTAGCCAGGTGATCGGTGTCTTTAAGGCCTACTGTACCCGGGTTGGCGCCGGCCCCATGCCTACTGAGCTCAAGGATAAGACTGGTGATCTGATTCGGGAGCGGGCTCATGAGTACGGTACCACCACGGGCCGCCCCCGCCGTTGTGGCTGGTTTGATGCCGTGGCCGCCCGTTTTAGCCAGCGGATTAACGGCCTTACTGGAGCGGCCGTTACTCGCCTTGACATTCTTGATGTCCTACCTATCTTGAAGATATGCGTTGCCTACCGGCAGGATGAAAAGATAATTGACTACTTCCCGGCTGATGTAGCTACCTTGGCCCGGTGCCAGCCTGTTTATGAGGAGCTGGAGGGCTGGCAGACCCCGACCGGTCACATCAAGCAGTATGAGGCCTTGCCTCCTCAGGCAAAACGCTATATAACCAGGCTGGAGGAGCTTATCGCCTGTCCTGTTAACCTTGTCTGTGTCGGCCCAAGGCGGGAACAGGCCATCACCAAGACGCCTATCTTTTAGGGTTTAAGAGGGGCGAAGCCCCTCTTCTATTAATTTCCCCTATACCGGCAGGTCAATGTGGTAGTTCTTTAAAGTTTCCCTAATTAGGGCGGCTGTCTTTTCATCCGGCGGAATAAGGGGTAGGCGTGGGCTGCCCACCCTAAAGCCGAGGTGGTTTAGGGCATATTTGAGGGGAATGGGGTTGGCCACGACGAAAAGGGTCTTGAAGAGGGGCATGAGGTGGCGGTGGATGCCGGCCGCCTTATCTATTTGGCCATTTAAAAAGAAGTCAATCATTTCCTTGATTTGACTACCCACCAGGTGAGAGACGACACTAATCGCCCCGTAGCCACCCAGGGCCAGTATGGGCAGGGTATCGCTGTCGTTGCCGCTCCAGAGGGTGAAATCCTCCCCGGTGTTATCAATAATCTTGGCAATCTCATCCAGATTGCCGCTGGCCTCCTTTACCCCGACGATGTTATCTACCTGGCTCAGGCGGATGGTTGTCTCGGCTGACAGGCTGGTCACGGTGCGTGAGGGCACATTGTAGAGAATGCAGGGCAGACTGGTGCCCTGGGCGATGGTCTTGAAGTGCTGGTACAGGCCCTCCTGGGTTGGTTTGTTGTAGTAGGGCACTACCAGCAGGCAGGCATCGACCCCGATTTGCTCAGCCCCTTTGGTAGTGGCCAGGGCCTCGGCGGTGCTATTTGAGCCGGTGCCGGCTATCACCGACCCCCTCTGGCCGACGGCTGATTTCACCTCAGCGAAGAGACGCAATTCCTCCTCCCGGATAAGGGTGGGCGATTCCCCGGTGGTGCCCACGACCACCAACCCATCACTGCCCGAGTCAAGCAGGGCAAGGGCCAGCCGCTGGACCTGCTCATAGTCAACGGAGCCGTCTTCCGTAAACGGGGTTACCATGGCTGTTATCAGCCTTCCCAGCTTTTTCATCGTCTAGCCTCCGGCTTTTAGCCAGTCTCGCCTGATCATTTCTTCGGCAATCTGGACAGCGTTTAGGCCTTGATGGCCGGGTTTATGTTCTGGATGCTGAAAGCGGTCTTAAGATAACCGAGTTTGACCTGGGAAGCCTGCGGTGATTCGGCAACCACCTTGACGAAAGGCTCGTCTTTATAGAAGTCCTGATACAGCTTTTTTATTTCGGCACTGCTTTT
>Ga0114920_10001132_pt1 | contig 12131 bp, 11 predicted proteins | sample ChitaG_FD_88683 | JGI IMG/M metagenome (GOLD analysis project Ga0114920, IMG submission 88683) | Deep subsurface microbial communities from South Pacific Ocean to uncover new lineages of life (NeLLi) - Chile_00310 metaG | ecosystem: Environmental > Aquatic > Marine > Oceanic > Sediment ... | reverse complement strand
TAGTGATCCGGTCTCGACATCGATGTCCAGTGCGACACAGTCCAGACAGACAGATGTGTCGAGTTTTGCTCCCACGCGTGGAGCGATTTCCCGTCCCACATCGGTCTGACCGAAGAGAATGAGGGATGTATCGATCTGTCTCGATAGGTGGGCGATACGATCCGCCGTGCGACCGGGAAATGTTTCAGCTATAGACAGACCTTCTATTGTATAGACTTTGTTCACTCCCAAGGAAATGGCCTCATCTGCAGCGGTCTGGAAAACATTTTCTAACAGAACAAGACTCAACTCTTCCTTAAGGCCATCGCAAAGCCTCAGGCCCGTTTGGACTAACTCTGCCGTACCAACTGTCAAATGTTCTTCGACGGTCTCGCCGCAGATCAAAACTCCTCGATTCTCTATCATGATTCTCCTGGCTAGGTTGGGATCCGTACAATTCCTTCCTTCACCAATTTTTCGGCCAGTTTAACCGCTGCCTCTGAAGTTGTTTTACCTTCGATAATTTCACACGATCGGTCCTGTTTGGGAATAAACAGCTTAGCCAGTGTTCTTCGAGCTGCTCCGGCTCCGGTCCGGGAGGGGTTGGCGCCGATATCTTGAGCATTCCAAACAAGTAAACTTTTTTGAGAAGCGGCGATTATTCCCCATCCCGAAGGCAAACGGGGCTGCCCCACCGCGTTACTGACCGTAACCACGGCCGGAGAGGAGACGGCAAAAAGCTGATAGCCATCCAGGGTTGACCGCTTCACTCGCCACTCCCCATCTTTCTGTTCTAAGTCGTAGGCCAGCGTCACTAGAGGCAAGCTCAAATATTCCGCAAGGATAGTACCGACCAATCCCTCATCCCAGTCCGCGGCTTGTCTTCCGCAGAGGATCAAATCACAATTCCCGATCTTTTGAATCGCTTGGCTCAGGATGTGAGCCGTCGAGAAACTATCCGATCCTTCGAAGGCCACATCAGAAAGGACAATACCCTCATCGGCTCCCATGGCCAGCGCGTGTTTGAGGATGCTGGAAGAAATTTCATTATCGATGGTCAGGACCGTCACTTCGGAGCTGTGCTTGTCCTTGAGCCGCAAGGCCAACTCAACGGCCTGCTGATCATAAGGACTCATCACAAGGGGGACCTCTTCGGGAGGGATCACTTTCCTGGACTCCTCATCCAGCCTGAACTTGGACGGAGGGATCTCCGGATCAGGGATTTTTTTGACACAGACAATAATTTTCATGGCTACCCATAAATATAACAAATACCGAAGCCGGCCCTGGGAAGAGTCCAGTCTATGGCTTCTTTTTCACAGACTATTCTACAGCTGCCGCACTCGAGACAGCCTTCGAAAGAGAAAGTGATGTGATCTTCAACCGCTGTGAAACAGCCGGCCGGACAGGCATATAAGCAGTCCAACTCTTTGCATTGATTACAAATGTCCTCCTTAATTCGGATGTGAACTTCCTGATCCACATCGAATTTGTTCACGGCCAGCTTGTCTTCAATTTTCTTAGGATTCACAGGGCCCTCTTTATATTATAAAGATCGCTTGCGATTTGTTGGAGCGAAACGTTACCTTTCATGGAACGTTTCAGCTGCTTCCAGATTTTTTTTCTCGGTTGGCCATCGTTGGTGAAGATTTTCTCAGCCATATCACAGGCCAATCCGGGATAGACATTGTAAATGCGAGGATTTTCTAAAAATTTGGGCACTTTTTTAAAGGTTTCCAAATCCTTCAAGACGAAGCTCTGTTTCAAGAAATGGAGATAGGAAGACAGGGATTTTTTTGAGAAATCTTCCTTTTTTTTGGCCTGGATGACGGCTTCAGCCGCTGCCATGCCTGAAGCTATGGCCAAATTACTCCCCTCCAGATTCAATCCGGTAACTAGACAAAAAGCTGCCGCATCCCCGGCCACCAGAAACCCGTCCGCAAAGAACTCCGGCATTTTGGCTCTGCCCGATGTGGGAATGAGATGGGCGGAGTATTCCGCCAATTCCCCTTCAGTCAGATAGCGGGCCACTTCGGGATGCATCTTGAACTCTTCGAGCAGATCATTGGCTTCAACCTTGTTTTTAACCAGAGCGCTGAGTTGAACCACAATTCCAATGGAGAGGCTGTCTTTGTTGGTGTAGAGAAAGGCACCGCCGGGAATTCCTTTAGTGAAGGATCCTATAAATTCCCAGGCCACTCCCTCATCTCCCGAAAGGTTGAATCGCTGTTCCAGCATCTGCCGGGGAATCTGGATGACCTCCTTTACCCCCTGCTTCATATCCTGAGGCAAGGGCCTTTTTCTGAGCCCTGCTTTTTCAGCCAGGAGAGAGTTCACCCCGTCACAGGCCACAACCACACTTGCGGGAAGCTCATCTCCACCGGCCTTGATGCCTACTATCCTGCTTCCGTCCCAGAGGAGATCGTCGGCCTGGAGACCGGCAGCCACAATGGCCCCGGCTTGTTGGACTTTATCCGCAAACCAGCGGTCGAATTTGGCCCGGAGGAGTGAAAAGCTGTTATACGGTTTTTTCCCAAATTTTATCGAAGAAAATTCCGCAGACAATGCCGCATCAGCCGTAAGAAAGGAGAGTTTATGGTGGAGAATGTATCTTTCAACCGGGGCCTCTTCCCAAAAATTGGGGAACAACTGATGGAAGAGGGGGCCATAATATACTCCACCCCACATGTTTTTAGCTCCGGCAAATTTCCCCCTTTCGACAACAAGGGTACTCAAACCGGCCTTGGCCAGCGTCAGGCCGCAGGCGCATCCTGCCGGTCCGGCCCCGACAACTATGGCATCGAAGTGTTGTTTCACAGTTTTTTGCTTCCTACCGGAAAGCGGACATCTCTAGAAGCTGCTGCCCGATCGTCAGTTGATGCATTTGAGCCGTGCCTCCGAGAATGGTGGCCGTGATGGCATCCTGGTAATGATGGCCCACAGGAAAGTCATCGATCGTCCCGAAAGATCCGTGAATTTTTACGGCTTGCGCTGAAACCCAGAGTGCGGTCTCAGTGGCAAAATATTTGGCATAGGACATCTCTTTGATGTGGCGCTTGCCTTGGGCTTTGAGATAGGCTGCATGATAGGTCAGCCATCTGGACGCCTCAATTTTTGTGGCCATGTCGGCTATGATCCCTTGGATCAGCTGGTGCCCCCCTATGGGTTTTCCGAACTGCACGCGCTCCTTGGCATACTTGAGGCATGACTCCAGGCAGCTCTGAGAGAGTCCTACGGCACCGGCAGCGAGGAACAGCCGTGCCGTATCGATGCCGCGCATCGCATTCCTCAGGGCCTTTCCAGTCTCTCCGATCTGATTTTCCAGCGGAAGTTCCATATCGGTGAATCTGAGAGTGCCTTCACTGCCTCCCCTCCAGCTGATTTTCCCCTTTTGGACGGTACTAGAGAATCCAGGTGTTCCCTTGTCGACTATAAAGGTGGCCAAGCCCTTGAGGCCTAAACTCTTGTCTGTTTGGGCAATGAACAAGACCGCATCGGCGATATCACCGTTTGTGATAAAAATCTTGGTGCCGTTGATGATCCAGTGATTCCCGCTGCGGACTGCGGTCGTTTCGATCATGGAGGAGTCGCTTCCGGCATTCGGTTCCACCACAGCGCCGGCCAGGATGATTTCCCCTTTGTTTACCGGGGGAAGGTATTTTTCTTTCTGGGCTTCACTGCCTGCATCGAGCAGGTTTGTGCCGGGCTGGATGGGACCGCTCACGGCGGCCTGTGTTACGGCCAGGCTGGCCGAACATAGAGACTCCCAAATCAAAGCCGAAGTGACATAATCGAGCCCCAACCCCCCATATTCCTGAGGCATATGCGGAGCCAGCAATCCTTGGGCGGCCATTTTTTTTATGATTGCGGGATCGAATATTTCCTGGCGTTCGTTTTCCTTCAGGGAAGGTAAAATCTCTTGTTCGGCAAACTTACGGGCCATATCCCGGAACATTCTCTGTTCTTCTGTGATTTCAAAATCCATTTTTCAGTCCTCTTTTTCCACGAATTCGACCAGAACGCCATGCGTATCACGGGGATGAAGGAACGCTGTTTTTCCTTCCGCTCCCGGACGTATTTCTCCCAGGACCTCCAGCCCCTTCGATTTGGCAGAGTCGACTTCAGCGGCAATGTTTTCGACTTCATAACAGACGTGATGAAATCCTTCACCCCGCTTTTCCAAAAATTTGGCCATCACGCCTTCGTCCCCTATGGGCTGGAGGAGCTCGATGATGACGTTTCCTGTGTCGACCATGCTCACTTTGATCGTCCCATCTCCACCTAAAATAGGATCGGACGATTCCAGACCAAAGACTTTTCGATAAAATTCTCGTGATTCCTCAAGGTCTTTGACCGCCACTCCCAGATGACTGATTCCTTTGATCATCCGAAACCTCCCGTCTGTTGTCCTTCTTTAAGGGAAGGAGAATCTCTGTGAATTGCATAGCTTGGTTGACAAAATACCATAGGAATAATTTGAAGTCAAAATGACAAGTTCTTCGGAAGCATCCTCATTTCCGTGATTTCATTTAGAGTTCTGGGAAGATGATGGAGAAATCCGTATCGGAGGACGAGCGGGCATGGTTCATTTCCCTCATGAGGAAATGAGAGCGAGGAACGGAGATCGAGTGAGCTTTCCTCGCTGGGGAAAGCGCAACGTGGTTTCTCATCACTTTACAGAACTCGTTCTTGAAATCACGGAAATGAGGATGCGTGCAAATTCTTCTCGCAATTTGAATCCAATTCTGGCAAACTGTTTATTGCAATAATACTACAAGAATTTTCGCTTCTTTGGTGCGCTTGTCTTTATGAAGAAACTAATTAAAGACTGTGTCTTTTCCGTTGAAAATTATGATCCCGGACTCCCCATTGAAATTCTCCAGAGGAAGCTTCGTCTAGAAGGAGATATCTGCAAGCTGGCCTCAAACGAAAATCCGCTCGGCCCTTCTCCCCTGGCTCTTGAAGCCATAAACAAATCTCTGAGTGATGGACATCTCTATCCCGATACCAGCTGCCATGAATTGAGAGAAAAACTGTCCGATTTGATGGGAATTCCTAAAAACTGTCTCTGTATCGGAAACGGCACGACAGAATTGATTTACCTCATTGGTGTGGCTTTCTTAGATAAAGGGGACACATTCATCATGAGTGAGTCCTCCTTCATAATGGGCAAAATCGCTGCTCAGATCATGAATGCGAACCTGAAACAAATCCCTTTGAAGGACTTTCAGCACGATCTCGATTCCATCCGGAAAGCGGTTTCTTTTGATACGAAAATAGTGTATTTGGATAATCCCATGAATCCCATTGGATCGATGACGGGCCGGCAGGACATAGAGCGTTTTATGGAGAGAGTTCCCGATGACATCATCGTGGTTTTTGATGAGGCTTATTTCGAATACGTCAACAGTGGGGATTATCCCGACACCCTTCAATATGTCAAAGAGGGCAAAAATGTGATTGTTTTGCGGACTTTCTCCAAGTTATTCGGTCTGGCCGGGCTTCGTGTTGGATACTGCGCCGCACACAAAGATTTCATAAAGGCCATTAAACAGGTCAGCCCGCCTTTTTCCGTGAACAGACCGGCGCAAATTGGAGCTGTCGCAGCATTGAAAGATAAAAACCATATCCGGAAATCCATTGAAGTGAATGAATCAGGGAAAAAATTCCTCTACGAGAAATTTAAAGAATTGTCCGTTTTTTACATCCCTTCTGAAACCAATTTTGTGACCTTCGATGTCAAGACCGATGCTGTTAAGATTGCAGAAGAGCTTCAGAAAGAGGGAGTTATCATCAGGCCTTTGACCATGTACGGAAAGCCGACATTTTTACGGGTGACTATTGGGACATTGGAACAAAACCGGAAATTTATTGGCGCCTTTCGACCGATTTTTCAAAGGTCCAAATGATATCTGGAGAAAAGGGAGGAAAAAGAGTCGTCCTGGGAAATGTGGCCATAGCCAGAGGAATTGTCGAAGCGGGATGTCATGTGGTCACCTCTTATCCCGGAACACCAAGCTCTGAGATTCTTCCCGCCGTGGTGGGATTCAAAAAAGAGCTGAATCTGAACACTTATGTCGAGTGGTCCGCCAATGAGAAAGTCGCCTTTGACAACGCCTTGGCCGCCAGTTTGACCGGGAAGAGGGCGGCTGTGGCCATGAAACAGGTGGGCCTCAACGTGGCGGCCGATTCACTGATGAGTTCGGCCTATACCGGGGTGATCGGCGGAATGGTCATTATCAGTTGTGACGATCCGGGACCCAACAGCTCCCAAACCGAGCAAGATTCCAGGTTTCAGGCCATGTTTGCCAAAGTACCGGTCTACGATCCATCCACCCCTCAGGAAGCCAAGGAAATGGTCAAAGAGGCTTTTGAGCTGTCGGAAGCTTTCGAGATCCCTGTGCTCGTTCGGCCGACAATCCGAGTCTCTCATGCCCTGCAGGATGTCGAGTTTGCTCCTGTGGAAAATGTTGACCGATCCGCAGACTTTAAAAAAGACCCGGCCCGCTGGGCGGCAACTCCACGGTTCAGGCTAATCCTGCATGCCGAGTTGAATGATAAGCTCAAAAGAATTCAAGAGAGGTTTGAGAAAGAGGCCAATTGGAACTATGAAAAAGGTTCTCAGCCTGATGCCTCTCTGGGTATTATCACCTGCAGTGCCAGCTATGTAACCATTATGGATTTAGTGGAGGAATTCAATCTGGCTGGAACGGTCAATGTCTTGAAGGTTGGAACGCCTTTTCCACTCCCTCAACAAAAAGTCGTCGGTTTTGTAAAAAAACATAAACATGTGCTTATCATTGAGGAAACCGATGTCGTCATCGAATCTCAAATCATCGATAAAAGCAGGATATTCGGGCGGCAAACCGGTCATATCCCCCTGCAGGGGGAACTGACTCCTGAAGTGATCTATAAGATTCTGGCCGATGTTCTCAAACAACTCGGCTTAAAGCATTTGAAGAAGATAGAAGATGCCGAACTTTCCAAGCTGATCGAAAACCTCGATCTGCCTTTACGAAGACCGACACTGTGTGCCGGCTGTCCGGAGAGGGCTGCATTCTACGCCATAAAAAGGGCGCTTCCCAAAGCGATTTATCCCAGTGACATCGGATGCTACACTCTCGGCTTAAACCTCAATGCTGTGGATACCGTTCTCGATATGGGGGCCGGGATCACCATGGCCAGCGGTTTTTATCAGGCCTATCATCAAGACGGAATAGATATTCCCATCGTCGCCACCATGGGAGACTCGACCTTTTATCACTCCGGTACTTCATCCCTGTTGAGTGCGGTTTACAATAATGCAAAATTTATCCTTGTCATCTTAGACAACGAAATTACAGCCATGACCGGGATGCAGCCCACGCCCGGTATCGGCATAACCGCCGATGGAAGCGATGGTGGAAAAATCCCGCTCGAGGAGCTGATTCGAGGCTGCGGAGTCGAATGGCTCAGAACCATCGACCCCTATCAAGTGTTGGAATTCATAAAACTTATAAAGGAAGCCAGGAAATACACCCGGAGAGAGGACGGAGGAATCGCCGTCATCATCGCCCGGCATCCCTGCCTCATCCGCTGTCCGGACAAGCACATGGAAAAACCTCAGCCCGTGGAAATCACCGAGGACTGCGACGGCTGCAACTACTGCCTTGATTACTTTGAATGTCCGGCGCTCGTTGCGGTCGAGGGAGAAAAGCTTGTCGAGATTGACAGGAAATTATGTGTCGACTGCGGCGTATGCATTCATGCCTGTCCTAAGGGAGCAATTATTCCTGTCAAGCGATAAATGTAAACCATGAGAGTCCAAATTATAATGGCCGGTATCGGGGGACAAGGAATCCTCTTTTTCTCAAAGATCTTCTCCAACCTGGGGTTGAAACTCGGTTTGAACGTAATGGGATCGGAAACATACGGCATGAGTCAACGCGGCGGTTCGGTGATGACTCATCTCAAGCTGGGGGATTTTCAGAGTCCTTTGGTCAGAACGGGTGCCGCGGATTTCCTCTATTCTCTCCAAGGGGATGAAACATACAGAGCGTTAAAATTTCTCAGGGAAGGAGGAGTTTGTTTTGTCAATCTTCCCTCATTAGAAAAAATCGAAACAAAAGTACTGGATTATCTGAGAAAAAAGAAAATTAAAGTCCTGGTTTTCGACGCGAGTCGGGAAGCACTCAAACACGGTTCGATATTGTCGACCAATATTGCCCTGCTCGGATATTCTGTTGGAACGGGGTTGGTACCTTTTGACCACACCGAAATTAAAAATGTTCTTGAAGCTCTCAGTAGAGAAAGGAACATCGAAACGAATTTGAGCGTGTTCCAAGCCGGTTACTCACAGGGGAAAGTGATGGAATGAAAGGAGAAGTATTGTTTTTTTCATGTTTACAGAAAGTTAGATAAATTATAAAATTGTCATTTCTTAAAAGTTAATCAATTTTTCTAGAATTTGGAGGAATAATATGGCTTGGGACATTTTAGGAAGAACCATTCGTAAGGTCGGAGTCGTCGGGTCTGGTCAAATCGGTCCTGATATCGCCCTTTATTTCAGCAAGGTTCTCCACGGGCATGGAGTTTCGGTTGTTATTGTTGATGTCGCCGAAAAGGCACTCCAGTCGGGTGAGGCCCGCGTGAAAGGCAAAATCAGCAGAGGAGTCAGGAGTGGAGCGTTCAAAAAGGAAGAGGCCGAGGCCATGATCGACAACATCACCTGGACGACCGATTACTCCCTGCTGGAGGGAGCGGATTTTGTGATCGAAGCGGCGATCGAAGACAAAGCCATTAAAAATAAAATATTTTCTCGGCTCGAGAAGGCCTGTCCCGAAACGGCGATATTTGCCTCCAATTCTTCACATCTGGAACCGGAAGTCATCTTTTCCGAAATGAAAAACAGGGAAAGGTGTCTGGTTATTCATTATTTTTTTCCTGCCGAACGGAGCATCATCGTCGAAGTCGTTCCAGGCCAGGATACGTCTTCCTCTGTGACGGATTTCATCATGAAATTCTACGAGCTTATCGGCAAGGCCCCGATCCGGGTCAAGAGCCGGTACGGCTATGCCGTCGACCCCATTTTCGAAGGCATATTCCTTGCGGCGGCTCTTCTTGTAGAACAGGGAATCGCCACCGTCGAGCAGATGGACGCCATGGTCCAAAAGGCTTTGGGTCTCGGTGTCGGGCCCTTCACGGCCATGAACCTGACCGGAGGGAATCCGATCACCCAGCACGGCACTTCGCAAATGCATGAAAAAATCATGCCCTGGTTTCACTCCCCGAGAATCCTGGATGACCAGGTCAGGACCGGAAAACCCTGGCAGACTTCCTGGGTTCCCGAGGATGTCGCCTACGGTGAAAATCTATTCATGAAGGTATCCGATACAATCAAGGGAGCCTATTTCGGCCTGGTCTGTGAAATCCTGGATTCGGGGATCGCCGGCCTGGCCGATTTGGAGATGGCCGTAGAGAGTTCCCTGGTCATTAAAGCACCCTTTCAGATGATGAACAAAATGGGCGTCGATAAAGCCCTGGCACTGGTCAAAGCCTATGCCCAGGAATGGCCGGGCTTCAAAGTGCCCGAAGTCCTAGTCAAACAGGCTGAATCAGGAAAATCCTGGCATATACCCATGGTTTTTCGGGAGGACCGTGAAAATATTGCTGTGGTCACTATCAGGAGGCCGAACGCTTTAAACGCTTTGAATACGCCCATCATGAACCAAATCAGGGAAATTTTTACCAGTATCAAGGGGGAGGACAAGATCGAAGGAGCTGTCCTGACCGGGTTTGGCGTCAAGGCTTTTGTCTCCGGCGCGGATATCCATGAGATCATGTCGATGAGGACACCGGAAGACCTGGAGGACTACGCCCTAACGGGACAGGAAGTGCTGAATTTGATCGAAAATCTGGGCAAGCCCGTAATCTGTGCTATGAACGGCCTCGCCTTAGGAGGAGGAAATGAACTGGCCATGGCCTGCACAGCCAGGATCGCCAAAAAAGGGACAAAGGTTTTGTGCGGACAGCCTGAACCCAATCTGGGAATCATTCCCGGATACGGAGGCAGCCAGAGGCTTCCCCGGCTTGTGGGTTTGGCCAATGCCTGGCCCATCCTCCGGGCGGGAAATCCGATTTCTTCGGCCCAAGCCTTGAGCATCGGATTGATCCAGGAGGAAGTCGAGGACGATATCGTCGAGGCCGGTGTCTCCCTGGTCAAAAAAATCCATTCGGAAGACCTCAATATTCCTCCGATCCACAGGGAGCCGCTCGATATCCCCGATTCTTTGCCCGAAGTCGATATAGGCCATCTTTCACGAAAGACGGATGAAATTCTCCAGAAAGCCGTTCTCGAAGGGGCCAAGATGACCCTCGAAGATGGCCTCAAAACCGAAGCCAAGATTTTGGGAGGCTGTGTGAAGACCAAGGATATGAGAATCGGGATGGAAACTTTCACTAAATTTGGCCCTAAGAAAAATGCCGAGTTCTCCCATGCATGAGAGAGAGGACGTGAAACGGACAATCGGAGGTAAAAATGTCTTTTGAAAAAGCCTATATTCCCTATGATGCCTACTGGAGCACGCCCTTCTGCCGGTGGCAGGGAAACTTTGCCCATCTGCATTCGATGAAATTTGCAGCCGAAGTATGCAGGGGAGCCCTGCCCGCTAGAAGAATCCCTCTGGAAATATTCGATGGTCTCGTTCTCGGAATGACCATCCCCCAGAAGAGCTGTTTCTACGGTGCCCCATGGATGGCGGCCATGATTGGAACTCCGGGCATTACCGGCCCCGCCATCAATCAGGCTTGTTCCACTTCGGCCAAATGTCTGGCCGCTGCCGCCGGGGAGATCGAGCTGGGAAACAACGAGGCAATCCTTGTCGTGACCTGTGACCGCACCAGCAACGGTCCGCATATCTATTATCCCAATCCTTTAGGTACAGGTGGAACCGGGGATAAGGAGGATTGGGTCTTGGACAATTTTGGCTATGATCCCTATGCCAAAAACGCAATGATCGAAACCGCTGAAAACGTGGCCAACGAAGCCGGGATAACCAAAGAAGAGCAGGATGAGGTAACCCTGTTGAGGTACAACCAGTACCAGGATGCGCTCAAGGATAACGGGGCCTTCCTTCACCGGTTTCTGGTCGTCCCCATGGATGTCAAGGACGCTTCCGGCCGGAAAGTTTTGGCCACAGTCAGCGGAGATGAGGGCATTTTCCCGACAACCGCCGATGCGTTGTCCAGACTGAGACCCGCCCAAGTGAAGGGAACGGTGACCTTCGGCACTCAAACTTACCCTGCTGACGGCAATGCCGGTATCGTCATCACCACCAAAGATAAGGCCCGAGAGCTCAGCCGCGATCCCAATGTCGAGATCCGGATCATCTCCTACGCCGAGGCCAGGGCAAAAAGGGGTTTCATGGCCAAAGCTGTCGTCCCCGCCGCCCGACGAGCCCTGTCTGCTGCCGATAAACAAATCAAAGATATCGACGCGATTAAGACACACAATCCTTTTGCCGTCAACGATGTCTATTTTTCCCGCGAGATGGGCGTCAAGCTGGAAGATATGAATAATTATGGCTGCTCTTTAATTTGGGGTCACCCTCAGGGACCGACGGGCGCCCGGCTGATCATCGAATTGATCGAAGAACTCGTGCTCAAAGGCGGGGGATACGGTCTCTTCGATGGCTGTGCCGCCGGAGACACGGCCGCCGCCGTTGTGGTCAAAGTGGATGTCAGATAAGTTGGATTTAAGTCCACAGGAAGAATCATAAATTGACCCGAAGTGGATTGGCGACAAGAACTTCCACGCCTTGCTCGGCCTGTAGAATAGCCGCGCTGGAAAAAACATCGGCATAGGCTAAAAAGCTTATGGGCGGGCCAGAACCAAAGTCGATATCGCGGACGGGCATACGAGTCAAGTTGGTTACAATCATTCCCGAATCGGGATGTCGAAGATGGAGTTTTTCCATGGCAGCCAAACCGTCTTGACGACGCAGACTTTCCAGCCCGCTCAATGATTTCAAAACAAAATCGTTTTTGATCCGGCTGACCGGAGTGATGTATTCTGTAATCTTTCTTGATTCTTGGAAGGGGAGATCGGATTCGGCCACTTCGATGGAGAGTTCGTCTTCTGTGATAAAATATTCAAAATCTTTTTCTGATATCTT
>Ga0114920_10001131_pt1 | contig 12141 bp, 18 predicted proteins | sample ChitaG_FD_88683 | JGI IMG/M metagenome (GOLD analysis project Ga0114920, IMG submission 88683) | Deep subsurface microbial communities from South Pacific Ocean to uncover new lineages of life (NeLLi) - Chile_00310 metaG | ecosystem: Environmental > Aquatic > Marine > Oceanic > Sediment ... | reverse complement strand
ATTTGCTTGAATTAAAAGAAAAAAATGCTTTGTTTATAGTCAGGTGCGAAGCTGGGACATATATTCGAAAACTTGTACATGATACTGGCTTAACTTTGCAAGTGGGCGCACACTTAACCGAACTTAGAAGAACTAGGGTTGGAAGTTTTGCTGAACATTGTGCTCATTCTTTGATAGAAATAAAAGATGCTTATGAATTTTGGACGGGAGGGGATGAAGAAAAATTAAGAAGTATTTTGATTCCGATTGAATATGCGATTCCACATGTAAAAAGAATTTTTGTTAAAGATTCTGCTATTAATTCCATTTGTTATGGTTCACCGGTTTTCCCAGGCGGTATAACAAGAATTCAAGAAGGAATTAAAAGAGGTGAAATTATCGCGGTTTATAGCTTGAAAGAAGAATTAGTTGCTTTAGGAATTGCAAAACTAACAAGCAAAGAGATGTTTGAAGCAAAAAAAGGAATGGCAGTGAGGACAGATAGAGTTTTTATAGAAAAAAACACATATCCAAAATGAGGAGTATGAGATTTTACTATTGGATTTTACTGAGCGTGATCATCTTAAATTTGTTGGTCATATTTACTTCGATCAATGAATATGTTAAAGGTGTAATGATAAAAGCTTCTGATCCAACCTTTTTGATGATTACATCGTTGTCAGCTTCAGTTTTACTAATTGTTTTTTGGCTTTTTATTATCAAAACGGGGAAAACTTATTAATGTTCGTACCAAAAGATTTACTTAAAATACTAGCATGTCCAAAATGTAAAGGTGAAATAGAAGAAAAAGAAATGTTCATCATTTGTGAAAATTGTAAACTTGCTTACCCCGTTTTGGAAGATGTTCCCGACATGCTGATAGAAGATGCTTGGAAGTTAGAAAAGGCAAAAAAAGTTAAATTTAAACATGAATTAAAACTTTAATTTGAATATAAGATATATTGATTTGATGAAAATAAATGAACTTAAGCTTGGAATAGGTAATGTTTCCATAGAAGGAAAGGTAATCGATATTTCTGAAACTAGAGATGTTCAAACAAAATATGGGAAAAGATCAGTTGCTGATGCTTTGATTGAGGATGAAACGGGACAAATTACTTTGTCATTGTGGCAAGATCAAATTAACAGAGTATCAATAGGCGATAAAGTAAACATAAGTGGTGCATTTATTACACAGTTTAGAGATGAGTTGCGATTAAGCATTCCTCGCTCAGGAAAAATAGAAGTAATAAAAGAGTGATTTTTTCTTCAAAGTTAAAATTTATAAATATTATATACTCTAATAGAGATAAGACTCAAGATCTGATAAAAATGATGAAAGCCGAGGTCGCATAATCAGGTAGTGCGCCAGCCTTGAGTCTCCAATGAAAAATAACTCTGAAAAATGACAAGAGGCGAATTGAGAAAGAAAGCTGGTGGTCGAAAGACCGTCTGGGTTCAAATCCCAGCCTATGGTAAGAGAAAATTCTCTTATCAGCTGAACGGCGCTAAATTTGAGCCTAGCAACTTTTTTAATTTTTTTTCAGGGTGATTAAACTCTATTGTTTTTTGGAATTTTCTACAACTTCCACCAGACCAAAAGCTGAATTGGGTTAAAAAAATGAATGTTGATCCAAAAAAGTTTATAACAGAATCTCTTAAAAAACATCCTGAAGGTTTGGCTTTAAAAGAAACTGGAAAAGTTTTCAAATAAAAAATATCTTATGCTAAAATAAACTTATTTTTAGGTTATATGCCAAGAAAATTTAAAATAATCCTAATTTTTATAGCAATAGCATTTTCTTTAGTTTTATTTATTCCTTTTGTAAAAGCAAACCAACTGACTTTAAGACCAACCGAGGGAGAAGGTCACACATTAGAGTGGACACCTGAACCAGCCGGAACCCATTATACAACAGTAGATGAAGCAACAACAAATGATTCGGATTATGTTTACATCGATGCCAAAAATAATTTCGATGCCAGCTTGTAAGGAAGAGGGGCTTTACACAGTTTCTTCGAATTTAATTTTATTCAACCGAACTTGGATTTCTTCTATGAATCAATTCTTCGTAAACAAAACTTTTTTTAAATTGACTCTGATATTCCCAGAGACTATCGAGGTTGAGCGAGGGGAATCAAAAACTTTTGATATCTTAGTGAAAAATTCTGCAAGCAGTATTATAACAAATCTAATATTAATAATAGAAAAAATTCCTTCTGAATGGTATGAAATCAAACCAAGTTTAATTAAAGCTATTGAACCAAATGAAATGGTAGTTTTTATAGTTACACTTTCTATCCCAGAGGATGCAAGCGCAAAAGAATATCCTATAATGTTTGATGCAGCTTCTAATGAAGTTTATAAAAAAGAAAATTCTGTTTTAAAGCTTTCTTCTTTATCAATAGTGCCAATTGCTGAAGTTGAAATTGCTCTCTTCCAAAGGATAACTCAGTTTGTAGTTTCTAAAAAGATTGAAACTGTTATTATCATTTTCTCACTTATTGCAATAGTGAGCATAATAAAAGTTAAGAAGAAAGTTGAGGCAAGAAAGTTCAAAAAGGAAAGGGAGCGAACATTTAAAAAAATTTTGAAAACAGTAGGCTAATTTTACAGTTATAATTTAAGGAATTCAATAAATTTCATATGACAAGAGTAATTGGTGTGTTATCGGGAAAGGGTGGAGTTGGAAAAACTACCATGGTTGCAAATTTAGGGGCAGCTTTGTCTTACATATTTAAGAAAAAAGTAGTACTAATCGATTGTAACGTTACTGCATCCCACTTAAGGCTACATTTTGGTCTATATGATAAGATGGCATTTACGATAGAAGAAGTTTCTGAAGGCGCTGTACCGAATAATCATTCATTCCATATTCATCCAAGTGGACTAAAAATTATTCCAGCTCCTTTAGCCTTAGATAGTAAAATAGACTTAAAAAAAATTGGTGAACTTGTTAAAAATTTAGCAAACAGTTGTGACATAGTAATTTTTGATTGCACCCCTGGACTGGGGCGTGAAGTAATCTCTGTATGTAATGCCATAGACGAAGCTTTGATTGTAACAACACCTGACATACCATCAGTTACAGATGCATTAAGAACAATAAATATTTTAGAAAAATTGGAAATAAAAATCACTGGAATAATTTTAAACAGATTTAAGGGAAAAAATTATGATGTTACAGTCGATGAAATTGAATCTATATGCAACGTTCCGGTAATTTCTGTAATACCAGAAGACTCAAAAATCCCAGAAAGTATTTTGAGGGGAATGCCAATAACCCTTTACGATAAAAACTCTAAAATTTCTTCAAAACTTGAAAAACTTGCAGCATATCTGATAGGGGAAGAATTTTCAGCTCCAAGTTTACGGGATAGAATAAAAAGTTTTTTCAGACCAAAAAAATTGGAGAAAACTAAAGAGTTAGCGGATATAGAAAAATTAAAAACTGAATTAAGAGAAAGACTAAAACAAGATTTGGAAGAAAAGCTAATAGAACTAAGAAAAAAACTTTCAAAAACAAAGACTGTACCAAGAGAAAAAATTTAATTCCAAAGAGTAGGAGAATTTTTTTAATTTAAACTTTCATCAATTCAAACTTTTTAGCTCTCCATCCTTTACCTTTGGTGTGTTTTTTTCCACAGGTCATGCATTTAAACCTTAAATCTACTTTTTTACTTGATTTTTCTCTGCCTGTTGGTTTTGGCTTGGGAAAACTACCATATCCTTTGAGTTTTCTTTTCATTAGTCTTTGCCCATGAGTCATACTCCCTCTTGGTCTTTTTTTACTTATTTCTACTTGATGTTCTGTGTGTTTCTTGCAATAGGGACAAAATATTCTAACTTTTTTTGGAAATTTCACTTACTCACCTTAAACTTCTCTACAATTTTTCTCTCTAATAAAACTTTAATATTCTCTTCTGGTAATTTGGCCATATCTCCTTTTTTAAATGGACCATAGGTTTTTTCATCTGAACCCACAAACTCTGGCGTATCTTCTTTAAAAACGACCAAAGAAACCAATTCTTCTTTCCGTAAAGCAAATATAGAATTTAATTCGAGTTTTCTTCTTTGTTTTATTAAACTAACCAATTGATTAAAAAAATCCTTTTCTTCTTTGGTTAAATTTTCTGGAGGTATGTTTATTCTTGCGGTTATTATTGCTTGGTTTAAAATTTTCCTTTCTCTTCGATTAAAAACATCCTCTATCAATCTCTCAATATTTTTTGATTCTAAAGCAACTTTTTTGTCCGGTAATTTTCTCTTTTGGTCTAAATAATCTTTCAGATTCTGATAAAAATTCTCCGGTAATTTTGTGAGTTTTGGAACTCTTTGTTCCTCTCTCTGGATTTTTCTTATTAACTCAAAAGTAATTGTTTCTGGCATCCAATTCACTCTGATAATATACTGTTCTTAAAATAAAAAGACTTAAACTTTTTTGGTTATTTAATAAATATGAAAACAAAAGGCATGGCTTTGTTAAGACGTATAATGGATGAATCAATTAAACTTAAAAAAATGGAAGACATAGAAAAAACAAGACTATCTCCTACTTCTAGAAAAATCCTCCATGGTGTTATTGAAGAAAACTCTAAACAACGCTTACCGACTTATAAAAATTTAACTGAAAAATTGGAACATCCTAATACATATGCAAATAAAAAAATTTTTGAGCTTGAAAAACAAGGGTTAGTAGGAAGTGTTACTATAGCAGAACTTCAGCTTTTTTATCGTTATCCGCTACCAAAAAGTATTCAATATGCATTGAACAATGATGCTTCATCTACTCGGGTAAGAAGAAAACTCTCGGGCGCATGTAATCCACGAGCTCATTATTATCTAAGATTTTTTATAGCTTTAATAGAAATAAACGGTAGGCCAGTTTATAGGGAAATTTTCAAACCTTAACGTAATTTCTTAGCTTTTTTTAATTTCTTAAAAGGATAGCTCACAGGATTTTTAATTATTATCTTACCAGTTCCAGCTTTGCATATTGAATCTGGATTACAAACCATCATATCTTGATAAAAATTAACATTATCGCAATTTGGAGGTAAAAGATTTCTATCTTGTCTGAAATGCCATCTTAATTGAGTACGCAAATAATTTATTCTCAATGGTGGATAATTTTTTTCATTCCATTCGTTCAACCTTTTTTCTATTTTATCTAGATCCCAACCCATGTTCCTCAAAAAATTTACCAAAATAAAAACTGATCTTTTTCTGCCATCTGCCAAACCCTTGAGTATTTGCATCACGCAGGGTGGAAAAAATTCTTCAGGTACAAATCTAGTTTTTACAAACTTTTTTGGCATGCGCAATTCTTCTTTTACATCAGCCTTATACTTTGCAGCCCAGTCTAATGTTTCTATTAGCAAAGCCTCAGCATCGTATAACTTTATTTTTGGGATTAAAAATTTTTCGTCAATTTTCACTTTTTCTGGTTTTGCATCCTCTTTTTCAAATTTGTCAAGATTTTCTGGTTTTATGGGTAAGCTTACTAACAGACTTTCCTCGTGAAGGCTATAGGGTAAGCGAAACAAATGCCTAGAAGAAAATAAATCCATTGATACAATCTTAAATGGTGCTATACCTTCTGCATCGGTAATTTCTGTCAATGGTTTGCCAATTTTTTGAGATAAATTAATTGGAGTATCTAAGGAGAGAATTTCTTCTTTTAGCTGATCCTTTATATACCATTTGATGTAGCCTATTATTTTGTGGAGTAAATCAGGATACAATTTGTTGGTGGGTTGGAAATTGATTTTTTCTGGCAAGGATTCAAATGGGATACCTATATGAAATCCCTTTCCACCGCTGAATTTAACCGAATAATTACTTACCCCATGATCTTTAAGCGCTTCTATTATTTGTTTGGTTGTTATCTTAGCAATTTCAAAATCTTTTACATCGGGGTCAATAAAAATATCCCACGCTGTTCTCAAATTATCCAGATCATGTTTGGTCATCCCAACATCTAGTTTCATTGGTTGACTCCACCTTTCTGCACTGGCATGAAAAGCTACTGTACCTTCTGCCACCGCTTGCAAAATATCAGCAGGGTATTGAATTGTGTTTGGGCGCTTTCCAAAATTTAGATCTTTAAAAACAGAAACAACTTCTCTATTCTTTGCTACTTCAACTATTGCCTTTTGTACGGATTCGCGAGAATACCAGTTCCAAACTCGAGTAAAATCAATCATTTAAATACCTTGAGAAGTTCAACTTCTCAAAAATTATTTAGATGAATAAAGTTAAATAAAAAAACTCAACTTATGATTGTTTTTATCCGGACAAATACAGGACCGCGAATGTCTATTTTTTTATTGTTCGATTCTATATAACGCCTAGTAACTTCTTCTATTTGTAGGTTAACATTTGTCAAACTCTTTGCATCTTTTATCTCAATCAAAACTTCCTTTTTTCCTTCATCGATGGCCTTTTCGATTTCGTAAGCAACCAAATTAGCAATTCCATGCATATAGGTAAAGTCTGTTCGTGTTGGATTTTCAGGCAGCTGAGAAGGTATTGCTCCAATTATATTTGAATCTTTTACTACAATAGAATTTAAAGCAGCTGGACCAAGTAATTTTTTGTTCGTTTCTTCCTTAAACAATTTAAGTTCTATTTTTTTATTCAAAAATTCTTTTTTGTATACAATAACTTCTGTGGGTGTAGCATCGTTTGCATGTTCTATTGCCGATTTAATAATCAAACTTACTAATGTCATTCCTTCACCTGTTTCTGGTTCTTTTATCAGTTTAATTGAATTTGCTATCTCAAAATCAGAAAACTCAACTTTTTCGTAAAAATAAGGATAAACTAATTTACGAATGTCCTTACCCCCAGTTTTTATCATTAAAATTCTTTCAAGACCAGCACCAAAATTAAAAACGGGATGGGGTATATCATAATTGCTTAAAGCTATGGGATTGTAAAATCCACCATTCCCAACTTCTATTTCTTCTCCGGTCTTGGAATTTTTGACAAAAACTTCAAAATCAGTTTGAAAAGCATAATATTTAGAAGTTGTTTCTTTTATTACAAATTTTACTTCATCAAAACCCAACTTTGAAAAAAAATCTTTAACAATTTGTTTACTATCTTCCAAACTAATCTCTTCTGTCATTACTACAAAAGAAGCAGTCCAAGATTCGTATAAATGGGTAGGATCTAGTTTTTGCTCTCTTCTAAATTTTTCTCCTATTGAAAATAATTGAATTGGCAAAGCTCCTCTTTTTTGCATTTCTGCTAGAATCGGGAACCATAGGCTTGTTGTATGTGATCGCAAGGTAAGCTGAGAAGGAATTGGCTTAAGTTTTTTAAATTCTGGAAAAAATTTTGAAAGAATTTCTGTAGCTTGTTCTTCCCTTATCCCTAATTCTTTAACTAGCGTTTTTATAAATTCATCTGATTTTATTTTACCCTTTTTATATCCTCTAAAAATTTCTTGGAGTTTTTCAACTTGATTAAGATCTGGGATGATTTTTTTTATTTGTTGGGTTTTTCTTTTATCAATTCTAATATCCGGTCTTTCCAAACCTGCCAAAAAATAAATTTTGTCTAGAATTATCGATGCTTCTGGACCATACTGCTTTTGTATATCTTGCTTCTGGACAATTGAAGGAACGATAACTTCTGTAAATCCCAATTCTAATAAAATTTTTCTGACCTTAACAATTAAATCAAACAAATCATGTTCCTTTCTTTTGTCAAGTAAGTTAAAAAATTTTCCTTCTTTTTTTATCTGTCTAGATGACTCTACCCATGTCTTTTCATAATCTTCTTTAGCTTGTTCTTTTATTTTTTTTGTATCAAACTTTACCGTGGTTTTCACTTACTGTAACTGTTAAGTTGGTAATTTAAAATTTTACAATTATAAATTTATCTTTGTTTTCTCTTCTTTTTTATTTCTCTTTTTAAGTTGGTGACCCTGATCAAATAATTACATTTAGAACATCTAAGACTAAAAGGTTTTTTCCATACTAGTTTTTTGCTTTCTGTATGTAAACATTCAGGGCAAGTATACTCTACCTGAGCTTCAGGTTCTTCCTTTAACTTTAAAACTCTAATTCTTCCCTTTTCTTGACCTAGAGAATTTTTCAAAGTGCGAGTAGTAATATACTCTATAGGCATGAAATCACTGTTTAATTAAACTTAAGAAAAAAAACTTAAATAAACATTATATTGATCTGCGTTTTGGACGAAGATCATGAGAACCACATTTTCTACACTTAATGCTCCCCTTTCTTACTTTAGCTGGATCTGCTCTAATTTTAGATTTACAAATTTTGCAAACATAAACTCTGTAAAAAAGTCTTTGCATGGCTTCTGGAAACATTTTCTTCGGCATAAAATCAACTTATGAGCGTATACTTTTAAATATTCAGAAAAACGCCCAAAAAAACTAATTTAAATACTATTAACCACAATTTCTTTTCTTGAATAAAATGTTAAAATCAGAGATTAGAATTCTTGGTTTTGATGATGGTCCCTTTGAAAAAAAAGATAAAACTGTACCAGTAATTGGAGTTGTTTTCCGTGGTGGGAAATTTTTGGATGGAATTTTAAGAACAGATGTAAAGATCGATGGTTTGGACTCCACAGAAAAAATAGTAAAGCTTATTAATGCCAGTAGACATAAACAACAGTTAAAAGTGGTGATGTTTGATGGTATCACATTTGGAGGTTTTAATATTTTAGATGTTAAAAAAATTCATGAAAAAACAAAATTACCAGTAATTATAATAAATAGAAAACATCCAAATTTGGAAGATGTAAATAGTGCTCTGAAAAATTTTAAAGATTTTAAAAAAAGATGGGAAATAATTTTAAAAGCAGGGAAAATTAAGGAATGTAAAATAAAAAATAATAAAAAAGTATATTACCAATCCATTGGTTTAGAAGATGATGAAACAGAAGAAATAATAAGATTGAGCTCAACGCATAGCTATATCCCAGAGGCTTTAAGAGTTGCTCATTTAGTTGCTACCGGAGTTGTAAAAGGAGAAAGTGGTGGAAGAGCTTGAAAATTAGAACAAAATTGAACAAATTTTTAAACAGTTGGGCTGGGATTCTTAGTTTTATTTTAATCGGAATATTAATCCTGTACTTTCTTATGATAACAAGAAGTGTTGTTCTTTATTCAATAGTCATAATTGGTGTACCAATTTTCTACTATTTCAAAAAACAAGACGTTTTACCTTATATCTACGCTGGAATATTCCTTGCATTTTTAGTACATTTGTTCCTGGGGATTATTTTTTCGACAAATTCACCAGTGGTAGCTGTTGTTAGTTCTTCTATGGAGCATGATCAAGCTGAAATCACACATTATAGTTGGTTAGAAAAAAATCTTGGTTATAACAGAAGTTATATAGATTCATGGCCTTATTCCGATGGCTTTTCTATAGGAGATATACCAATCGTCAGAAATTCAAATGACTACAAAGTGGGAGAGATAATAATCTATGATACTGGACAAACAGCTCCAATCATCCACAGAATTATAAAAATAAATCCAGACGGAACTTATCAAACAAAAGGAGATAATAACTTAAACCAAAATTCATACGAATTTTCAGTAAAGAAGGAGCAAATCCGTGGAAAGGTAATCTTTATAATTCCAAAACTTGGATATTTTAAGATAGTAGCAACTAAAATTTTTGGTGCGTTTTAATGATGAGATTTTGTCCAAAATGTGGGAATCTGTTAATAGCAAAAAAGAAAATAAAAAATGTTTATTTGGTTTGTAGAAAATGTCACAGAGAATATAAGATGAAAGGTGAAAAACCAACAATTTCTGAAGCCATGCATGAAGCAAAAAAAGGCATTGTCTTTATGGGTAAGGGTGAAGAAATAGCTGAACTACCAAAAACAAAAATTATTTGCCCCGAATGTGAAAATACTGAAGCATACTGGTGGATGCAACAAACCAGGTCTGCAGATGAACCTCCTACTTTGTTTTTCAAGTGTATAAAATGTGGATACAGTTGGCGCTCCTATGGTTAACGAATATTACAAACCAAAAGTAATATCCGGAATAACAAAAAAAGATAATAAAATTTCTATAGTTGGTAAAATTTTAGATACAAAAGAAAATTTTTTTATTCTTGAAGATCCTACTGGAAAAACAGAAGTGTTTTTTGATGGAAAAGTCGAAAAAAACAAAATAGTAAGAGTTTTTTGTTCTTTGGTTGAAGGAAAATTAAGATCAAATCTAATTCAAAACCTAGAAGGTTTGGATTTGGGTTTGTTTAAAAGGATTCAAGAACTATATTATAAGGCGAGGATAAATGTTTAAAGCAAGCCTAAATGAAATTGGTTTATTAAGAGATCCTCTTTCTTCTATCGCTGAAATTATTGATGAAGGTATTTTTAAAATCTCAAAAAATGGAATAGTTCTAATTGCAGCTGATCGTGCTATGGTTGCAGTAGTTAATTTTAATCTATCTGCTAAAGCATTTGAAAAATATGATCTGGATAAAGATCAAGCTATTGGACTGAATATTATAAACTTACTTTCGGTTTTGAAAAGAGCTGGAACAAAAGATAAAATCACACTCAATTTACAGGATGCAAAATTAGAACTCATTATAGAAAATTCTTCAAAAAGAAAATTTGTCGTTCCTTTGCTGGATATAAGCCAAGAAGAAATTCCTCCCGTAGATCAATTAGAATTCACAACTAAGTCTGAAGTGAAGTCTGATGTTTTACAATCTGGAATAGAAGATGCGGAACTGGTTGGTGATGCCATTTTATTTGAAACTTCTCCTTCTAAATTTGTGATGAAGGCAGAAGGAGATATAAGCAGAACTGAATTAGAATTGGAAAAGGGAAATGAAGCTTTGATAAATTTGCAAAGTGAGGGAGAAGTAAAATCAAGATATCCTTTAGCCTATCTGAAAAAAATGATTAAAACAGCTAAGATTGCAGATTCTGTTTCTATTGCATTCGGAAAAGATTATCCAATGAAGCTTGAATTTAAAGCTGGAGATAAGGTTTCTTTATCATTCATCCTAGCTCCTAGAGTTGCAGAAAACGAGTAGCAATTTAAATTTTTTATATTGCACTTTTAACAACTTATCAAAACATTTTTAAGTGCTCGAAGTAATGATACTTTAGGTGATAATTTGGCAGACGTTATGAAAAAAGATGGAAGGTTAGAACCTTTCCAAAAGGAAAAAATTATTAATGGTTGTGTCAATTCTGGTGCTTCAAGAGAAATTGCAGAAAAAATTGCAAACGAAGTTGAGTCTAAAGCATCTGATAGAATGCCAACAAGTCAAATAAAAGAAATAGTTCTTGCTGGACTGGAAAGAGATGTACCAGAGGCAGTTGCAACATTTAATGCATACGTAAAACCAAAGTAAAACTTTTTTCTTTTTTTTTATTTCATTATGAAAAGTAATATATTTTTTTAATAAATATTAAACTATTTTACATAATATGCCCAGATCGCCTAATCAGGTATGGCGCCAGCCTGGAGAGCTGGTGGTCTTCGGACCATGTGGGTTCAAATCCCACTCTGGGCGCTTGCGGTCGTGGTCCAGTCTGGTTAAGACGCGAGCTTCCCAAGTTAAGAAAAAGCTTGCAACCCGGGTTCAAATCCCGGCAGCCGCATAAAATGAAACAAAAAATAATTTGGAATGGGGATGTAATAGTAGTAGGTGGCGGACCTGCAGGAATGGCCAGTGCTATTTCTTCTGCAAGACATGGAGCAAAGACCCTCTTAATAGAGAGATACAATTGTCTTGGAGGAATGGGAACTAGCGGTTTGGTATACCCATTCATGTTTCAACATGCTAAAGAAAGAGTGGTTAAAGGAATATTTGATGAAATAGTTAAAAGATTAAAAAATTCTGGAGGATATCGCGAAGAACATGGTTATGGTAAGTTTGATATTGAGATTTATAAGTCTGTTCTTGAAGAAATGTGCATCAAAAACAAGGTAGAATTGTTGTACCAGACTTTGGTAGTTGATGTTTTGGTAAAAAATAACAAAATACTCGGAGTTATGGTAGAAAATAAAACAGGTCGCCAAATGATGTTAGGTAAAATAATAATAGACGCAACTGGTGATGCTGATATCGCATATAAAGCAGGAGTTCCTTACAAAGAAGGAAGGGAAAAGGATGGTCTAACTCAGCCCATGACTT
>Ga0114920_10001130_pt1 | contig 12141 bp, 7 predicted proteins | sample ChitaG_FD_88683 | JGI IMG/M metagenome (GOLD analysis project Ga0114920, IMG submission 88683) | Deep subsurface microbial communities from South Pacific Ocean to uncover new lineages of life (NeLLi) - Chile_00310 metaG | ecosystem: Environmental > Aquatic > Marine > Oceanic > Sediment ... | reverse complement strand
TCTCCCGGAGCGCGGCTTCGGCTTCATCGAACTGGCCTGTGGAGATCTGGGCATAGCAGAGTGCCAATTTGGGAAATTGGGAATACCAGGGATCAGCTGAAATCTGGATGGCTTCCTGAAAGCATGAAGTGGCCGCCGGGAGGTCACCGGCCACCAGGTGGCTGAAACCCTTGAAACAGTGACCCATGACCATACTGCGAAAATTGGAGTGTTTCCGGCCAAATTCCACAAGTGCCTTTCCGACTTCGAATGCCTTTTGCTTTTCGCCCCTGTACCAGTGCACATATCCAAGACCGGCCAGAGAATCAAAATAGATATAGTGATCAGAATAGGTCGAGCTGTAAACCTCCAGGGCCCTCTCGGCAAAGCCGGCAGCCTCATCCAGAAGCCCCAATTCCGCACATGTCCAGGTCAGCCATGTGCAGGCATAGCCGATGACCTGGTGGTCCTCGGTCTCCTCACCCAGTTGGAGGGCCCTGGTAAGATATTGATATGAATCCCGGAACCTCTCCCTGTGCCACAGGGCACAACTGAGCCAGGCGTAAAACATGCCCAGCCTTGCCTTGTCAGCCAAAGACTCCGCCATATTCCTGTGCGCTTCGAGCAGGTCGAGCAGCCCCTTGTAATCTCCGCGGTAGTAGTAGACAAACGACCATTTGATGAGGAGATCGATGAGCACCTCCTCCTTGTTCGCGTTCTTGTCCGGATTCACGCTTAACAGTTCAAATGCTTCTTTGAAATACTGATGTGACTCTTCCACCGCATATCTTCTGAGGCTCTTTTCACCTGATTTAACGAGATAATCCACAGCCTTATGGACTGACTTGCCACGTTTGAAATGATAAGCCAGGGTCTCATAGAATTCGGCAAGCCTGTCGTGGAAGACCTGCTCCATCTCAAGACCGATTCGTTCGTGGACCGACTGGCGCTCCTTTATGAGAAGACCGTTGTAAACTACCTCCTGGGTCAGGGCATGCTTGAATATATACTCCAGCTCCGGATGTAGAGACCTTGCCCGTATGAGATCCAGCCGTTCCAGCCGGCTTAGACTCGGGGCGATCCGGTTTTTGAGCCGTGTGACACTCTCAAGAATCTCGTAAAGAAAAGCCCTGCCGATTACTGAGGCTTCCTGGAGAATCCGCTTCGTCTCCTTGTCCAATCTATCAAGCCTCGCCGAGATAACACCGTGGACCGTTGGCGATATCACAGATTCACTGAGGTGCATGGTAAGCTTCCAGCCATCATTATCACTGACAAGCGTCTCCGATTCGATCAAGGAATTGACGACCTCTTCCAGATAGAGGGGATTGCCCTCGGCCATTACCTGAATGAATTGCCGCAATTCCTGGGGAATGGCCTTGGCCTGTAGAAGAGATCCGATCATGTCCTGGGTTTCCGATGGTGAGAGCCCCTGGAGCCGAATCTCCTTATATGATTTCCTTATAGACTCAAGCTGATGACTGGTGAAGAGACTGAAAGAGGGTCTGTACAAACAGAGGAAGAGGGCGGGATATCTGAGCTCGGAGAGAAGGTAGCGGAGAAGTTCCAGGAAAGATGGGTCTGCCCAGTGAAGGTCTTCCAGGAGGATGACCGTAGGCTTGCTCCGGGCCAGAGCGGCAAGAACCGTCCTGACTGCCTCAAAGAGGCAGGATTTCCATTGCTCGGGACTTACATCTTCCACTTCGGGATAGCTCAGAGCATAAAGACTTCCGATAATTGGGGCAACCTCCTCTTTTTTCCCCAGCAGGCTCTTCACCCCCGATTCAATCTTTTCTCTGACCTGCTCCGGAGAATCGTCCTCTTCAATGCGCCAGGTCCGATTGATAAGTTCTATCAAGGGCCAGTAGGGAATGTTCTGGGAATAGGCATAAGCATGTGCCTCCATCCACTGAATATCCCCAAGATCTGAAGCGGTCTTGAACTCTTCAACAAGCCTGCTCTTCCCAGTGCCCGCCTCACCACAGATGGAGAAAATCGAACCTTTTCCCTCACGGGTCCTTTCGACGGCTTCACCAAGCTGAGCCATTTCCACACTACGCCCGATCAGCTCAGCTCTCAAGCCGTGCTGACGGTAGGTTTTGCGTGGCTGAACCTTTGGAGACAGAACTTGGTAAATCCGGACAGCTTCCGCCTTGCCTTTGATTCTGGTCGGCTCTAAACTTTCAAAAACAAAATACCCCTCAGCCTGTCGATACGTGTCCGGACCGACCAAGATTTCACCAGTCTTGGCCAAACTGCACAGCCGGGAGGCCAGATTGACGGTATCACCAGTTACTTCATGGGTTCCTTTTCCCGAGATCACTTCATCTATAACCACAAGTCCGGTGTTGATGCCGGTATGCATTGACAGGGTCTGTCCAATCCTTTCTTCAAGCTGCGGGCTCATTTTGTCAACCAAATTGTGTATTTCCTTGGCAGCCCTGATGGCCCGCACCGGGTCATCCTCGTGGACTCTTGGTATGCCGAAGAGAACCATAACCGCATCACCAATGAACTTATCGATAAACCCTTCGTACCTGGCTACTATCTGAGCGATCTCACCGAAGATTCTCGACATGATCTCTTTGACTTCTTCGGGGTCCATCTTCTCCGCCATGGAAGTATAGCCGGACAAGTCGGAGAATAGAGTGGTGACCTGCTTTCGTTCACTCTCAATTTTTGACGCTTCCCTTTTTCTCTCCACCTCTCCGCTTAACTTTTGTCCGCATTCTCCGCAAAATTTCCGTTCCAGGGGGAGTTTGGCGCCACAACCTGGACACCGGACTTCAAACCCAGCCCCACATTCCTCGCAGAACTTTACTCCCTCGCGATTATCAAACTGGCATTTTGGACACTTCACTGTAGATCCTTTGACATACCTCGTCTTTGCCTTCATAGCGTTTCTTCAGAAGATCCTCTTGCAACTCTTCCATGCCGTTCTGTTTTACATAGAATGGCTTTTCCACTTCCTGAACCATTTCAATGTAATTTGAGCGGACGACTTCATTTTGTATTATTCTCTGTGCCAGATTATTTCCAATTCTCTGCAAGACAGGTGATAATCTTTTCTGACTAATAAAGAGTTTAATTAAGCCGGTTACAGAAGTGGAAGATTTGTTGAACGTCATTATGCTTTTTTGCAGTGTACTTGGCTTGATATATTTTGGGTAAAATAGCACGAACTCTCCATTACCGTAGTCGATGACATCGCGGTCGAAACATGCGAATTCATCCCACAGGAAGAACCTATGTGCGGGCATGAATTGGTCCGGCAACTCAAGCACCTGAGTCAGGGGGGAAACCTTCCATTTTTCTATCCCTGTCTCGTTGATGAACTTCTCTATTCTATCAAAGCTGTCCAAATCGTCGGTGTCATACCCAACGATAAATAGACCTGTCACGCTGAAACCATGTTCGTGGAAAATGTCGATCGACCTTACAATGGTGTCATAGGACGTCTTTTTTTTGAAGTCTCTCCGAGTCTGGTCGTTTAGTGATTCTATGCCGACGCTGAGGTTTGCAACCCCTGCAGCCCGCATGACCTTAAGAAGTCTTTCATCATGGCAGAGATCGGCACGCACCAACGCGGTAGCCTTCATTCGTATGGAACTTTTCGCAAGAGACTCGAAAAACCTGTGGCATTCTTCGTCAAACGCAATGGCAGCCGTAGGGTCTTCAAAGATCACCCTGCGAATCCCTGACCTGGCGATGTGTTCCTGTAGATATGATACAGCACTCTCACGGCTTCGTCGCCGATATTCGTTGCCCTGAAGATACCGGGGGGTGGGACAAAAGGAGCACCCATAAGGACATCCCCTGGCACCCTGGAAGGTGAGCATAGGGAGCATTTTATTCTTTAGAGCCCAGAGCGGTGGAAGGTATCTGAATACGAATCCTTTGACCGTCTCTTCGTATCCATGGACAAGGGAAAGGTCGGGAATGTTGTTGAAGGATTGGCAGGTGCAGAAACGTCTTCGAGGCAGTATATGGAGGACCTTGCGATCCGCACCCCGTTCCAAGTCCAATGCTTTCAAAAGGAAAACAAAGGCATCTTCTGATTCACCCGGGAGTACGTAGTCAAAATACTCTGAGAGGCGGCTGTCTTCACACATCGATGCGTGCTCGCCACCTAGAACCGTAACCACCTGACGGCCGCGTTCTTTTGCTTTTGTTTTGATATGTTTCGCGAGTTCTTCGGCTCTGGGGATTGCAGAGGATTTGGCAGAGAAGCCAACTACGTCGTAACTGCACGCCAACTCTTCGGCCGAGACCCGGATTCCCAGTTCTTCATTGAAAACCCGAACAAAATATCCGGCATCTCCGACTACGGATGCTACCTGGAGAGGCCCGTATCTCTGGAACCAGAGCAGGGAACCAAGACAGAGAAACCTTTTGGCTGGAACCACGATGGCAACGCGAAGCGGCTTGGAGGAGTCACTATTCATTGCTAAACCTCAGGAACACCCGATGCCAGGGCCTCAAGATAGTTAGTTTATCTTTACTTTTTCAGACAAATTATTTTTGTAACATTTTAGCCCTTTGAAAAAAATTATCGCATTCAGATAATCCGGTTTTTAACGGCTCAAACTCGTGCATAAGTGAGCGTAAAGAAAGAACAGATGCTATCCTGTATATAAAAACCTATTAAATGCGCATATTATTTAACTCACAGGTAAACTTTGCTATTTTGCTGTTCTTTCTTAACGCTCTCTAATACACTCAAACAGTGACCCGCTTAAAAACCGGATCACCCGAATGCTTGTGGGACACGTTTTTCAAAAAGCTAAATTAATACTTATTTTTGAAATATCTTCCGTATTCCTTCTCGATAACCAAGATATATATAATCTCTAAGATAAATAATATATAAAAGAGCAATCCGACTGCCCAACTTATGTAATGGCCGCTAAAGATAATCAACAACACGGAAGAAATCAAAAGAATCAATGTTACTGCAAAAGGAGAGTATTTGATGATTTTAAGAGAATCTTTTCCTTCCCCCATTACATCCGATACAGAATCAGAACTATCGTCAGGTTCAATTAATTTATATATCTTTTGCCAAATTTCCTTATCGTTGTCATTCCAATAGGAGGTATGCGCCAGAGCCGGAACGCGGGAACGTATGGTATTTCCAATGAACAAAATTTCCTTGAGAGGAAAAGAAAAGAGGTTATTTCCCAACCAAGAAACTTCTCGAAATAAATCATCAATCTTTCCTCCGGTAGGATCCCAATAAGCAGTAATATTATACCACCTGATTGGCTCTTCAATAACGGGATTGGCTCTCGGAATGAAAACCGGCACTAATGTATTAGGATAAAGAGCTGCAAATTTGTCTACAGGAGAACCGAAAGTAATTATCAGCTTTATCTTTTCCAGCCACTCTTTCTTTACACCTGTATCCTGAAGAGCAGCATTTATTATTCGGTTGATAGTCAATACCGTGCCTAAACTATGGGTTATTAGATAAATTTCCTCAAAACGTTCGCCCATCCTGGACATGACGCTATCGAATCGTTGGTTTACATGATGATAGACGTGATCAAAACCTCCGAACACGTAATCAAGGTCATCAACATCTCCACGTGAGTAAAGTTCTACGTCTCCCCAAAAGGCTTCATATACTCTTGATATTTTGGACGAAAAAATTCTAAAGTACTTGCAAATAAGCCATGGAATAAACAAAACAAAAGTCATCATAAGAATTAAAATTGCAGATACAATTTTTTGTCGAAACTTTATTTTTGGAATCTTCAAAGCCCGTATTGCCGCATTTTTAAAAAATACAAAAATATTCGGTCGGTTATAGTCTTTGGCAATATTGGCCCAGTGGATTTCATGTACCGCAAAGGCAGAATCATCTTCTCTGACAATTCGATATTGCAGAAGCTCTTTATCTTTGCTTAACAAGGGGTCACTTTTTACTGAAAGGTTGGAATAACAATCATGGTGTTCAGGGTGTTCACCGGGAGGGTAAGACGCTTGACAAAGATTGCGCGCAACTTTCTTCGAGATTTCGAATTGCCTCTGCTCTCCCATTCCGTGCACAACAATTACTACTTTATTCATATCTCTTCTTCTATTTTTGTAGCTATTCTCAAAATAACGTTCCAAATGGGATTGATCGGGTATCAAACATTCGCGTTTGCTGGTTTGCATCTTTTGATCGGTTTAACTTTGATGGCTAAACCACCGGTAATCTCCCACGATTTTGCCCATCTGTCAAGGGACAACCGGCCCGGTCTCGGAAATTCCTAAAGCGGGAAATGACATCTGACCTTATGGGCGTTACCGATATCTTGAAGCTGGGGTGGGGTGGAAGGGTCGCTACATATTGAGGGTCTGCCGTTTGCTTCATATACCGGACAGCGCGGGGAGAATCGGCATCCGGTGTGAGGGCGTTCAAAATCAAACACTCCCCAGCCTTTTTTCTGAATATCCGCCAAGGCTTTTGTTGATTCTTTACTCTTTTTTTCGACAAGTGAAGACCAGAGTATGCTCGTATAGGGGTGTCTAGGTTCGTTTGCGATGTGGCCTCCCAGGCCCATCTCCACGATCTGCCCAAGATACATAACGGCAACCTTGTGGCTGATCAACTCTACAATGCGCAAATCGTGAGATATGAAAAGATAGGACAGACCAAGGTTTTTCTGAAGGTCCTTTAAAAGGTTAACCACTTGAGCCTGTATGGATACATCCAGTGCACTGGTTGGTTCATCCGCAACGAGAAACCGCGCACCTACTGCAAGCGCACGTGCAATACCAACCCTGCGCTTCTCCCCGCCTGAAAGTTCACCCGGAAAGTTGGAGAGTTTGCTCTTTTTCAAATTAACCTTTTCGAGCAGTTCGCTGATATCATGGTCAATTTCCGCATCGCTCAGCCGGCGGTGAACGGTAAGGGCTTCCTTGAGAATTGACTGGATACGCATCTTCGGGTTAAGAGCCGCGTCCAGATCCTGAAATATCATCTGCATCTCTCTCCTGATGGGACGGAACTCGCGCTCTTTAAGCCGGGTAATTTCCTTTCCATTGAAAATTATTCTTCCAGAGGTAACGGGTGTCAGTTTGAGCAGTGTTCTGCCGATGGTCGTCTTTCCGCAGCCGGTTTCGCCGACCAGCCCCATGGTTTCATTTTCTTTAATATAAAAGCTTACATCATCGACTGCAGGAATAATCCGTTCCTCCCCTCTCAGGGAAGAAAACATACCGACGGGCTGAAAATAGTATTTTTTCAGATTCTCAACTTCCAGTATTGTCTTGGCCATAATTGTCCTTCAAATAAACAACCAGCACCGCACACTGTGCCCGGGAGAAACCCCATTTAAATCCGGCTCAATATGTTCACATTGCTCACGTGTTTTGTCCGTTATTTTTTTACATCTGGCATGGAACCTGCAACCTTCGGGTATGTTGATAGTATCCAGCACGTCCCCTTTAATGGCCTGTAGATAACCTTTCTCTCGGATATGTTGTTCGTTCGGGATCGATGCAAGGAGTGCCTCAGTGTAAGGGTGCTTATACAAAGACCCTTCAGTCAGGACATCCTTTGCAGGACCGTGTTCAAGTACTGTGCCGCCATACATCACTGCGACCTTGTCAGAAAGCTCCATAATTACATTTATATCGTGGCTGATGAGCATCGTCGTTACACCGACGCTTGATTTGAGTTCAGCGAGCAGGCTCACTATTTTTGACTGGATCGTTGCATCAAGCCCGGTTGTCGGCTCATCGGCAACAAGGAGCGAAGGCTCCGAGGAAAGTGCCATGGCAATCATCGCACGCTGGCACATCCCGCCGGACAGACCATGGGGATTATTATTATACCTGAGCCGGGGGGAGTCTATTTTTACCTGTTCAAGCCAATACAGCGCCCGCTCTTTGGCCTCATTACGGTTTTTTATCGGTGTGTTGAGCATTATCGACTCTGTTATCTGCTTGCCGATGGTAATAAACGGATTGAGTGAAACTTTTGGGTTCTGGAAGATCATGGAAATTTCTTTACCACGTATTCCGCGCATCATACGATCAGTATATTTCTGCCATCCACTGTTGTCCTTGTAGACCTCCATTATCCTTCCAGGGCTCGTGTTGATCTTTACATAATTGTTGAGATCCTGGAGCAGATCCTTTTGAACATTTTCGGTTGTTAATCTTATCTTCCCGATGATAACACCCGGCTCCGCACTGATCAGACCCATGGTGGACAGCGCGGTTATGCTCTTTCCGCTGCCGCTTTCACCAACGATGCCGAGGGTTTCGCCTTTGTCGATTTCAAGGTTTACACCATCCACCGAACGAATGAAAGCCTCTTTGCTCCTTGAGTAGAAATAGGTCCGCAAATTTTCTATTTTCAAAACAGACGCTATGCTCATTTGCTTCTCTTCATCTCGAGTATATTATTCAGCCCGTCGCCAAGTAGATGAAAACCCATGATGGTAAACAGTATAGCAAGTGCCGGTGCCGTCGACGGCCAGAACTTGCCCTGCATAAAGTAGTTGGCTCCAGACAGAACCATATTTCCCATGAGGGTATAGGCTCCTGAACACCAAATCCCAGATAGCTGAGACTGGTTTCCATAAGTATCGCTTCAGCCATGCCGAGCGTTGCCTGTATAATCAGCACCGATCGACAGTTGTGCCAGAGGATGTGTTTAAAAATGATAATTCTATTTTTGAGTCCAAGGGCTGTTGCTGCTTCGATGAAATACTTTTGTTTGAGGAATTGAATCTTGCCTTTTATGAGTGAAGCGACGACAGGAACATTCGTAATGCCGACAATGACCATGATGTAATAGATGTCCGGTTTGAAGGCAGCAACCATGAGCAGTATGAGCACCAGGCGGGGAAACGAATTCAACAGGTTGTTAATATAGGTAATCGCCGTATCGAATCCACCCCCCCAGTAACCGGCCAGTATGCCGAAACAAGTGCCAATAACAAGCGCTATGGCGATTGCCAGAAGGCCGGGTAAAAAATACGCCTGAATTCCGATAATAAGCCTTGAGAGAATATCTCTGCCCATAAAATCAGTGCCCAGGATGTGACCGGCGGTTTTAGGCGGCGCCATAAGCAACTTGATATTAATCTCATGAGGATCGAATGGAAGGAGATTGAATGCGCCTAATATGTATGAGACGATAACAAGTATAACGATGAAAATCCCATAGCTGACATACACAAGATCCATCGTACCTGCCTTTTTCCAGAAAGGCACATCCGAAAAGTCACTGATGTTGGTAGAATACTGGGAATATCTTTTCATTCTATTTCTGCGATGCCCTTGGATTGACTATTATATACACGACACTTTGAATCAGACTCCCGAGGCGGACAATGATGGCCGCAACAATAGTGATACCCATAATCAACGGATAGTCCCTGTCTTGAGCAGCCTGCCAGGCCATCCTCCCCATGCCGGGCCAGTTGAATACCTGTTCAACAACCACCGCGCCGCCAAGGATAAACGGTATCTTTGATGCAATAATTTCAGTTATGGGAATTAAAAAGCCTTCCTTAAACGAATGCTTCCATATAGAGGCTCCCTTTGCACGGGCCAACCGTATGTAGTCTTCTGAAAACACCCTCTCCATCTCTTCACGCAGATAGCGGACAACCTCACTGATGGTGCCGTTGCCGATACCAAGAACCAAAACCGGGGGCATAAAATAGAGCCAGCCGATTTTTTGTGAGCTTGATCCGAAAGCAAGGGGAAACAGGCCGAACTGGTGCATTGAAATATAGATGACAATATACCCAAACCAGAAAACCGGCAGAGCGGAAACAACATAAGTAAAAATAGTAGAAGTCCAGGTAAAGACAGTCATACCCCGTCTTGCTGAAAGAATGGCTATGGGAACAGCTAATAAAAGCGTAACGAGCATGGACCCGATTGTAAGATAGAGGGTATTTATTCCTACGCGAATAACTTCACTTAAGACGGGCAGCCCGGTTCGTATGGATGTGCCAAAATTCCCACGAAGTATATTGCTCAACCATGACAGATATTGGGCATACCAAGCTGCAGGGACTCTTAAGGCTTCGCGGGTGCCCGCACCTACAGCATCAGAAGCCATTTGCCCTTTGAGTAAAAGACTGAAGGGGTCTCCGGGTGACAAAAAAAGGATAATGAATACAATAAAGCTTACCCCCAGAAGTAAAAGGCCGGCAATTGCCAACTCTTTGCAAATCAACAAAAGGATAGGTCTGATGGCGGAAAGCTTCATGGTTCGTATCTCTTGGGTTGTGCAGGGCGCCTTGAGAGACACCCTGCATTTAATTTGGAAGCGCTATCAAGAGAAATCCGGATTAGTGCTGCTCGGAAGCGGGGATGAACCAATCATCCGCGTATGTGAAGAAGTTGTATGGATGAATCGCCACGTGTCTCAACTTCTTATTAAAAGCGGCATAGTTTGTTAGTGTCCAGAAAAGTGTATGGGTTCTCATCGGCGACAATTGCATGAAGTTTTCTGTTTATGGTTCTTCGTTTTTCGTGGTCAAGGGTCAGCTTACTTTCAACAATCAGGCTGTCTACTTCGGGATTGGAGTAGGCGCCGAAATTATTCTTCCATGGACCGATTTCAGATGAATGAAAGAGAGAAGAAATATCTGCGGAATCGTCAAATACCCATGAGGCAAATATAATATCAAAGTCATGATTGAGAAAAACATCCTCTTTCCAGGACAACCACTCTTTAAATTCACCTTTTATGTCCACACCGATCTTGTTAAGATAATTTTTAAAGGCCAGTACGACACGCTTTACGGCTTCACTTTCCTTTTCTATCGGGACTTTCAAACTTAATGATAGTTTCTCGCCGTCCTTTTCCATAATACCGTCATTGCCTTTAACAAATCCCGCCTCGTTTAAAAGTTCAATCCCTTTTTGAGGGTCGTACGGCAGTGGCTGAACGTCCAGGTTATAGGCCCAGCTTCCGGGTGCAAACGGACCGGAAATAATTGCCCCCTGATCTTGGAAAAAGGAACTGAGCATTTCCTGCCTGTTTACTGCGTAAGTGAATGCTTTTCTAACGCGTTTATCGGCAAGCATGGGATTTCTCATGTTATAGCCAAAGAACGAATATGACAGGGCGTTATAAGGCTGCAGAACGAAACGCTTGTCTCCCTGTATTTGAGGTATGTCCCTGTGGTTTACCAGCACAATCATGTCGATTGCATTGAACATCAATGCCTGGCTCATGATATTCTGGTCTGCAAAGGGTCTTACAACGAACTTGTCGATATGTGGGCGGCCTTTGAAATAGTTGTCGTTTGCCTCGAGTATGATCTCACGGTCGGCGGTGATACTTTTCAGCATATACGGGCCGGTCCCGATTGGTTTGTGCACAAAGGGGTCTTCCCGCGTAAGAAATTTTGGATTTTCCGGCCCGTGTTTCGGGGTTATCTTAAAGCTGAACTTGGCAAGAGCATTTAAAATCGGCCGTTTGAGCGAAAACCGTACTGTGTAATCATCAATCTTGGTAACGGTTTTAATAAACTCATACCTGACCTTGAGCGGTGTAATGGTGTTGGGGTGCATCATGATATTATAGGTAAATATAACATCGTCGGCCGTAAACGGCATCGGCTCCTCCCCCTCTCTGGGATGCCATGTTATATCCTTTCTCAGGTAAAAGGTATAAATACGACCATTATCGGATATCACCGAACGCTCGGCCAGCTCCGGGACAATTTCCTGCTTTTCATCAATGCCGACAAGGCCGTTAAATACCAGTTCACTGATTCGCAATGAGATCATATCATTGCTCGTTATCGGATCCAGTGTGGCGGGTCTCCCGTATTCACCGTAATTCAGGGTGCCGCCGTCAGGATTCCCGTCAGTTTTTAGTCCAGCCTCTGCTTGAGGCAACATCATGATAAATGCAAAAAAGAAAATCAATAACAGAATATTCGGTAACCTTTTCATAATTTCCTCCTCAAGATTAATAGTGCAAACCATTAGTGCCCAAGACAATTTAATTTTTATGAAATGTAACTTCTCAATAAGTGATGGTAAATAAGATGATAAAAGACCCACCCACTGATAATAAAATATAAAAAATCTGGAACTCGCATGTAAGTGAGCCTAAAGAAAAAACAGTAGCCAATCCTTTAATACCAACTGTTTAATGGCGTCAATCACATGTTAAAAGATGAATCTTGT
>Ga0114920_10001129_pt1 | contig 12145 bp, 13 predicted proteins | sample ChitaG_FD_88683 | JGI IMG/M metagenome (GOLD analysis project Ga0114920, IMG submission 88683) | Deep subsurface microbial communities from South Pacific Ocean to uncover new lineages of life (NeLLi) - Chile_00310 metaG | ecosystem: Environmental > Aquatic > Marine > Oceanic > Sediment ... | reverse complement strand
TGTCAAAGGTGTTCGGCAGCGATTTGGAGACGGCATTGCGCGAAGGCGGACTGATGACAGCGCTGTCCCTCATATTCGAGTCTCCCTTGCTCGTCAAAACCGCGCTCGGCCGGGGAGTGTTCAAGCAGGCCAAGAGAGTGGCAGTCGAGTACGGAGTGCCGGAGGGCAAGATTAAGGTGAATGTTGACGCCCTTGACGCCGCCTCAATGAGGACTTCGGTATTTAGGTTGGTGAAGGGCTTGGCGAAACTTATGAAGATGAAGGGTAGGATAAAGGCAAAGCCCCTCCCGCAGTCGAAGTTTATGGAGACAGTCAAGCCCGTGGACCTGAACCCCAAGGGCCCGCCTGCAAAAGTCGATCTCACGCCAAAGCCGCCTCCAGTACCACTGAGGCCCGTAGGAACGCCCGAAATACCGTCAAAACCGTCTGCTGTTAAGAAGAAAGTGCCTCCTATCGAGCCAGAGGTTAAGAAGCCGCCAGAAGCCCCGCCAAAGGCGATTTCAAAGGAAATTGTAGCTGAAAAGGTAGTGAGAGCAGAAAAGTTGACCCCTGCCGAAAAAGAGGCGTTTCCCGACCTTGCGGACATCGAGAGCCAGGTTACAACTTTGAGGGCGATAGAGAAGCCCACAGTCTCAGAACAGAAAAGGCTTACAGCTTTGACAGAACAACTTGGTGCAGAGATTGAGAGGATAAAGAAAGCCCCTCCGGCCAAAAAGATAATCGGCGTGGAACCGGCCGAGTTTGTCGTGGCCCGTGAAACCACGCTTCTGAAACGGAGAATACAGAACATAGCCCGAGGCGCGAGGCTTGGCAGGATTACCACCAAGCAGGAAATAAGCCAGACCCAGACAAAACTGACCACAATAATAAAGGAATCCGGCCTCGAGGCGAAGGACAAGGCGAAGTTCCTATCCACCATAAAGAATATCCAGACGCGGGAGCAGCTGGAGAAGGCGCTACCCGCGATTGAGGAACGCATAGTCGGCCTTGCCGAGACCGCCCAGAAGCGTGCACTGATAGCCGACATAAAAAGCGAAACCCAAAAATCGAAAATCAAAAAATTACGACCCGAATTTAGGGATAAGATAATTCCATTAGTTGAGAGCATCGACCTTGTCAAGCGCAAGGATGCCACGATTAAAGGCCTTGTGAGTTTAGCTGAATTCATTGAAAGAGAACCGGAGAACCAAGTCCCGCAAAAGAGATTGAATGACCTTAAGTTATTTGCCAAGAAGCCCATAGGCGAATTAACCATAGAAGAACTCCAACTCATATCAAATAGCATAAACAATTTTATTAAACTTAATGAATTGAAGAATAAGATTATCATAAAGGGCAAACTCAGGGAAGCAAAAGAAATAACGAATAAGGCGGTTGCTAATGTCAAAACAAAGCACGAACAGCTTAATGAGAGCTTGTCAGGACTTGACTCATTCCAGCAGGAAAAGGAAGTAGGTCTTTGGAATAAGATTTTCGGGGTCGACTCCTTCAACGCGGAACTCAAATGCGAAATCCTCGACGGGGCAGACCATGATATTATCATGAAGGTTGTATTCAACGAGATAAACGATGGAGTTGGGGAAGGCTTCAAGTTTAAGCATTCGACGGAGGATTTCTTCAAGGAGAAATACAAAGGTATAAATACGGACAAATGGAGCCATTCATTCCAGATAAAGTCTAAGAATGTTGACAAGGTAAAGGTCAAGATAAGCGGAGACAGAACAGTAATAATGTCAAAAGGCGAGGCGATAGCCTTTAATCTCCACAGTAGAAATATAAAAAATACACGCCATCTAAAAAATGGGGGTTTCGCTTTTGTCAAAACCCCGTCCAAGATAATAAAGCTCACAGAAGCAGACATAGACAAGATAGCCGGTAGTCTTGATAAGGACATGCTTACGGTTGCCGACGCAATGTATGAGCACTACAATACAAACCAAAAGGTGGCAATTAACGAGGTCTCGGTGGATATACTCGGGCACGAGATAGCGGTAGAGCCCGATTACTTCCCGATAAGGACGGACTTCCTCGACAGGATCAAGGATGAGTTGATAAAGACTGGCAACTATTCGCAAAAAACGCTTGAGGGAATGGGGATGTTCAAAGAAAGACAAGCCGCGAGCAATGCGATATTGCTTGAGGATGCCTTCGTTGCCACATACAAGAGCATAGATTCCGTTAGCGCATACATAGGCCTTGCCAAAGCACTGAGAGGGGCAAAGACCCTCTTGAACAATAACGACTTCCAGATAGCCGCGAGGAATGCCGGACTCAATAATTATATACAATCACTCAAGAATTATATCAGAGTAGTAGAGGGAGATTCAATCAATCTTGATAACGTGGACAAGCTCACTCAGAAACTCATAAACAAATTGGATGTCGCTATTCTCGGTCCGAATCCTTTTGTATGGTTCAAGCAACCGATTTCCTTTATGGCAGCGGCAACAGAGATAGACATCAAATATCTGCAAAAAGGTAGGCTTAAAAATGTTGCCACGAAAGCTGAGATTGAAGAAATGAAAAAGTATTCCTCTCATCTCAGAGACAGATTGGGTGGTAATGTTACAAGAGAGGCTGGAGAAGTTGCGCAAGTCGGCAGGGTAAAGAGGTTTTTCACAGGCAAGGAAGTCCTTAGCGCAAAGTTTATGACTGGTCTAAGAAAAGGCGATTTAAGGGCTATAACGGGAATCTGGAGGGCGGTAAAGGCGGAGGTGTCCGAGAAAAGCCCTGGCTTGAAAGGCGATGCGTTTTTAGAGCGAGTCGGGGAAAGGGCTTGGGAGATAATAAGAAGGACGCAGCCTACCTTCCATGTGAAGGACCGCTCGACCATAGGGATGAGCAAGAATGTCTTTATTCGGTTGCTCACGAAATACTCCTCGCAAAGGAACAAGAACTGGATGATTATACGCAGGGCATTTGAGCGATACAATAGAAGCGCAAAGACAGGAAAGGACAAAGCGAGGCTGGCAAAGGCATTGTCCATTATCGCAATCATATCTCCCTTGTTCCTGATGGCGATAGACGAATTGAGAGAAAGAATATATGGCAAAAAGGAAGACAAAAGGACATTGCTCAGACAACTAACAACCAAATACATCGCGCTGAACTTCGGCAATATCTATTTTCTCGGGCCAGGGGTAAACTCGCTTATGAGCAAGATAGATAAGGGAACCTATGCCGGTTATGACATAAATACCACGCTTATATCTACGATGAATGACTTGGTTGATACAGTGGCAAATGCAATTAGGTCAATAGAGCAGGCGATAACTAAGGAGAGGTTCAAGGCGGGAAAAGATAAAGGTGAGTTGAAGTGGATTTCATCCCTCAAGAAGTCCGCAATCGGTGCACTGGATACAGCAGGCAAGTTGACGGGCATAGGAATACACACTCTTAGAAAGATTATCTTTGGAGTTATCAAGCTGATATATCCAGAACCGAAACCAACGCGCCCCAAGATAGGAGGCTAAAAATGGCAGGAGCATTGACGGCAAGGAAGGCCAAGACGATTTTGGAAGAGGGCGAGATAGGCGGCCAACCAATTACTGCAAGGCAAAAACGCTTCTTCGGCTTTATCGCCGGAGGCGGCCGCCCCACTAGGCTTCGCAAGAGAAAAGCATAAGGAGATTTTTCTATGGCCATAAGCACCACTACTAACAGGATAGTCTATTTAGGAGACGGAGCGACCACCGGCTTCCCCTATCCCTTCCGCATATTCGACGACACCGACCTTGTCGTGACCGAGGTGCTAATTGCCTCGCCATTCACCGAAACGGTCAAGACGCTTACTACCGATTATACCGTCTCAGGCGCGGGCGACGCCACAGGCGGAACCGTGACGATGGTTACCGCCCCAGCCTCTACTGTTAAATTGGTTATCGAGCGCAGTGTTCCGTTCACTCAAGGGGTCACCTTTGTTGACAACGAGGTAGAGCCCGCCGATACCACAAATGACGCTCTTGATAAGCTGACCATGCTCACGCAACAACTTCTTGATGTCCAGGACAGGACCGTCAGGCTTGACATAACCCAAGATCCCGCCCTAATCAATACATCCCTACCGCCTCCCGAGGCGGACAAGGCGCTGACTTGGAACTCTGACGGAACTGCGCTTATCAATGTCACCAACCCTGGTGCCGCTGCGGATGCGGCGGCAGAGTCGGCTGCGGAGGCGGCTGCGAGCGAGGCTGCTGCGGCGTCAAGTGCTTCGGATTCTGCGTCAAGTGCTTCGGCAGCAAGCTCAAGTGCCTCTGCTGCGGCTGCCAGCGCAGCTTCTGTCGTTGTTGATGATGATACTCTTGAAAAAACTACTGATATTCACATTAAGGATTTGGGAGTAGATACTGCTCAAATTGCGGCTCTTGCGGTTACAGAAGAAAAGATTGAAGTAGCTACCATTGCAACTATACGAGAAAATCATGTTAAAACAAATGATGCTATTTCTTTTATGGGATGCCTCAGCAAGGCTGTAGCGCATGAAACCAATACTATTTTACTGACTGGGGATTTTAGAAATAAGTGGGTGATTTTTTCTGGGTATTTCTTTTCAAGTGGTGGTATAGCTGATGTTAGTGCAAAACTTCCGGGTGGAACTAATGATGCCGAAAGTTTGGGAGAGACTTGGCGAGTGGCGGGGGAGGCAACAACTCCGGTTTTTGGATTTGCTGGTATAATAACTGCGGCTATGAAAAATGATGCCGTTTCAACTTTCTTTGGTAGGTTCTATACAGAAAGCGGAGTATCTGCTCCTGCAACGGATGAGGCTTGGTCTCAAGCCACACCTGAAGGGGTATGTGTCGTAACTGGAGATGCTGCTAATACCTTTTCAAAGGATTGTTTTTTATACGTGGATTCTTCTACTCATAATTTGATGTTGCATATAGGAACAACTACTATAGGTTTTGTAGGTTTTTCAATATTCGTAACTGTTTTAGCTAATACAGCGTTATAAAGAGGAGGATTAAAAAATGCAGAAAGCAACGAAGATTTCAGAAGATATAGTAAGACTGGAAATAGAATATTATACGAAGACAGGCGACCCCGTTATAGTTACTCAAACGGAGTTTAAGAGAAACCACATTGAGGAGAGGCTTCAGGCATTCACGGAACTGGTGGATTATTGGAACGCAGCAGATATGGAGGCATACAGAGCAAAACAATTAGAGGAATCAACAAGAGAGAAGGAAAGATATGCCAAGTTAAAGCAAGCGATAGACGGAGCGATAGACGGAACTGTAATTATAAAAGAAGATTAGAAAGGAGGCGATATGGAAAGGTTAATAAAAATCAAGGCAGAGTTGTTTGACATTGCGACAGAAGAAAATAAATTAAAGGCAAGAAAATTACCGCTCATTGCGGAATTGCTAAAACTTCAAAAGGAGGAGAAGAAATGATTAGGAGACTTCTTGCATTACTGCTTGCTTTAGGCCTTGTCTTTGGATATGGCACGGCACGAGCTGGCTCGCCGGTCAAGGTGCAGATTATCGACCAGCTTCTTGACGATGACCCCACAAGCATAACTGGCGCAAGGAATGTTGGTAACTATGAGAAGGTAGGGTTTTTTGTGGATTATGACGAAACGGATAGCGGTAGTGTTGTATCTATTGAAATAACAGTGGACGTTTCCCACGATGGAAGTGATGACAGTTGGATTGATGTAAGTTTTTTCGGCACTACTGAGACACTTCAAACAAGTCAAACATTAAGTAGCGATACCAATTATCACTTGTGGCTGAACAATAGGATACAGTTACCTTTTGTTAGGCTATCAATAGAAGCAACGGGCTCGTCAGCTACTGAGTTGGCTGATGTTGATGGCTATGTTGTAGGCTTACAATAAGGGAGGGAATATGGAAGAGCTTATGAAGTTATTGCGGGAGCTTACCGCCACTTTCCAGAAGAAGATAGAGGAGCTTACTGGCAAGACCGCGAAGTGCGATGCAACGGCCAAAGAGCAGGGGGAGACCACCGAGAAACAAGCCAAGCAGCAGGAGGATTTGAATATTCGCGAGGAGAAAAACGCTAGGATTGAGAACGTCGTAGCGATAGAGGCAAAGAACAAGGCGACGCTTCAGGACATAAACACACAAAGAGAGAGCCTTGCTACCGCGGTAGGCACTCACAACTCCCAGGTTTCCAAGGACAAGCATGACCTCATAGTCCTGCAGAAAGACGTCCAGAGCGGCCAGAAGGTGCTTGAGCAGGGGCAGAAGGAACTCGCCGAGGGCCAGGAGAAGTTGAAGAAGGACGAGGACACCATGCGCGAGAGGATAATCGCAGAGATAGCCAATAAAATTAAATGAGTGGACTTACTTTTGTTGACCTTGAGTTTCGGATGCGTGATCCAAGTGGCGATCTTGTGGTTAATTTCCAGGCCGCAAGGTTCACTACTGCCAAAGTGAGTAACAAGCTCCACAATGCATGGCTCGCCGAGGACGGCGCCTATGTGATAATGGAGCGCGACTTCACCAACCTGACAACAAAATATAATTTCACAAGAGCGAATCAAATCAGCGCAACAGTGACATTAAATATAGACTGGGCTGCTCGGGAGACATTGACTTATGTTGAATATAACGCGCTTTTTGCGTAATACCCTTATTGCGCTTTTTTTGTCTGTGGGGTTAGTCCTTGCCGTCGATGTGGACGAGGATGCCTTCAATCCCTACACCGGCGCGCCGGACTTTACCCGCTCCGACTCATCCCTCGAGGAAGTCATCAGCCTAACCGACTTGGATGATGTCAATCTGGCATCCCTTGCCAACCTCAACCTACTGCAATACGATAGCGCGACATCTAACTGGGTAAATCGCACCATTGCTATAATCCTTGATGACACCTACCTCAAACTCGATGCCTCCAATGACCCCCTCACAGGTTCCCTTGAAGGAACTGACTTGACTTTTTCAGGCACAGGTTCTTTTGCTAACTTAGGCATCGGCACGACTAATCCTGTTAATGATTTAGATATTCGTGGAGATGGAGTTATAAGATTGGGAGTAGTATCAGGGGCAACTTCTTATATTGTTTCAAGAAATGAAACTGGAATAGGAAATGATTACAGGGACTTGCTTCTAATAACAAATGATTTTAATATCAATACTGCAACTTCTGATGAAGGAGCTGGAAGTGCAGCAAGATTTATAATAAAACATACAACAGGCAATGTCGGCATAGGGACGGCGAATCCTAATTTTAAGTTAACAATCAAAGAAACAGGAAATGCAATTACTGGGACAAATGTTGATATTTCTAATTTAGGTTTAATTATTGCTAAGGAAGTTAATCAAAATAATCAAGCAGTAGGAATAGGTTTTCAATCTACAACTGTCACGAGCACTATTGGTTCGGCAATTATTCACGAAAGAGTGGGGTCTGCTTCTCAAGGTGGACTTCATTTTGCAACAAAGCCAGACACTGGCTCAGACACTGATATCCCTATCAGGATGAGCATTGATAAAGATGGCGACGTCGGCATTGGAACTACGAGTCCAAGCGTTAGATTAGAAGTATTTGACTCAGTAGCAAACCAAGTTGTAGCCAAATTCTTCTCTGGGAATGAAGATGGTTATAGAGCCTCAATCTATGTTTCAGATAATAATAGGGGTGCATTTTACGTTTATGACGAGAATGACGGAGGAGCAGGAGCTTATGTAGATACTTGGATTGGACACGCTTCTGATGAAACAAAAGCATTGATTGTTGAAGGTAATACAGGAAACGTCGGTATTGGCACGGCGAGTCCAGCTACACTATTACATCTCAAAGAAAGCAGTGCTGGTGCGGAGGATGCTCTTATTAGACTTGAAGGCCACGGTAATGATGTAGCGGGAACTGTCCTCGGAGCTTTAGAGTTTTACAACGCAGACCTTTCGGGAGATGGTGCGAATGTGGCGGGAAAAATTGAAGCTCAGTCAGCTGGAACAACTGGTTGGGGGTCTAAATTGATTTTTTATGTTGATGATGGCAGTGTTGAGGGTGATGGAACTCCCGGTTATGAGGCAATGAGGATAGAATATAATGGCAGGGTCGGCATAGGCACGACAGACCCGACAGCACCGCTACACGTGAAAGCAGATACACCAACTTTAATGAAATTAAAAAGAGACAGCGGGGCAGATATCCAACTTGAATTTAACAATAATGATGCTGAGGTTTGGACAATCGGATTTGACAGCAGCGAAGATACGTTCACGATAGCGGCTTCCGATGATAATTTTGCAACAAATGCCTATTTTAATATAGAAAGAAGTAACGGCAATGTCGGCATCGGAACGGCGATTCCCGAAAGTGGATTTCATTATTATAAGGATATAGATAATTCAGGTGATACATTTTACGCTGATGCCGCTAATTGGGTAAGGATAGGGAATCCAAATGCAACAGCGGGAATTATGGCAGGAATTTTATTTGACACACAAAGTGGCGAAGATGCCTTCATATATTCTAAAGCTAATGCAAATGCTGATGTAAATTTGAGGCTTGGCGTCAGAACAGGAACTTATGGAATAATAGATGCTTTAACAATTGATAAACTAGGCAACGTTGGCATTGGGACGACAACTCCAGATAGACCACTTGAGATAGCAGGTGCAGGAGAATTGCTTCATTTGGATAGCACAGGTGATGCTATTTTGGAAATTGACAGGGTAAGCACTTCAAAGATTGCTGTTATTGAATTTGAAACTGGGCATAGCCGTGATTGGGTATTGGGAACTGTTGATACAGGAGATATAGCTGGTTCTGCTGGAGATGAGTTCTTTATCGGCTTAGATAGATATACCCCGAAGTTTTGGATGGAGCCCACAGGCAACATCGGCATAGGCACGACAGACCCTCAAGTAGCTTTGGATGTGGATGGTTTAATACAAGCTCAATCAACAAATAATAATGATGGATATACCTTATCAAATACAGATGGAAATGTAAGATTAACACATTCCATAGGAACAAGTGGACAGGCTCAAACAATTTATCAAAGGGCAGATAGCACATCAATGGTTCAAATTAGTGCTTCTGGTGCTTCTTATTTTAATGGCGGCAACATTGGCATCGGAACGATGTCTCCTGATGCAAAGTTAGAAGTGGTCGGTATTATATTAGGAGATAATTACTTTCAAATGAGAGATACTGGAGAAACAGCAAGAAATATAATTACTTTAGGTGCAGTTGACGATGTTACACGATTGGCAACAGGAACGGGGGCGGTAGACCATCACGTCGCCTTAACTACCAGAGGTATTGATAGACTTTTTGTTGAAGATGATGGCAACGTCGGGATTGGGACGACTAACCCATCAGAAGTTTTAGATGTAATAGGCAATGTAGAATTTTCTGGCTCACTTGAACCTAACGCAGACGCAGGGACAAGCACTGAAGTTTTAACCTCGGCAGGTGCAGATAGCCCCCCTCTTTGGAAAACTGTAACGGTAGATATACCAGTAGCCCTTACGATGTATGATGCTGAACCTGCCCGTTCAAGCGTTACAAATGTTCACGGCGGATTGTTAAAAACTAACGATGCCGAAACTCTTGGCCCAGCCACTCCTGCAAACGATGTGTCCGTAAGCAAAGGGATTGGCAAGATAATGATTGTGATAAACGCAGGAACAGATGTATCGGGAACAATAACGGTAACTGGGGAAAGCATTGACAGGGATACAGGTGCTTCAACGGGTGCAGACACAGATACGATTACGGTTAATGCGCTTACAACAGATGGCTCAGACACAGACACAAATGGAAATCCAAGACATTCTTTTACGGGGGCGTATATCACCTCTAAATGGTTTACTGGCACAGTTGTCTTATCTACCTCAACCTTAAACTTATCGGATATAGATGTTTATCACGTTTCTTTTGAACAGTATAACGACCAGACAAGCATTACCTTAAATACTTTTGACGCTAACATCTTTACAACCAATGTTAATGCCGAGTTTGATGCTTATTTATATGCTTTAGAAGTAACAGGTGATAAGTGTGATGTTTCAAGGCAGGCAAGCCTTAATGTCGGAGCAGACGGAGAAACCGCAATCGCAAATAAGTATTGGAGACTGCGCAGGGGAAATATCGCCAAGGCATTGGATGGCTCAACCGACGGTATATGGGTTGATGTCCATTATTCAAACAGCCCTGCTTATGTTGAGGATGTAACATTAAAGTTATGGGCGACTAAAACACAAACATTGACATTAAATTAAGGAGGAGGCGATGATTGAATATGTTCAACCTGTATCCATTCTCGCATTGACAGGCGTTTGTATAAGTTTAGTGAGGATGTTAAACGGCAAACTCAAGGAGAAGGTCAGTCGCAATGAGTGCCACTCGGCACAAGACTCGATAAAACAAAACATCAATGCTCTGGATAAAAATATCAACAGACGCTTTGATGACCTTAAAGATTTTATAAGGAATGGTGGAAAATAATGTGGTCCAACGACGACAGAGGAAAAGATGTATAAACAAAGAAAGATATACCAACAGATTGAGCACGCCATTAAACACCTAATCCGTGGGGTAAATGGAGATAAGGAACACGCAATCAATTTATTGCAACAGGCACTTAACGACCACGAAAAATCTGTAAGGAAAAGCGATAAGCGATGATATACATACTTGTATTCATAATAGGTATGGCGGTAGGAATTGCGTTTGAGAGTTACTTAGAATGAAAGCTGGCGATATTTTATTATTTCATAGGAATACTGGCTTCTCAAAGCTAATCTCTTGGGGAACGAATAGTATCTACACCCACGTGGCTGTTTGTGTTAATGCCGATATGAACTTAGCAATAGAAGCCCAAGGCCGTGTCAGGGGTGAGGACATACGCAGGATGAGGGACTATGATGTGTTTCGGGTAAAAGAGGACTATCCTTATGAACTTGATGATGTGGTATCATTCCTCGTCGGCAAACTAAACAGTAAGTATGATTATCTCGGAGTGATATTTTTGGGTTTCCTTAAACTTATCCGCTTTAAGAGGTCGGCTAACAAGTGGCAGAAGAAGAACGATTACTTTTGCTCCGAACTTGTGTCTACCGCGTTCAGGATTGGGGGGTTGGATTTGGTTGAGAATGTAGGGGATAGCGTAACAAGCCCGGCGGATATAGCCAAAAGTGAGATAGTGAGGAGGATTATAGATGAATAAATTTATATTTAGCCTTACTATATTGCTCATTATTCCTTTAACACTATGCTCTTGTGCTACGACTATTACAAAAGGAAAATGGGTTGATGGCAAGAAGGTGCCTGACGAATATATTGAAATTAAAGGAATAGGTGGAGGCAAGTTTCCGGATGGAACTGAAGGAGAGGGTAGACCTATGGTAGAGCTGCCTGATTTGCCCTCAACTATAATTGGAAGATAGAGGAGGTGAAAGAAAAAATGAAGATATTTGCGATCGCAATAGTAGCATTGGGCTTATTGGCCATTAGCCCGCTTGTGTTTGCCGATACTTTTGCGGACAAGTCAATAGACGCACTCGTAGGAAAGAATGATGCCATAGAGACAAGCCTGTATGTAGCCAAGACCTTTAGTTTAGATGACGTTCCTTTTATCGGGACTTTGGCAGACTTGAGGATTAAGGCGACCACATTTGTCGGTGATGACTTTTTTGACAAAGGCGAATTATCTATTGGCCTTGAGTTTTAATTTGAAAGGAGATAGGGGCGATTCTCCCTTGCGGCTTATAAGCGTTAAGTCGTGGGCTTGGAGGGTCGCCTCTTTTTATGGAAGTAAATAGTCGCAAAGATTTAGATGCCCTCCTCAAACAAACCCACCGGCCCAAAGATTACGGGCCAAGTCCTTCCACTCGCAAGGTTAAATGCCCGGTATGCGGGAGTAGGCTTCTTTTGGCGTTACTCCGACGGGAAGTTTAGCCGATGCGATACCTGTGGTTTCTCTGGATAAAAAAAGATTAAAAATGTCTTGACAGCCCAAGAGGTGCTGTGGTATGCTTAACACAATGGTAATTCAAAATAGAAAGGAGTAGGGAATGACAAATGAGAAGAAGAGAAGGTCAGTAAAATTGGATGAAGAACTTTACCAAAGATTAAAAGCCCTCGCAGATAAAGAGGGTGTTTTTATTGGCTGGCAAATGGATAAAGCTGTGGATAAGCATCTAACCTCAAAGAAAGCGAG